>Ga0193743_1000769_pt1 | contig 24995 bp, 22 predicted proteins | sample L2c2metaG_FD_143038 | JGI IMG/M metagenome (GOLD analysis project Ga0193743, IMG submission 143038) | Soil microbial communities from a riparian zone of the East river system, Colorado, United States - L2c2 | ecosystem: Environmental > Terrestrial > Soil > Riparian zone | place: USA: East River...
GACTCCCGCCTGCTCTACCGCGCCCTGACCCTGGCCGCCGCCCGCAGCGCCGTTCCCGCTTCGGCCTGACCCACTGAAATGCAGCTCCGGGTCGACGACGCGGTCGGCGCGCAGGAGGCGGACGTCGGTGTCGTAGCTCATCGAGGTCAGCCACGGCAGCCGGTCGCCCTGGCGGGGTAGCTGGTCAATGACCCGGCGGATATAGCCGGCGCCGAAGTCGAGGAACGGCCGGGTCGGCATCGCCGGGTCGGCGATCTCCGGGCGGCAGATCGCGTAGCCGTGCGCGTCCATGTGCGCCAGCAGCAGGCAGAAGTGCTCGCAGAGCAGGCCGACCTTCAGCGTCCAGGACGAGTTGGTGTAGCCCACGATGAACGCGAAGTTGGGCACGCCGGACAGCATCATGCCCTTGTAGGCCACCGTGTCGGCCGGATTGACCACCGCGCCGTCGACGGTCAGCGTGACGCCACCCAGGGCCTGCACGTTGAGGCCGGTCGCGGTGACGATGATGTCGGCCGGCAGGTCGCGCCCGGAGCCGAGCCGGATGCCGTGCTCGGTGAAGGTCTCGATCCGGTCGGTGACCACGTCGGCGGTGCCGGCCCGGATCGCCGCGAACAGGTCGCCATCGGGCACCAGGCACAACCGCTGGTCCCACGGGTCGTATGGGGGCCGGAAGTGCTCGTCGACCGGATAGCCCTCGGGGAGCTGGCGGGCGTTGAGCCAGCGGATCAGCCGGCGCGCCCGTTCCGGGTAGCGCTTGCAGAACCGCCAGATCCAGCGCTGCTGCGCGATGTTCTTCCGCCGCGTCCAAGCGTGCCCCCGGGCCGGGCCGAGATACTTCTTGAACGCGTTGCCGAGCGCGTCCTTGGTCGGCATCGAGAGGATGTAGGTCGGGGTGCGTTGCAGCATCGTCACGTGCGCGGCGGCGCCCGCCATCGCCGGCACGATGGTGACCGCCGTCGCTCCACTCCCGACCACCACGACGCGCTTGCCTTGATAGTCAAGGTCTTCCGGCCAGTGCTGCGGATGGACGATGGTGCCCTGGAAGCTGTCGCGGCCGACAAACTCCGGCGTAAAGCCTTCGTCATAGCGGTAGTAGCCACCGGCGGCGAAAATCCAGTCGGCGGTGAGCTTGGTCGTCGTGCCGGTGTCGGTGCACTCCAACTCAACCGTCCACAGTGCTGTCTCGCTGTCGAACGCCGCGCCGCGTACCCGGTGGTGGTAGCGGATGTGTGGGTCCAGGCCGTTCTCGGTCGCGGTCTCGCGCAGGTATTCGAGGATCCGCGGCGCGGCCGCGATGGCCTCCTTGTCGCGCCAAGGCTTGAACTCGTAACCGAACGTGTGCAGGTCGGAGTCGGACCGGGTGCCCGGGTAGCGGAACAGGTCCCAGGTGCCGCCGGACGCGCCGCGGGCTTCGAGGATCGCGAAGCGCTTCGCCGGCAACTCTGTCTTGAGGTAGCGCCCGGCGCCGATGCCGGAGATCCCGGCGCCGACGATCAGGACATCAAAGTGCTCGACCGTCACCTGTTCATGTTGTGCCTTGAGCCCCCGCTGGCGAAGGGCGATCTGCACCACGTTGGCGGGTCGCCAGGTGCGTTCTGCACCACTAGCGTCGATGGCATGTCATGGGATCCGCCGTCGCCCCGGGTGCGCGACCTCATCCGCCAGGGCGCCGAGATCGCGCTCAACCCGCGCCCCGAGTGGCTCGCCGAGATCGACGCGGCCACCCTTGCCGGCGAGGCCCGGCGGCCGATCGCCAGCGACCCGGTGCTGGCCGCCGCGACCCGCCGGACCAACCGTTCCAACCTGCTGTTCTGGGCCGCCGCCAACGTGCGCGCGCCGGGCCAGCCGGTCGCGGCCAACGACGAGGCGGCGCCGCTGGCCATCGCCCGCGACCTGGTCCGCCGCGGGCTCGACGACTCGGCGCTGGACGCCTACCGGGTCGGTGAGGCGGTGGCGTCCCGGCTGTGGACCCAGATCGCCTGCTCGCTGACCACCGACACGGCTGAGCTGCGCGAGCTGCTCGACGTCTCGCTCCGGTCGATCGCCGCGTTCGTCGACGCCACCGTGGCGGCCATCTCGTTGCGGATGCGGGCCGAGCGGGCGGCCCTGACCCGGGGCACGCACGCCGAACGCCGCGATACGGTCGTTAGCCTGCTGCTGGACGGTGCCCCGATCAACCAGGCAGAGAGCCGGCTCGGCTACCCGCTGGATCGCACCCACACCGCCGCCGTCGTCTGGACCGACGACCCGGACGCCGACCTGCGCCAGCTCGATCGCGCCGCCGACGCGCTGGCCGCCGCGGCGGGGCCGGGCCGCCCGCTGAGCGTGATCGCGAGCGCCGCCACTCGCTGGGTCTGGGTGCACGGCCGGCCGGACCCCGGCGAGCTGCGGTTGGCGCTGGACCGGTTGCCGCTGGTGCGGGTGGCGCTCGGCTCGCCCGCGCCGGGCGTCGACGGCTTCCGCCGCAGCCACCTCGACGCGCTGACCACCCAACGCCTGCTGGCCCGGCTGACCTCGGCCCAGCGGCTGGCGTCGTTCGACGAGGTCGAGCTGGTCGCCCTGGTCACCCAGGACCAGGAGGGCGCCGATCGGTTCGTCAGCCGCACCCTCGGCGACCTGGAGTCGGCGCCGGCGCAGGTGCGGGCGGCGGTGCGGGCGTTCGTCGCCGAGCAGTGCAACGCCTCCCGGGCCGCCGCCCGCCTGTTCACCCACCGCAACACCCTGCTGCGCCGGCTCGCCCGTGCCGACCGGTTGTTGCCCCGGCCGTTGGCGGGCAACACCGTCGCGGTCGCCGCCGCGCTGGAGATCCTGAACTGGCGAACCTAGACGGGTAGTTTCTAGCGGCGCGGCCGGCCGGGGCGGCGTGCCCCGGCCGGCGGCCTCCTACAGTTGCCAGCCGTCGCGGTAGGCGACGGCGCTCAATGCGACCTCGTCGTGCCAGGTGCCCGGCATCGGGGTGACGCGGACGGTAGCCGGGCGGTCGGCCAGCACGCACACCCCTTCGCCGGGCCACCACCAGCCGCAAGAGCGGGCCAGGCCGGCCCACTGTCCGAAGTGGTCGGTGATGCCAGCGCGGAACGATGCTAGGCCGAGCCGCTGGAGCGTGTCGTAGTAGCCGATCCAGCAGGCGTCCTGCTGGCCATACCAGCAGACCGGCAGCTGCGGCGCGAGGGCGGCCCGGACCGGATGCCGGAAGCCCTTGCCCAGGCTGCGATGCAGGGCGCCCCGGACGCTTTGATGCAGCACCACCGGCAGGGGTACGCCGCGGGTCAGCGCGTCCAGCGGTGGCAGGTCGGGCCAGTGTTCCTGTTTCTTTCCGGGCTGGCGGGACGGTGTCAGCTCCGGGTCGGCGTAGCTGACGCCGGCACTGAGCGCGGCGCGCAGCCCGGCGGCCACCGTGGCCAGGTCGCTGGCCAGCGGCGGCCGGCCCGGTGGCAGCGGGTCGCGGATCCACCGGTAGAGGTCGTCGAGCGTCGGCCACCCGGCGACCAGCGGCAACGCCTTGGCGGGGGAGTCGACCCACTCGAATCGCGGCCGTGGCCGGGAGATCCGGGCGTAGATGGCGGTCACACACGATTCGGCGGTGGCGCGGTCGGCGGGCTCGGTGGACAGGCCGACGTCGAGCCACTCCTGGCGGATCCGGACAGACTCGTGCCACAACTCCCGCGCGTTGCCGCGGTGTGAGGTGGCCGAAGGAACAGGCACGGCGTCATTGCGCCGCGCGAGCGCGGTCATCGCGCGAGGGCGTCGAAGCCCTTTCGGCTGGAGATCATCCGTCAATGATCCCCGAGATTCAACAGGCACACAAGGGGGCGTACGCGCTGGTAAGGTCCCCCCGGTCACCCACCTGTCCCTCACCGGCGGAGAGTCGTAATGATCATCTTTGGTGTCTCGGTCTTCTATATCTTCGGCCTGATCGGCACCGGGCAGTGCCACTGCCCACACTGCGGGGGTGACCGCGACTACGAGCACCGCACCGCGCGCCGGTTCTTCACGCTCTTCTTCCTCCCGGTGATCCCGCTCGACAAGGTCGGCGAGGCGGTCCGCTGCCAGACCTGCAAGACCCGGTTCGACCCGATCGTGCTGCGCCGCCCGACGACCGCGCAGCTCGCCACCGCCCTCCCGGCCGCCATGCGCGCCGCCGCCGCCATCGTGGTGCGTGCCGGTGGTGCTTCCGACGCCGCTGTCCGCGCCGCCGTCGACGCGGTGCACGAGGCCGGCGCGAGCGACTACGACGTCGCCCACCTGCAGGCCGACACCGGCCAGCCGACCGAGCTCGCGGCCGAGCCGCTGCGCAACCTGGCCGCCAACTTCACCCAGGACGCCTGCGAGCGCCAGCTCGCCAACGCCGTCCGGGTCGGCCTGGCCGACGGCCCGCTCAACCAGCAGGAGCGCGAGGCGGTGCACTGGATCGCCGAGCAGCTCGGCATGACCCCGGCCCACGCCACCGGCGTCATCGCCACCGTCGAGCAGTCCATCTCGCGCGGCTGATCCCCACCCGCTCCGCACGCCGGCGCCACCGACACGGTGGCGCCGGCGTGCGTCTTTCGGGGTAACCCGAGCGGGCCCGATGACCGCCGGATCGGCGGTGCTCGGCGGCGTGGCGGCTCACTACCGTTCATTGTGGACGCTCACCATGCCCGCCGGAGGACCGAGCCATGACACAGCCAGCACGTGACGAGTGGTCGCGACCGGGAACGGTTCCGCCGCCGGAGTTCTTCGGCGTGCCGGCGCAGGCCGGCGGGCCATACGGCCAACCAGCCGCGTTCCCCGGTGTGCCGGCCTCGCTCGGCGACCGGTTCCTGGCGCGCCTGATCGACGGCGGGGTCCTCGTCGGCTGGCTGGTGGTCATTCGGGGGCTCACCCTGGGCGTCGATCTCGAGCGTGGCGGCGCCCGTGCCGCGTTCGTGTCGCTGCTCTTCCTGGTGCCCTACTTCGGGTACGAGTTCTACTGCACCGGCCACTACGGCCAGACGCTGGGCAAGCGGGTGATGCGCCTGCGCGTCATCGGCGAGACCGGGGCGCCGGCCGGTTGGGGAGCGGCGGCGCTGCGGGTCTATGTGCCGATGCTCGCCGGCTTCTTCACCTGTGGGTTCGGCAGCCTGCTCTTTTATCTATCCCCCCTGTTCGACCAGGCGGCCTGGCAACGCGGCTGGTATGACCGCGTCGCCAAACCGTGGTCGTCAAGCAGTAGGGAGGTCGGCCACCTCGATCACCCGGGTGGTCGGCGCGGCGTGGCCGATCGACGCGCGGTGGGCGAGGCGGTCGGGGTCGACCATGAACGACTCGTAGCCGGCGCGTGACGCGAACCGGATCAGGTGCACCTCGGTCGCACCATCGGCGGTCCGGGTGCGCCGCTCGAGCACGCCGTTGTGCCGGCCCAGCAGGGCCAGCACCGCGTCTTCGTAGCGCCGACCCTCCTCCGGGTGGCCGGCGGCCATCTCGACGACGGCGACGAGCAACAGCCCCGACGGGTCCTCGTGGTGCTCAGCGGGCCTGGCCTTCCTGATCTCCATGAGGCACCACGATGCCACGCGGCGGGTCAGATCAGCAGGCCGCCCGTGGCGCGGATGTTTTGGCCGGTGATCCAGCCCGCGTCCGGCGTGGTCAGGAAGGCCACCACGGCGGCGACGTCGTCGGGCTGGCCGAGGCGGCCGAGCGCGGTGAGGGCCGCCGACTGCGCCAGCCCTTCCGGCGTGTTGTGCTCGCGCAGGAAGGCGGTGTCGGTGGCGCCCGGCGAGACCGTGTTGACGGTGATCCCACGCGGACCGAGTTCGCGCGCGGCCACCGCGGTGACCTGCTCCAGCGCCGCCTTGCTGGCGCAGTAGAGGACGTGGCCGGGCGCGGGCAGCACGGTGTTGAGCGTCGAGATGTTGACGATCCGGCCGCCGTCGCGCATCAGCGGGGCGGCCCGGCCGATCGCCAGCAACGGCACCTTCGTGTTGGCGGTGAACGCCTCGTCGAACTCGGGCCCGGTCACGTCGGCGATCAGCGCGGGCGGGTTGACGGCCGCGTTGTTGACCAGGACGTCTAGTCCATCGTGGACCAACTCGAACAGCAAGTCCAAACAGGACAGCAATGTCTGGTCGGCGCACACGGCAATCGCGCCGGGGCAGCGTGCGACGACATCGTCAGCGGCCGATTTGTCGCGGGCATAGCTGAACACGACGCGGTTGCCGGCCGCGGCGAGCCGCTCGACGACGGCCCGGCCGATGCCGCGGGAGCCGCCGGTGACCAGTGCGGTGGGTGCCATGCCGCCAGACGCTATGCGGTGGTCAGCGGCCGGTATTGAACGAATGCGCACAGCTCGGCCGGCGTCAGCCCGACCATCGCGCGGGTCTCGCGGTTGAAGTGCGACTGGTCGGCGTATCCGGCGCCGGCAGCCGTCCGGGCCAGCGCCGCGCCCTGGCCGAGCAGGCCGAGCGCGCGCTGGAGGCGGGACACCCGCCCCACGGTCGCCGGCGAGAGCCCTATCTCCCGGCGGAACCCGGCCTCCAGCGTCCGCCGGCCGACGCCGAGGTGGTCGGCCAGCGCGCCGACCGGGATCCGCGACCCCTGCAGGCGCTGCCAGGCGGCGCCGACCACGCCGCCGCGCGTGCCGGGGCCGAGCCGGCCGAGCAGCGCCGCGTCGAGCAGCGCGAAGCGGGCCGGCCACGAGGGTTCGGCGGCCAGCCGGTCGGCGAGCGGGCCGATCCGCGGCCCGAGCACGTCGCGCCAGTCGACCGACAGCCCCGACAACTCGCTCATCGGCAGGCCGCACAGCTCCGCGACGCCGGCCGGGGTCAGGCCGACCGTGACGCCGCGCCCCCAGGTGGTCGGCCCGTCTACGGTCGCCCGGGCGCGCGGGCCGGTGACCAGGCCGAACGGCTCGTCGAAGGAGATGACCAAGGCGGTCAGGTTGAACGGGAGGAGCCGGTGGGCGAGTGGGGCTCCGCTGCCGGACGCGAAGCCGGCGTAGCCCACGACGTGGTCGCGCAGCCGGGGATCCGGGCGGCCCGGTGCCGCCCGGCAGGCCGTGCCGGGTGGCTCGACAGGCATCGAGTGGACCTGCGACATCGCCCCATCATCGTCCGGGTCAGGCGGCTTCGGGAGCCTCCAGCGCGTACGCCATCGCCGATCCCAGGTTGTCGGCCGTTCCCTGCGACCAGGCCCGCGGGTGTGCGCGGGTGTCCAGGTCGGGCCCGCCGGTCGGCCAGTCCGGCACGTACGCCTGGATCCAAGCGGCGCCGGTGACGGTCTGCAGCTTGCGCGCGGCGGCCGCAAGCCGCACCGCCCGGTCGGGCGAGCCGGCCCGGGCCGCGACGTTGGACAGCGCCTGGAGGTAGAGCGCCGCAGCGGCCTCGTCACGCGCGCCGGCCGTGACCCGCAGGCCCGACTCGAGGTAGGCGGTCGCGCCTTCCCGGTCGCCGCCGACCATCGTCGCGACGGCGAGGCTGTAAAGTGCCACGACCTCGCCGAGGTGGTCGTTGGTCTTGCGGGCGAGCCGCAGGCCGTCGGAGAACTGCTCGGCGGCGGCCTTGGGGTCGCCGGCCTTGAGCGGGACCAGGCCGAGCCGGGTGTGGTAGAGCGCGATCATCCACTCCTCGCCCAGCCGCTCGCTGATCTGCTTGGTCTCCTCGAGCAGCTCGCGGGCCTGGTCGTAGTCGCCGCGGGCGAGGGCCAACTGCCCCAGCATCCCGGCCGCCCGGGCGGTGGCGTCGTCGTCGCCGAGTTGCCGCAACAGTGGCAACACGTGCTCCAGCTTCGCCTGGCCGACGGCGTGCTGGCCGGTGATGAACGAGATCGCGCCGTCGCCGAAGAGCACATGGGCGTACGCCCGCGGCGAGAGCTGGTCGGCGTGCTCGAGCACCCGCTCGATGCTCCGCGCGCCCTCGTCGGTGTGCCCGCGCAGCCACCAGAGTGACCAGACCACCCAGCCCAGCCGGACCGCTTCCTCGAGCTGCCCGGTGTCGATGAACCAGCTCATGGCGGCGCGCAGGTTGTCGTGCTCGGCTTCGAGCAGGTCGACCGAGGCCGGGTTGGTGGAGGTGCGGCCGAGCGGGGGCGCGACGTGCTCGGCGAAGTAGAGGTAGTGCAGGGCGTGCCGGTTGTGGGTGTCGGTCCAGTCGCCGTCTTCGCGGAGCCGCTCCTGCGCGTAGTCGCGGATGATGCCGAGCATTGTGAAGCGCGGCTCGCGGTCGCCCTTCTCCTGCCCGATCAGGCTGCTCTCGATCAGTGAGGTGAGCGCGTCCAGGCCGGCGTACTGCTCCGGCACGCCGGCCACCGCGCGGGCCGCGGTCAGGTCGAACGGGCCGGCGAAGACGCCGAGCCGGGCGAACAGCCGCTGCTCGTGGGGTGGCAGGAGCTGATAGCTCCAGGCGATCGTGCCGCGCAGCGTGCGCTGTCGGGCGGGCAGGTCGCGGGCGCCGCCGGTGAGGGTGCCGAGCCGGCTGGTCAGGCGGTTGAGCAGGGCTCGGGGGCTGAGGACGCGGACCTTGGCGGCGGCGAGCTCGACGGCGAGGGGCAGGCCGTCGAGCCGGCGGACTATCTCGGCGATCGCGGCGGCCTCGTCGGGGCCGACCGAGAAGTCGGCCTTGACCGCGCGGGCCCGCTCGACGAACAGCCGGGCGGCGCCGTCGCGGCGGACCGCGACGGACGGGTCCTCGGCCGGATCCGGCACCGGCAGCGGCAGCACGTCGAACACGTGCTCGCCGGTCAGCCGCAGCGGAACCCGGCTGGTGGCCAGCATCGTGATGCCGGCGCCCGCGCCGAGCACGGTGGCGATCACCGGCGCGGCGTCGGGCAGGTGCTCCAGGTTGTCGACGACCAGCAGCAACGAGCGGTTGCGCAGGTAGGTGACAACGTCGTCGAGCGGCGACCGGTTGGGCACGGTGCGCAGCCCGAGCGACTGAGCCAGCGCCGCGGCCACCAGTTCCGGGTCGGTGACCCCGGACAGGTCGGTGAACCGCACCCCGTCGGCGAAGGTGTTGCGCAACGCCGAGCCGAGCTCCATCGCCAGCCGGGTCTTGCCCACGCCGCCGGGGCCGGTCAGCGTGACCAACCGCACGTCGTCGCTGGTCAGCAGGTCGCGCAGGGCGCGCTGCTCGACCCGCCGGCCGAGCAGCGGGTTCGGCGGCACGGGCACCTCGTCGTTCGGCATCACCTCGACGTCGCCCGAGCCCGACCGCGGGTTGAAGCGCTCGGTGAGCAGCAGCGCGATGTCCTCGCCGACCACCCGGCGCAGCTCGTCGGCGGAGCGGAACTGCCGGTAGCTGACCCGGGCGTCGTCGCGGACCCGGTCGAGCAGGGCGGTCAGCCGGGGATCGCGGTTGGGCGCCGGCGCCTTGACGTAGATCAGCTTCGGCAGATGGCCGGCCACCAGGTATTCGTCCTCGATGCCGGACAGCTCCGTGTCCGGGCCGACCCAGCCGTAGCTCTCCCAGTAGATGCCGATGAAGAGCTGGCTCTGCTCCAGGTAGGCGCGGTAGACGTCGCGCGGCCCGTGCGGCCGGGCGCCGAGCTCGAACATCACCGGCACCAGCCGCATCCGGGCGATCGCGTCCCGCACCGCCAGTCGCTCAGGCTCCAACTCCTCCAGCGTCGACGACACGAACACCCGCAACCGCCGGTCCGGCGGATGGATCACCGGCTCGCCCGAGCTTGCCATGAAAAATCATCACTTCCCCCCGTACGAAGAACGAAGCTACCCGGACTCGACAGCGTTCTGTAATCCGAGTCCCACGGACCGCAACAACGCGGCGAATCGCCGCGCGGGCGGAGCCCAGCCAGCCAGCCAGCCCTGAGAGCGCTCCCATAACGGTTTGGGAACGCTCCCATCGAACGGTATTGACGTCTGGGTAACGTGTCGGCAATCTCGTGGGAGCGCTCCCGGCGGCCTCGTTCCGGGCCGACACCGTGCGCCGACCAACCCCACACTTCTTCATCTCCGACCTGAGAGGGGTCCTGGATGAGCGTCATGAGACGCCGTAACAGGCTGGTCGCGCTCGCCGCTGTCACCGTTACCGTGCTTGGCGTGGCTGCCTGTGGCAGCGACGACGGCACCAGCGAAGACACCGGCGGCAAGCCCGACAAGCTGGTCGTCGAGACCTTCGGCGAGTTCGGCTACGACGAACTGGTCAAGCAGTACGAGAAGGACACCGGCATCAAGGTCGAGCTGCACAAGACCGCGCAGCTCAACGAATATCGGCCCAAGATCGTGCGGAGCCTGGCGACCGGCAAGGGTGTCGCCGACGTCGTCGCGCTCGAAGAGGGCATCCTCAACGAGTTCAAGACCAACCCGGCCAACTGGGCCGACCTCACCCCGCTGGTCGCCGACCACAGCACGGAGTATCTGCCGTGGAAGTGGGAGCTCGGTAAGGCCGGCGACGGCCGGCTGATGGGCCTGCCGACCGACGTCGGCAGCCTCGCCGTCTGCTACCGCACCGACCTGTTCAAGGCGGCCAACCTGCCGACCGCCCGCGACGAGGTCACGGCGCTCTGGCCCGACTGGAACGCGTTCATCGAGACCGGCAAGAAATATCGCAGCGCGACCGGCAAGGGCATGCTCGACTCAGTCACCACCGCGGCCAGCGCGGTCTCGATGCAGGTCGGCGGCGACATCTTCTACGACGCCGAGGACAACATCGTCGCCGACAAGAGCCCAGCGGTGAAGCAGGCCTGGGACACCTCGCTGAAGATGGTCGACGCCAACATCACCGCGAAGACGGCCACCTGGTCGCCGGAGTGGAGCGCCGGCTTCAAGCAGGGCACGTTCGCCGCGACCTTCTGTCCTTCGTGGATGCTCGGCATCGTGGAGGGCAACTCGGGTGCGGAGAACAAGGGCAAGTGGGATGTCGCCGGCGTGCCCGGCGGGTCCGGCAACTGGGGTGGCTCGTGGCTCAGTGTGCCTGAACGGGGGAAGCACAAGGCCGAGGCCGCCAAGCTGGCGGAGTATCTGACCAGCGCCAGCAGCCAGGTGGCGGCGTTCAAGCTCAAGGGCCCACTGCCGACCAACCTGGAGGCGTTGAAGAACCCGGACTTCCAGTCCTACACCAACGCGTACTTCAGCGACGCGCCGACCGGAAAGATCTTCGGTGGCAGCGTCGAGGGCATCAAGCCGATCCACCTCGGCCCGAAGCACCAGGCCGTGAAGGAGCAGGCGATGGAGCCCGCGCTGCGGGCGTATGAGAACGGCGAGGCGACCGCTGCCGCCGCCTGGGACCAGTTCATCAAGGACGCCGCCACGCAGGGCGCCTTCTGACGGAACCGGACCGGAAGGGCCCCTGCACGCGAGGGGCCCTTCCGCACGGCCGCATGGTCCAGAAAGGACACCCGCATGGCACTCGCCACACCCGCGCGCCCGGCGCCTCCCGCGCCCGCCCGGGCACCCCGGCACCGCACCACCGGCAGCGCCAAGCGCGCCCGCTGGGACATGAAGTTCTCGCCGTACCTCTACATCGCGCCGTTCTTCATCATCTTCGGCATCTTCGGGCTCTACCCGATGGCGAAGACCGCCTGGATGTCGCTGCACGACTGGGACATGATCGGCGACCACACGTTCATCGGCTTCGACAACTACGCCGAGCTGCTCAAGGACGAATACTTCTGGAACGCGGTCGTCAACACGCTCGGCATCTTCGTCGTGGCGACCGTGCCGCAGCTGATCCTCGCGCTCTTCCTCGCCAACCTGCTCAACCGCAGCCGGCTGCGGGCCAAGACGTTGTTCCGGATGGCCATCTTCGTACCCAACATCACCTCGGTGGCCGCGGTCGCGATCGTCTTCGCGATGCTGTTCCAGCGCGACTTCGGCGTCGTCAACTGGCTGTTCAGCCTGGTCGGCGTCGACCCGATCGACTGGGACGCCCAGCGCTGGAGCTCCTGGACGGTGATCGCGTTCATGGTCGACTGGCGGTGGACCGGCTACAACGCGCTGATCCTGCTGGCCGGCATGCAGGCGATCCCGCGCGACCTCTATGAAGCGGCGGCGCTCGACGGCGCCAACCAGTGGCGGCAGTTCTGGCGGATCACCCTGCCGATGCTCACCCCGACGTTCGTCTTCGTCGTCGTGCTGTCGACGATCGGCGGCCTGCAGCTCTTCACCGAGCCACTGGTCTTCGGCAACGGAAACATGCGCGGCGGTACGCAACGGGAGTTCCAGACGCTCGCCATGTATATGTATGAGAAGGGCATCAACAGCCTCAACACGGCCGGATACGGCGCCGCTATCGCCTGGGCGCTCTTCATGCTCATCGGCGTCGTCGCCGCGATCAACCTGGCCCTCGTCCGCCGTACCGTGAAATGAGGGAGCGCACGATGGTCGCGGCCTCCGCCCGCCTCTGGAAGACCAGCCCGTTGACCTACATCGCGCTGGTTCTCGGCGTCCTGGCGTCGATCTACCCGTTCTACTACATGTTCGTCATCGCCACCCGCAGCCTCGACGTCATCAACTCGGTGCCGCCGCCGTTCACGCCGGGCGATGCGTTCGGCGACAACTTCCAGCGGGTGCTCGACAACGACGCCGCCAACTTCCTCAAGGGCATCGTCAACTCGGTCATCGTGTCCACAGTGGTCACCTTCTCGGTGGTGCTGACGGGCACGCTCGCCGGCTTCGCGTTCGCCAAGCTCCGGTTCCGCGGCCGCAACGGCCTGCTCGCCGCCATCGTCGTCACGATGATGGTGCCGACCCAGCTCGGGCTGATTCCGCTCTGGGGAATGATGCAGGACCTGGGTTGGTATGACACGCTCTATGCCGTCACGGTGCCGTTCCTGGCCAGCGCGTTCGGCGTGTTCATGATGCGCCAATACGCGACGCAGGCGGTCTCCGACGAGCTGATCGAGGCGGCGCGCGTGGACGGGTGCAGCACGTTCCGGGTCTACTGGAACGTCGTGCTGCCCGCGCTGCGCCCGGCCGCCGCGGTGCTCGGCCTGCTCACGTTCATGGACACCTGGAACCAGTTCCTCTGGCCATACGCGGCGCTGACCAACGACAATCCCACCTTGCAGGTCTCCCTCGCGTTCCTGTCCTACGCCTATTACACCGACTATTCGCAGGTCTTCGCCGCCACCGCGGTCGGAACCGTCCCGCTGCTCCTGGTGTTCCTTTTCTTCGGCCGCCAGATCATCGGCGGCATCATGGAAGGCGCCGTCAAGTCGTGACTACCACACCCCTCGCGTTCCCGCCGGACTTCCTCTGGGGCGCCGCCACCGCGGCCTACCAGATCGAAGGGGCGGCCACCGAGGACGGGCGTACGCCGTCGATCTGGGACACCTTCAGCCACACGCCGGGCCGGACCGTCAACGGTGACACCGGCGACGTGGCCTGCGACCACTACCACCGGTTCCGCGACGACGTGAAGGTGATGGCCGACCTGGGCCTGCGCTCCTACCGGTTCTCGCTGTCCTGGCCACGGATCCAGCCGCGCGGCACCGGCCCGGCCAGCCAGCGCGGGCTCGACTTCTACCGCGGCCTGGTCGACGAGTTGCTCGAGAACAACATCGAGCCGTGGGTGACGCTCTACCACTGGGACCTGCCGCAGGAACTCGAAGACGCGGGCGGCTGGCCGGCCCGCGACACCGCCCGCCGGTTCGCCGACTACGCGGCGCTCGCCCACGAGGCGCTGGGCGATCGGGTCAAATTCTGGACCACGTTCAACGAGCCGTGGTGCTCGGCGTTCCTGGGCTACGGGTCGGGCGCGCACGCGCCGGGCCGCTGCGACCCGGGCGACTCGGTGCGGGCCGCGCATCACCTCATGCTGGGGCACGGCCTGGCGACACAGGCGATGGGCTCGGCCGGCATCACGCTCAACCTCTACGCGATCTCGCCGGCGTCGTCATCCGCTGCCGATCGGGGCGCCGCCCGGCGGATCGACGGCCTGGCCAACCGGATCTTCCTCGACCCGCTGCTGCGCGGTGAATATCCCGCCGACGTGGTGACCGACCTCGCCGGCGTGACCGATATGTCCCACGTACGCGATGGGGATCTGTCTGTCATCTCGACGCCGCTCTCGCTGCTGGGCGTCAACTACTACAGCCGCCACGTGGTCGCGGGCCCGGCCGAAGGTGTCGAGCCCGAACCGTACTGGCGGAAGCAGACCTGTTGGCCCGGCAGCGAGGATGTCCGGTTCATCACCCGTGGGCGGCCGGTCACCGATATGAACTGGGAAATCGACGCGCCCGGCCTGGTGGAGACGCTGACCCGGCTGCACGCCGAATACCCGGCGGTTCCGCTCTACGTGACCGAAAACGGCGCCGCGTTCGTCGACGAGGTGGTCGACGGCGAGGTCCCGGATCCCCAACGGGTCGCCTATTTCGACGCCCACCTGCGCGCCTGCCACGACGCGATCGCGGCCGGGGTGCCCCTGCGGGGCTACTTCGCCTGGTCGCTGATGGATAATTTCGAATGGGCGTGGGGCTACACGAAGCGCTTTGGCATGATCCATGTCGACTACGCGACCCAGCTCCGCACCCCGAAGACCAGCGCCAGGTGGTACGCCGACGTGATCCGACGTAACGGACTGGCCGCAGAATAAGGCGCGGCGCACCAACACGCCGACCAGCCGCCGGCGGAGGGGCTAACAATGACAACCCAGCGCACCCGGTCTCTCGGCCGACCGACCCTCGACGCGGTGGCGGCGCGGGCCGGGGTCGGCCGGGGCACCGTCTCCCGGGTCGTCAACGGCTCACCACAGGTCAGCCCGGAGGCCCGGGCGGCGGTGCAGGCGGCGATCGCCGAACTCGGCTACGTCCCCAACCGCGCCGCCCGGGCCCTGGTCACCCAGCGCACCGACTCGGTCGCCCTGGTCGTCTCGGAATCCGAGGAGCGGGTCTTCACCGAGCCGTTCTTCGCCGCGATCGTCCGCGGCGTCAGCTCCGGCCTGCTCGACACCTCGATGCAGCTCTGGCTCGCGATGGCGCAGTCACCGGCCGAGCGCGAACGCATCGAGCACCACCTGACCAACCAGCACATCGACGGCGTCCTGCTGCTGTCGCTGCACGACGCCGACCCGCTGCCCACCCTGCTGGAGCAGCGCGGCCTCCCGGCGGTGCTCGGCGGCCGCCCGGCCCGGATGCTGCAGCCTGACGCACAGCCCGCCTACTACGTCGACGTCGACAACGCCGGCGGCGCCCGCCAGGCGGTGGAGTATTTGTTCGGCCGCGGCCGCCGCCGGATCGCGACGATCGCCGGCCCGCAGGACATGGGCGCCGGCGTCACGCGGCTGTCCGGCTACCGCGCGGCGGTGGCCGCGCTGGGCGCCACGGTCGATGAGAAGCTGATCGCCTACGGCGACTTCAGCGAGGCCAGCGGCACGGCGGCGATGCGCGACCTGCTCGCCGACCACCCCGACCTCGACGCGGTGTTCGCGGCCTCGGACCTGATGGCCTACGGCGCGCTGCGCGCGCTGCAGGAGGCCGGCCGCAGCGTCCCGGCCGAGGTGGCGGTGGTCGGCTTCGACGACGCGCAGATCGCGCGGCAGGCTACCCCGCCGCTGACCACGGTGCACCAGCCGATCGAGGAGATGGGCCGGGAGATGGCCCGCCTGCTGGTCGCCCGCATCCGGCGCGAGGACCCGAACCCGCACGTCCTGCTCGACACGTCCCTGGTCGAGCGCGAAAGCGCGTAGCCCTACAGCGAAGGTACAGCGGCCGCACAGCGGCCGTCGCGACAGTGAGACCGCCATTTCGTCGATAGGGCCCATCGGGTCCCGACATCTAGGGGCGGTTATGCGAGATCGTTCCACCTCCATCCGGATCGCGGCGGTGTTCCTGCTGGCGGGGGCGCTGATCCTGCCGGCGACCGCGGCCAGCGCGGACCCCGCGCCGGCGCCATCCACCGCGGACCAGACAAAGCCCATCCCAAAGAGGCCGCCGGCGCGGGCGCCGCTGGCGAAGCTGCCCGCCGAGGTCAAGCAGGCGGCCCAGCCCGGGTTCGTCCCGACGCCGGCACCAGTCACCACCAAGGCGCCCGCCTCCGAGTCCGGGCGGGCCAGCGCCGCGTTGGCGCCCGGCAGCACCGTGATCGACGCGGCCGACTGGCCGATCGCCAACTACGCCGGCAGCGGCTGCATCGTCGCGCGTGGGGGAGCCAACTGGGAGCCGGTGGTCAAGACGGCTTGTGGCCTCCAATACATCGACCAGTTCTGGCGGCTGCGGGCCACCGGTGACGGCTTCTACCAGATCAGGAACGCCAACACCGATAAATGCCTGCTCATCCAGGGCGGTGCCAACGAGACGCCGGCCGTCGTGGTCGGCTGCTCGAACTTCGTCGACCAGCACTGGCGGATCGTCGAGGACACGACCCACCGCTTCTTCATGATCCAGAACCGCAACAGCGGGCTGTGCCTGGTCATGCGCTCCGGCAACAGCAACGCCCGCCAGGTGCCCTGTGCCTCGCAGTTCGTCGACCAGTGGTGGATGCGCGGGATGCCCTCGGCGCCGAGCCGCGCTGACGGGCTCGACGACCCGGTCATCCTCGTACACGGTTACGACCAGCCGGGCAATGGCCTCAACGCCAATGGGTCCTACTGGGCTGGCGTGGTCAGCGACCTCCGCAACCCATACCGCGGTCCCGGCGCGTTGTCCGGCGCGGTTGCCCGGACCTACGCCTACTGCTTCTACTACAACGACACCGGCTGCGACGTGCGGGCCGACGGCGACCGCAACCGCGACATCCGCCAGCTCGGTGTCGACCTCGCCTGGTACATCTACAACTACTTCTCGAAGTTCAACGCCTCCGTCGACGTGATGGCGCACTCGATGGGCGGCCTCGTGACCAACGCGGCGATCACCGGCGTGCAGAACCGTGACCCCGCCTTCCCGCCATACCTCTTCGTCGAAGACGCCGTCGCGTTGTCGACGCCCTGGAACGGGTCCTTCGCCGGGAGCCTTTGCACCTTGACCACAAACCTCCTGCAGTGCCAGCAGATGCAGCCCGGGTCGCAACTGCTGCATTCGCTCAACGAGAACGCCCAGGCCAGCATGGGCACCGACTGGACGCTGATCGGCCTGTACGACGACTGGGCCGTCGAGGAGTACAGCTCGGTTCCCGACAACTACCCGCGCTACGGCCACAAGGTCGTCTACGGCGGCGGCCAGTGGCCGAACCTGTACGCGCACATGCAGCAGCTCAACATCAACCCCGGCACCTACGCCTACGGCTATTGCGACTGGTTTCTGACCGGCTGCAACATGGCCGACCACGGCCAGTTCTACTGGGTGGGCGCCGGCGGCGACCCGATCACCCTGGCAAAGTACGGAATCTGGTCACAGACCTACTGGTGACCTCAACCGTCCGCCCCGCCCCGACCAGGGCGGGGCGGTTCGCCGACGCCGACGAGGCTGGCCGCGAGGGTGCGGATGATCGCGGCCTCGGCCGGGTTGTGGGTGCCCTCCGGTGGGGCGTGTTCGGTGATGGCGGCGCCGACCACGTTGTCGATCCCGGACAGCAGGGCGGCAAGGCGGTCCGGTGCGACGCCGGACGGCTCGGGGTAGCCGACCGACGCGAACGCGGCCGGGTCGAGGACGTCGAGGTCGACGTGCACGTAGACCGGGCCGGACAGGCCCTCGACCGCGCGGTCGAGATCGTCGACGCCGAACGAGCGGATGCCGGACCGTGCGAGGTAGGCGTACTCGGTCGGGTCGCCTGCCCGGACGCCGGCGATGACCACCTGCTCGGGGTGCAGCGGCTGGTCCGGCACCAGCGGGGCCGGGCCGTCGCCGAGCAGGGTGCGCAGCACCATGCCGTGGAACGAGCCGGACGGCAGGGTGCGTGGCGTGTAGAGGTCCGGGTGGGCGTCGAACCACAGCACGGTGAGGTCGTCGCCGTAGCGGGCCTGGGCGGCGGCGATCGGCGCCAGGTCGACGCCGCACTCGCCGCCGGCGGTGACCACCAGGCCGCCGAGGCCAGCCAGCGCCTGCCGGGTCAGTTCCAGGTTGGCCAGCAGCACGTCGTGGGCGCGTACGCCCTGGTCGAATGTCCCTGGATCGTCGAGCACCGGCACGGTGACCACCGCGTCGGCGGGGACCAGCGCGGCCGTCTGCCGGGCACCGGCCGCGAGCCGCCGGGCGCCGGCCGCGCTGGAACCCTGCCACTGCGGAACGCACAATGCTGTCGTCACAGCTGGGCGCGCCACTCCTGCGCGAGCATGGCGAAGTCGAGCTCGGTGCTCCATTCGCCCTTGAAGAGTTCGTTGTGCACCAGACGGGCCTCCTGGCGCAGGCCGAGGCGACGCAGGACCTTGGCCGAGGGCTCGTTGCGCTCGTCGATGCGGCCGATGATGCGGTGCAGGCCGAGTTCGTCGAAGCCGAGCCGGAGCAGGGCCCGGGCCGCTTCGGTCGCGTAGCCGTTGCCCTCGAACGACGGGTTGACGACGTAGCCGATCTCGCCGCCGAGGTGGGCGCGGCTGTGGAAGAACAGCACGACGTCGCCGACCAGCTCGCCGGTCTCGGCCAGCTCGATGCCGAGGGTCAGCGACTGGCCCTCGTCGGTCAGCGCGGTGGTGGCCCAGTGTGTGGCGAGGCGCTCGGCGATGACGTCTTTGTCCATCGGCTCGAACGGCACGTATCGGCAGACGTCGGGCCGGCTCCGGTAGGCGAGCAGGGCGTCGGTGTCGGCCGCGGTCAGCGGGCGCAACCGCAGGCGCTCGGTCTGGACGGGATAAGTGGGGCGGAGTTCTGGCACGCAGCCCATGGTGCCCTACGGCAGGCGCCACACCGAAGTGCGTTTTCGCGTGACGCTTTCCAGAGCCATCGTCGTGGGTACGTCGTAGGCCGCCACCTCGGTGCCCGCGCCCCCGGGGCGGAACGCGCGGCCCGGGTCACCGGCGTAGGCGTCGGCACCGGTCTTGCGGGCCCGGCGCAGGAACGCGAACATCCGGGTCGCGAACTGCTGGCTGTAGAACACGTCGCCGGCCAGCACGACATCGGCGTCCGCGTCGGCGTCGAGGATGTCGGCGCGTTCGGCCGTCACCGTGACGCCGTTCGCCGCCGCGTTGGCGGCTACCGCGGCGATCGCCAGCGGGTCGATGTCGACGGCGCGCACCGTGGCCGCGCCGGCGCGGGCCGCGGCGATCGCAACCAGGCCCGAGCCGCAGGCCACGTCGAGCACCCGGCGGCCGGCCACCACCGACGGGTTGTCGAGCACATAGCGGGCCAGCGCCTGGCCACCCGCCCACGCGAACGCCCAGAACGGCGGCGGCTGCTCGCTGCGGAACTCGCCCTCGGTCAGCTCCCACAGCCCGATCGGCTCGTCGGCCTGGTGCAGCGTGATCTCCGGCGTCAGCGGAACCGGCGCGAGCCGGGCGTGCAGTTTGACGAACGCGTCGATGAGGTCGGCCATCAGTCGACGTTCTCCGCCCAGCTGCGCCAGTCGTCGAGCATCCCGTGCAGGGCCGGGGTCAGCCAGCCGGGCGCGGAGCGGCCGAACACGCCGGGCTCCATCGCGCCCGCGCCGTCGGGTAGCACGCCGACCAGGCTCTCGACCAGGTCGGTCAGGTTTGACCAGTGCACCAACTCCGGCTCGGCCGGCCAGGCGCCGAGCACCACGCCGGCCGTTACGGCCCGTCGGGACAGCGCTTCCAGGGTGAGCGCGATGTGGTTGAGCGTGCCCCGCCCGGCGCGGGCCACCACCACGGCCGGCGCGCCCAGCGAGACCGCGAGGTCGGCCATCGTCCACGCCTCACCGGACGGGCGTAGCCCCATCGGCACGAGCAGGCCGCCGGCGCCCTCGATCAGGACCACGTCGTGTTTGTCGACCTCCGCGCGGATGGCGTCGACGACGGTGTAAAGCTCCAGCGGCTCGACCGCGGCGATTCGTGCCGCGGTCAGTGGCGCCAGCGGTTCCGGGTAGGCCGCCAGGTTGCGGACCGTCTCCGGCGCCGCGAGCAGCCGCACGATGTCCACGTCGGAGGGTTCGCCGGTCTGCGCGGGCTTGACCACCGCCACCCGCAGCCCGGCCGCTTGGGCCGCGACGGCGATCGCCGCGGTCACGATGGTCTTGCCAACCCCGCCGTCGGTGCCGGTGACCAGAATCGGCCCGGTCCACGCGTCGCTCACGGCGGGAACTCCACCACAACCGGCTGTGCCCGGTCAAAGTCGTTCACCTAGTCGATCAGGTCTTCGGGCAGCAGGTCGAGGAGCACACCGTCGTGGAACGTGCCGTCGCGACCGCGCTCGTAGCGGCGCAGCACACCGACCCGACGGAAACCGACCCGCTCGTACGCGCTGATCGCGGCGGCGTTGGCCGCCGCCGGGTCGATCACCAGCCGGTGGTGGCCGACGGTGCGGATCAGGTGCTTGGACATCGTGCGGATCGCGTCGGTGCCGATGCCCTTGCCGTGCACGGTCGGCTCGAGATAGATGTCCATGCCCGCGTGCCGATACATCGGGTCGGCTTCCTCGTAGGTCTGCACGGCCCCGACCAGGCGGCCCTCGACCTCGATGACGAAGGTGCGGTCGAGGTCGTCGGCCACCGCGGCCGGGTAGTCCTCCTCGTCGCCCCACCAGAGGGTGACCTCGGGGGCCGAGCGGATCAGGGCGAGCGGTGCGATGTCGGCATCGGTAGCCGGGCGGAGAAGGACCAGCGCGCCGGTCAACGTCGTCATTCTTGGAAGGCTAATCCGCGGGTGGGCGGCGGCGCGCCGGATTTGTGCCCGACTGGGTCCGGTGCGTCGTTGCGGTGCGTCGGACAAGGGCGCTGAGCAAGGCCCGGTACGGCGATCGTGACCGCCACACCGGCTGTCGCCGCCACACGGTGGTACCAGCGCCTTTGGCCTTTCGGCCGGGACGCATAGGTGTTATCGGGCATTAAACTCTGTGTTGTCCGTGGAGCCGCGCGCGACTACGCGTAGCGGAGGACACGAGGGGGCGGATGTGGGCGCATCCGCCCCCTTTCCGCGTCTGAAAATGAATCGCGGGCGCGATGCCGAACCGGCATCACGCCCGCGATGAGGGCCCCTTCCCGCCGTCCCACGGGAAGGGACCCGGACCCATCCCCTACCCCCGGCGACCCGGTCCTGTTGCCAGGACTCGTTCCGTCGGAGCCTCGCTCGGCGTCAGGTCGACGCCGAAGTCTTGTGCGTCATGTCCGTGACGCCCGATCTCGCAGTGGCACTGTCACGCTCGCGACCGCTCCGTCGCGCTGCGTGGGCAACGCGTGCCCGAGCCGCCGCAGCGTGCGCTCCATTCCCGGGTTGTCGACACCCGTGTGCGCCAGCACCGCCGCACAGCCGAGCCGTTCGGCCCGGGCAAGGGCCCGGCGGACCAACGCGGTGCCGATGCCCTTGCGCTGCCAGCCGTCTTCGACGACCACCGCCAGCTCCGCCAGTGAGCCTTCCATGACCAGGTTGGCCATCGCGACGACGGTATCCACAGAGGTGATCCCCGGCACGGTCGCGAGCAGCGTCCGCACCCGCGTCGGGTCGAGCAGCCGGGCGAGCTGGGCCGGTTCCGGCACCTTCACGTAGCGCTGCCCGCGGGTGGTCGGCGAGGAGCGCTCGTTCATCGCCATCAGGGCCGCCAGGTCGTCGGGCGTCGCCGGCCGGAGCACGACCTCGGCACCGTCGGGGAGCAGCAGCGTCGCGGAGTCGGCCGAGGCGGCGGCGGCCACGTCGACCAGGGCCTGCGCCCGCGCATACTCGGCGGGGGTGAAATCAGGAGCCGCCCGGCGTACGTCGTAGCGGCCGCCGGTCGGGTCGGGCAGCGCCATCGTGTCGGCGCGCATGCCCGGCCGGGTCGGGCTGTCGGGTCGCCAGGTGACCTCGTCGGCGTCGAGCAGCGCCCGCAGCGCGTCGCCGAGCGCGTCCGGGTCGCGGACCAGCCGGGTGGCCAGGGAGAGCGCCCGGGTCGGCTGGTCGGCCAGACCCTCCGCCTCGGCCGGCGCTATCCAGCTGTCCCGGCCGCGGCCCCGCTCGACCGCCGCCCGCAGGTCGGCTTCGGTCATCGTGTGCGGTGCGTCGACCAGGAAGTCGTCGATCGCGCCGGCCTCGGTCGTGTGGACTTGGACGGCGAGGATGTTGACCGCTTTGAGCGCGAGGCTCGCGGTCAGGACGGAGAGGAAGCCCGGACGGTCGTCGACCGCTGCGCGGATCCGCCAGAGAGTCATGCCGTCCTCCTTCGCGCTAGGACTCAGGCCGCCGGGACCGGCGGCGCCGTCACCAGGTCGAGCCGATCGCCGAGGATCACCGCGGCGGCGCGGACCAGCTGCGCCATCCGGTCGACCTCGCTGATGTGGAACGCGGCGGCCGGCAGCTCCTCGCCGACGCCGCGGGCGACCACCAGCACCAGGCCGGCCCGGCCGAACGGCGCGGCCGCGTAGCGGATGCCGTCGGTGCTGTCGAGGGGTCGCGCCCGCAGTGGCGTGACGTCCGGGAGCCGCAGCGGTGCCGGCGCCCGCCAGCTCGCGGTGGCGACCGCCGGGGTCGAACCCGATGCCGAACCGGCGCGGGCCGCCCAGTCGGCGGGCACGACCGCGGCGGCCGCCCAGTCCGCGGCGAGCAGCCCCGGGATGGCGTCGACCAGGGTGGCCAGGCCATCGGCGGGGTTGGCGGCGAGTTGGCCGAGCAGCTCCGCGTCGTGGCCGCTGGTGGTGGGCGCGCCGATCGCCCGCCAGATGCCGTCGACGTGCACGCCCGGGATCGCACCGAGCCCTGCGCGCAGCCGCTCCAGCCGATTGCTGCCCGGCCACACGACGGTGAAGTCGTCGACGGCCCGGCCACCCAGCCGTTCCAGCACGACCACCTGGACGATGTCGGCACCGGCGACGCCGAGCGTGCGCGCCACCTGACCGAGCGCCCCGGGCCGGTCGGGAAGGGTTACCCGAACCCGTAACAACATCCCGTCTCCCTCGCTCGCGTTGGCAACAGCCTGCCGGTTGACCATTTCGTCCCTGTTGCCGTGTCATGTCTCCCCAGGAACAAGCTTGGCTTGACACCGTGAACCTCGTGCCCTCAACTGTTCAGATGACCGAGGAGGGGCCGGCTGGGCTCGATCTGCATAGTCTGTCCGGCTACCTGGGCGCCCCGGTGTCCGCCACATTGATCCCCGGTGGCCGCTCCAACCTCACCTATCACGTGGTGGCCGGCGGCGAAGACCTCGTGCTCCGCCGCCCGCCGCTGGGCCACGTGCTGGCCACCGCGCACGACATGGGCCGCGAGTTCCGGGTGATCTCGGCGCTGGCACCGACGCCCGTCCCGGTCCCGGAAACGGTCCGGTTCTGTCCGGACGACTCGGTGATCGGTGCTCCTTTCTACCTTATGCGCCGGGTCGACGGCGCCGTCATGCGCAGCACGACGCAGACCGACCCGTTGGGCGCGCAGCGGCGCCGCGAGCTGGCCTTCGCCATGATGGACACGCTCGCCGCGCTGCACGGGGTCAAGCCCGACGACGTGGGCCTCGGCGACTTCGGCCGCCCCGAGGGTTTCGTCGCCCGGCAGGTCAAGCGCTGGAGCGGCCAGCTCGACAAGTCGCGCAGCCGCCCGCTGCCCGACGTCGACGCGCTGCGCGACCGGCTGGCGGCCACCATCCCATCGCCCGTTGGGCCTGGCACGGTCGTGCACGGCGACTACCGGCTCGACAACCTGATCGTCGCTCCGGACGGCAGCGAGATCCGCGCGGTGCTCGACTGGGAGATGGCCACCCTCGGCGACCCGCTCACCGACCTGGGACTGCTGCTGACCTACTGGGACGTGCTCGGCGGCCCGGCGGCGGCCGGCGCGGCCGGCGTGGTCGCCGACGGGATCGGCCCACGGGCGGGGTTCCCGACCGGCGCCGAGCTGATCGACCGGTATGTGGCCAGCGGCGGCGTCGACGTCGGCCCGCTCGACTGGCACGTGGCGCTCGGCTGTTTCAAGCTGGCCGTGATCGCCGAAGGGATCTACTACCGATACACGCTCGGCCAGACCGTTGGCGAGGGCTTCGAGCGGTTCGCCGACATGGCCGGGCCGCTCACCGCGCACGGGCTCGCCGCACTCGCACCCGTGGAGGGCTGATGGACTTCGGCTTCGACCAGCGCACCGGCGAACTGCACGAGGCGGTCAACGATTTCCTCACCGAACAGGTGTATCCGGCCGAGCCGGTCTTCACTGCCCAGATGGAGCGGGCCGAGAACCCGTGGACCCGCCCGCCGATCATCGACGAGCTCAAGGTCGAGGCCCGCCGGCGCGGGCTGTGGAACCTGTTCCTGGCCGGCGCGCACGGTGCGGGCCTGACCAACGTGCAATACGCCCCGCTGGCCGAACTGCTGGGCCGCAGCCCGCACCTGGCGCCGGAGGCGCTCAACTGCGCCGCGCCGGACACCGGCAACATGGAGCTGCTGGCCGAGTTCGGCTCGCCGGAGCAGCAGGCGCGCTGGCTCTCCCCGCTGCTCGAGGGCACGATCCGCTCGGCGTTCTGCATGACCGAGCCCGACGTGGCGTCCTCCGACGCGACCAACATCGCGACCACCGTCCGGCGCGACGGCGACGACTATGTGATCGACGGTCGCAAGTGGTGGTCGTCGGGCGCGATGGACCCGCGCTGCGAGATCTTCATCGTGATGGGCAAGACCGACCCGTCGGCGGAGCGGCACAAGCAGCAGAGCATGATCCTCGTCCCGCGCGACACCCCGGGCGTGACCGTCCGGCGTGGCATGACCGTCTTCGGCTTCACCGACGGCTCGCACGGCGGGCACGCCGAGATCGAGTTCGCCGGCGTACGCGTACCCGCGGAGAACCTGATCGCCGCGGAGGGTGACGGTTTCGGCATCGCCCAGGCGCGGCTCGGCCCGGGGCGGATCCACCACTGCATGCGGCTGATCGGCATGGCCGAGCGGGCGCTGGAAATGCTGTGCGTGCGCACGGCGTCCCGCGCGGCGTTCGGCAAGCCGCTGTCGGAGCAGGGCGTGGTGCGCGACTGGATCGCCGAGTCCCGGGTCCGGATCGAGCAGGCCCGGCTGCTGGTGCTCAAGACCGCGTGGCTGATGGACACGGTCGGAAACAGGGGCGCGCACACCGAGATCCAGGCCATCAAGATCGCCACCCCGTCGA
>Ga0193743_1000770_pt1 | contig 24990 bp, 30 predicted proteins | sample L2c2metaG_FD_143038 | JGI IMG/M metagenome (GOLD analysis project Ga0193743, IMG submission 143038) | Soil microbial communities from a riparian zone of the East river system, Colorado, United States - L2c2 | ecosystem: Environmental > Terrestrial > Soil > Riparian zone | place: USA: East River...
CGCCTGCGTTGCGGCATGTATCGCCACCCTCGCCTCGTCGGCCGTAGCGCGACCCGCCGCTGTGACACGTACCCCGCGCCAGAGCCGCTCGACCACAGGTGCGCCGAGTTCTCGTTCCAGCGAGGCAATTTGATGTGACAGAGCCGGCTGCGACATGTGTAGTGCCCCAGCGGCAGCGCTAATTGAACCGTGATCGACCAGTGCGACGAGGCACTCTAGGGTACGCAACGTAGTCATTCGGCAAATATATGCTTGGACGCTGATCACTGAAGGACGCGTTCGTACCGTCGTTGCCCGTCGGAGGCGGCCACTCCGGAACGATCGAACGAATCCTGCTGTGGGTTATGTCACCGCCGACGTCGTCGGCACCGCTGCATGCAGATGCTATTCGTCAGATGGAATCAGTAGTCGCAAGAGTCGCATGCCACCGAACGCCATTGTCGCAGATTCGGCGGTTAGCGTGGATATCGCCTGCCATGAGGCAACGATCGGCGCTGCACTCGCCACCATCGTTAAGCGACTGTCGCACCTCAATTTTCGGGAAAGTGAGAAACATAATGAGTGGACGACCGATTCGACTGGGGTTAACCCTCTCCGGTAAGGGCCCTGTCTCCGACCTCGTCAGCCAAGCACGCCGCGCCGAGCAGCTCGGCTTTGACGTCGTGCTGCTCATCGACCACCTTGGCTTCGCCGCCCCCTTACCACCGCTGGTGGCCATGGCTGCCGCAGCTCCGACACTGCGCGTGAGCAACATGGTCCTCAACGCGGCGTTCTACCGGCCCGCATTGCTGGCCCGCGACCTGGCCAGCGTGGACTCAGCCACCGGCGGCCGTCTCGAGATCGGCTTGGGTGCCGGCTATGTGGAAGCAGAATTCATCGCCGCCGGGTTGCCGTTTCCCAAACCCTCAGAACGGATCAAGCTGGTCGAAGAACACGTCATTCAGATCCGCTCGCACCTATCAGACCCCAGCAGTACTCCGCCGAGCATTCAGAAACCGCCACCGATCATGATTGCCGGCATGGGCGACAAGATGTTGGCGATGGCCGCCCAACACGCCGACATCGTTGCCGTCGGCGGAATGGGTCGAGAAGCAGATGTGGCCGAACGCGCCGCCTACATCCTCAAACAGGCAGGCGATCGTGCGAACGACATCGAGCTCGCCTTCAGCTTCTTCCAGGTTTCGCTCGACGACCCCAGCGATCTGTCGGTGCTCTATCAAGTGGCCCCCACCGCAATTGAAACTGACTTGCGCAACGCAGCTACTCTGCTCGACGGTACGGTTTCCGCCGCCGTGGACCGTGTCCAACGACTCGGCGATGACGCCAAATTCAGCTACTTCACCTTCAACAAGACAGAGTCCACTTCCTGGGACACGTTTGAGAAGCTGATTTCGGCGTTGAAGTGAGCTGGTGGCGGATGAATTCAGGGAGGACCGTCGCGGGGTGTGTGGCACTGCATCCGGCGTGAGTAGTGCGGTACTCGAGTTCTCCGGGTTGGAGGCGATGCATCGTGTCGCACCGACGTCGTCTGGAGTCACCGCCGGCCAACACGATTCTCGACCGGGACCCGGACGCCGACCGGTCGCATCGCAATCAATCGGGCTGTCGACGGAGTCAGCCGCCGCGCTGTGAGGCAAGTTCCTTCATGTTGGTCAAGCCCTGTTCCTGCGCCTCATCGAGGAACGCCGGCAGCGGTGCGCGTAACTCTGGCAGTACCTCGTGGTCGAGCAATGCCTGCAACGCCGCTTGCTTCGCGCTCCGGCCCGCAAGATTGTCGACCTCGTCAGCCCCGGAAGTCGTTGCGTAGTCGTACAACTCGTACTCGATCGGCCGTGACGTATCGATGTCCATGCTCCCGGGCTTCCAATGGGAATACATGCCGAATTTGGCGTCGGCCGTGCGCACCGCGACGATGTGGCTGGGCGCCGAGGTCGGAATGTTGGTCGGCGGTCCAGCGGCCCCGAAGATCTTCTGCACCTCGGGCGACTTCAACAGCGTTGCCATGTCCTCCACCGACATGTCGTCGGTGGCGTGTGCGACCCATGGACGGCCCGGGGACTTGGCGATAGCGGCGATAGCGGCGATGTCGGCGCGCCCGGCTAGATAGGAAAACTTCGACTCAGAGCGCCAGCCATTTCCGCCGTGTCCGATGGTCAGCAACAGCGCCGACAGGTCGGCGCTAGAGGTGAGATGGACGCGGCTGGCGCCAGGCGTGGGCGTCAGACGTCCCGAAGGGTCGCGAATGTAGAGCGGTACCCGGATGCCTTCCTCGTAGATTGCGGCTCCCTTACCGCGCAGCCCATGCGATCCGGCGTACTCGCCGTGGTCGGAGGTGAACACGATGACGGTGTTGCGGTCGATCTCGGGCCGGGTCGCCAAAACGTCGAGGACCCGGCCGATTTGGGTGTCCACCTGCTGCTGCAGCCACAGGTACATGTCGAGGCACCGAGCCCACTGCGCGGTCGAGGCCGGTCCTTCATAGGACATGGCACCGGTCATCAGCGGCGACATGAAGTCCATGTAGTCGATCTGTAGCTGAGGCTTGCCGCGCCTGCGCATGTCGTCGGCGGTTTCGAAGTTCGCCGGTTTGGCGCTGAACCTGCGTGGAACCTCTTCGGGCAGCGGATTTTTCGGCCACCAGCAGATGTCGTGTGGATTGACCAGCGAGACCGTCGCACACCATGGACTTCCACCGGCGTGGTCGTCGAACCAGGCGGCGAACTGGTCGACGATCGACGGATCCTGCCGCAGTCCCTGGTTGGGCGCCCCATTCGGCGACGGGTAGGTGCCGCCTGAGAAGCCGTGCGCTTCCAGCCCGTCGGGTGTGTTGTCTGCCGCGTGGCCGAGGTGCCACTTACCCCACCACCAGGTGCTGTAACCCTCATCGCGCAGCATGGTGCCCCAGGTGGGAAAGCGTGGCGCCAGCGTCGATTCAGTAGGCCCCTCGCCGGTGAACAGACAGCCTGTTTGGTGTGAGTAGAGACCAGTGGTCAGCACCCCGCGCGACGGCGTGCACATGTTCGACGCGCTGTAGTGCGAGGCGAACGAGACGCTGCGCTGCCGCAGTCCATCCAGCCGCGGTAGCAGACCGCCGAGTTGCTGCGGGTCGGGAAACCACTGCGGGGCCCGCATCTGGTCGACCACGATGACGAGCATGTTGGGTTTGTCGCCGCCAGCGTGCGCGGCCGTGTGCGATCTGGGTCTCCGTAGGAGCCCATAGCCGCCGAGCCCGAGCACCGTGCCTCCAACCACCGTGCCTCCGAGAACCGTCCGCCGATTGATCGCCATGACGACAGGTTAGGTCAGCTTCGGATCGCACCGCTGGTCACCGGTGTCTGCGTGTCACCCACGCAGCAGTTGATTGATCCGCGCTGCCTGCCGGGTGAGGTGGTGCCGTTCGGCGAGGTTGGGGGCGGACCGGGCGGCATCGGCGTACAGCCGTGCCGCTGTCGCGATGTCGCCCGCCTTCTCGTGGAGGTACGCCGAGGCGGCGGTGTGACGGGGCACGCCTGGGTCAACGGCGGCCAAGGCCGCGAGGCCGGCTTTCGCGCCGTCGGCCTCGCCGATCGCGATGGCTCGGTTGAGCTGCACGACGGGGCTCTCGGTGAGGCGGAGCAGTTCGTCGTACCAGCCGACGATCTGCACCCAGTCGGTCTCCTCGGCGCGCGGCGCGTCGGCGTGCAGGGCGGCGATGGCGGCCTGTGCCTGGAACTCGCCGAGTCGGTCGCGACCCAGCGCGGTCTGCAGGACCGCGACTCCCTCGGTGATCATCGAGGTGTTCCAGCGGGAGCGATCCTGCTCGGTCAGAGGGACCAGGCTGCCGTCGCTCCGGGTCCGCGCTTCTCGCCGGGCGTGGTGCAGCAGCATCAACGCGAGAAGTCCCGCGGTCTCCGGGTCGTCGGTCATCGCGGCCAACTGCCTGGTGAGCCGGATCGCCTCGGTCGCCAGGTCGACTTCGCCGGTGTAGCCCTCGTTGAAGACCAGGTAGAGCACCCGGCGCACGGTCGCAAGGTCGCCAGGCCCGGTGAACCGGACGTCACGGACCGTGCGTTTGGCCCGGCTGATCCGCTGCGCCATCGTCGCTTCCGGCACCAGGTAGGCCTGCGCGATCTGCCGGGTGGTCAAACCACCGACGGCGCGCAGCGTGAGAGCCACCGCGGCGACCGGCGTCAGCGAGGGGTGCGCGCACAGGAAGAAGAGCTGCAGCGTGTCGTCCGCGGCCTCGGTCGGTCCGGGCGGTGGCTCGGCTTCGACGCGCAGCTCCCGGTCGCGGCGAGAGGCTTCGGAGCGGTGGGCGTCGAGGAACTTGCGCCAGGCGACGGTGACCAGCCAGCCCTTCGGGTCGGCGGGCTGTTGGCCCGGCCAGGCCAGCGCGGCCGCCAGGAGTGCCTCCTGCACGGCGTCCTCGGCCGTCGCGAAGTCGACTCCGCGCCGGACGAGGACGCCGATCACCGCGGGAGTGAGCTCGCGCAGCAGCAATTCGTCCAACAGTCCGACCGCTCCGGTCACTCGGTGACGGTCGGGTGTGCGTTCAGGAACGGGCGCAGCTCAAGCCACTCGTGGATCGGCTTGCCGCCGGCTCCGGGGGCTGCCGACAGCTCGCCGGCGAGCGCGAGCGCGCGGTCGTAGGTGTCGACGTCGATCACCATCCAGCCGGCGATCAGGTCCTTGGTCTCCGCGAAGGGCCCGTCGGTGACCGGCGGTCGGCCCTCCCCGTCGTAGCGGACGAACGTGCCCTGAGGCGAGAGGGCCTGGCTGTCGACGTACTCACCGGTGCTCTCGAGTCGGGCGGCGAAGTCGTTCATGTACTGCACGTGATCCTCGACCTCTTGGGGCGTCCACTGGTCCATCGGGGCGCCGTTGACGGACTCGGGGGCGCCGCGGTAGTGCTTGAGCATCAGGTACTTCGCCATGCTGGGTCTCCTTGGTGTTGTGGTGCGGCCGCGGTGGCCGCATCTACTCCTGGGACGGAGCCGCCAGGCCAGTCTCGACATCCTCGGCCACATCTTCTTCGAGAACCTCACGACGCAGCAAGGCCCGCGTCACTGCTGACCGCGTCGGCGCCCAGCGCGCGATGCGTTGCTCGTTCATGGGTAACCGTTATAGTGAAGTTATACGGGTACTAATTGAGCGAAACATCGGAGGACCCCGATGAAGGGCGACAAGCTGATGGTGCGGCCGTTGACCAGCGAAAACTGGAGCGATTTCGAGGCCGTCATGGGGCCAAACGGCGCTTCCCGTGGTTGTTGGTGCATGCACTGGCGGCTGTCGATCGCCGACTGGATGGACAAGAAAGGCGACGGGAACCGGCGCGCAATGCGCCGACTGGCAGCGAAGGCTCCGCCGCCCGGCCTGATCGGATACCTCGACGGCAAGCCGATTGCCTGGTGTTCGCTCGGACCGCGCTCCGTCTTCCCGAGGCTCGAACGCTCCCCTCTCTTGAAAGCCGTCGAGGACCAACAAGCATGTGCAATCACGTGCTTGTTCTTCCATCGTGGGCATCGCCACCATGGACTTCTGCCTGCACTCCTCGAGGCAGCTTGCTCCGATGCGGCCAAACGCGGTTACGAGCTGGTCGAGGGTTATCCGATCGACCCGCCGCCCGGCAAACAGGCCGGATCAGACACGGCGATGACAGGCATTGCCAGTGCTTTTCGGAAAGCCGGATTCGTCGAAGTGGCGCGTCCAAGGAAGGGTAGACCGATCATGCGAAAGCAGTTGTAGCGCTGGCGCGCTCGTCATGTCGCCGGCGGGTGGCCTTTTCTCGGTTTCCGCAGGTGCTCATGCTGCACCAGCGTCTGCGACCTCCCTTGGAGACATCGACGAAGAGCCATCCGCACCGTCGACACGACCTCACCCGATCGGCCGGCAGGACGAAGAGCGCTTCGACCGCAAGCAGGGCCAGAGCGCACGGAACGGCTTCCGGGTCGCCGAGTTTTCCGGCCAATTCCTTCATTCGAGCATCGGTGAACGTGACGATCTCGGCACTGGTACCGCGGCCGGCCTGTCTCAGTAGGTTGCCCAACGCCTTGGCAGGTGGGGCATCACCAACCGAGATGGCATCGAAGGTGGCCCACACGTGATCGCGGACGCGGTGAACCGCGTTCACGAGGTCATCGCCGGCATATCTGTTGAGATTGCGAGCGTCCGCGGGCGAAATGAGGCCAGCGGACTGACACCACGAACTGACGTCTCGGACGGATTTGAGTAGTTCGTTGTCGGCTATCGGCTCCTTGCGATGAAAGACCGTGTTCGCCAAGTCAAGCACGACATGGCCGCCGACGAAGTGACCTGCCTCCCAAGGGGCGACGAGTGGTTCGAGATCCATGGCAACCATCAAATGTCGAGAATAGAGTAACCTGTTATTCGACCTTATCAGGTTAATCCGTTCCGCGGTTTCGCGCTTCGAGCGTGGTCAGGCGTAACCGACCCATCCGCGAAACGTGAAGGCCGAGAAGAACTCGGTGACATCGGTGAAGCCGGCCTCTTGCAGAATCGCGCGGTCTTGCTCGGGTGTCAGGACGGGAACCTCGGCCGCCACTGTCGTGCGGGCCTTCTCGGCGTCGGCGGGGTCGATGCCCGACGCGACGAGGCGCGCGCAGTGGCGCCCCATCCCACAACTCTCGCTCGGCATCGTCGCGTTGCGGAAAGCTCAAGTGCATGACGACCAACGGCGCCCCCGGCGCTAGTCGTCGCCGCACCTCGGCCACGGTGCGGCGTCGCTCGTCGTGCGGGAGGAAGTGCAGCGTCAGCAGGCTCGTCGCAGCGTCGAAGGGCCCGGGCGGTGCGTCGTCGATGTACCCCTGGTGCATTCGCACTGCGGTGAATGTCGCGGTACGCCGGTACGTTCTGCGCAACTCGATCGGCATACGCATCGACGACACCTGGATCCTCAAACGCGTTAGGGGATTTGGCCACGACGTCATGGTGGCGGCGATGATGCAAGATTGACAAGTGTCTTGCCCGAACAGGCAAAACTCGGCATTGGCCGACTCGATCGCTCGTCCATCATCTCGGTTTGGCGAGAGTTACCCTGGCTCGATCGGCGGCCCCGGTGCGCGGACACCAAGCGCCGCTCCCCCGGCGGGGAATCGACCCGCGTCACGTGAAGGGATTGAGCAGCACGTTGCACAGCTGGGGCAGATTCCCGAGAGGAATCCAGGCCACCAACGCGCGGCAGCTCTCAGCCGCCACGCCCATTGGACCGCCGCAGACCGGCCAAGCTCCGAGCCCTTGGGTGTCCAGCACGTTGCGCGCAACCCGTATTTGCTCATCGCGACTCGCGGCGGCGGGTGATCCGACACCCCCGTTCGCGGCCCACGTGGCCGGGGTGAACTGAAGGCCACCGTAGTAGCCGTTGCCGGTGTTGGCTGACCAGTTCCCACCCGATTCGCACCGAGCCATTGCGTCCCAGTTGGGTTCAGCCTGGGCAGACGGGACGGTCAGGACAATTTGAGCCATGGCGATCGCACCGGTTATCGCGAGCACCGTGGCGGCCTTGCGCACACGCATGTCGATCCCTTCGTAAGGCCGTGCGGGGGCGCGCACGCCAGTAAAGGCCAGGGCGAGAGGCGAATTCCCTACGCCCCGGTCGCGATACTGAGTTTACCGATGAGGCGTGAGTTAAACAGAGGTGCCAATGAGTCTAATTATCTTCTCTGAGTTTATTTAATAGTTATGCGTCTCACGAGGTCAATGAGGCCCGCCGAGCGCAGCGTATAACTGCAGGTCGTCGAGGTGCGGTCAAGATCGGGTTCGGGCGACGGCCTCAGTCGCCACCGGTGTGCAATTTAGTAAGCCGTGATGTGGCGGTTGATAATATTGGTGCTTGCGGTTCTAAAGTGTTGGATGTGAATGAATTGAATGCTGATGCCTATGTTGTTTATGAGGCAGATGTGATTCTTGTGAATTGGAGCAATGCAACGTGCAGGGCGCCTGCACCCGGAAGTAGCCGCGCGTAGCTGCGCCAGCCGGCGACGGGCACCGGTCGGCAGTCCATGATGGACGTTATGGAGTCGACCCGCCTTGACCGGTGGTTGTGGGCGGTCCGGCTGACGAAGACGCGGCCGGACGCCGCCGCCGCGTGCCGAGGTGGGCATGTGCGGGTCAACGATCGTCCGGCAAAGCCGTCGACGACGGTGTCCCCTGGTGACGAGGTGCGCGCCAGGGTGGGTGACACGACGCGGATCGTCGAGGTGGTGCGTCTGATCGAAAAGCGGGTCGGTGCGGCCGATGCCGTGACCTGCTACCTCGATCGAACGCCCGCGCTGCCTCCGACTTCCCCCGTTCCCGTGGCGGCCCGCGATCGCGGTGCCGGGCGGCCGACCAAACGGGACCGTCGGATTCTGGACAGGTGGCGCGCGGGCCAGAGGTGATCTCTTCCGAAGCCCGTTGGGATCACCCCGATGCCACTCGCTACGCGGCAGGCGGTATTAGCGGCGGACGGCATACGTTGGCGGTCGGATCCCACCACCAGCCGTTGTCGCATGCGAGCGGTTGCGCCCCGACGCCGAGCGGCCGGCACACATTGGCAGTCGGGTCCCACCACTGCCCACTTTCGCATGCCAAGGGTTGTGGCCCGACGCCCAGCGGCCGGCACACGTCGGCCGTCGGGTCCCACCACTGGCCAGGTTCGCATGGCAGAGCTAGGGGCGCGTCTGGCGGCCGGCACACGTTCGCCTTCGGGTCCCACCACTCGCCGTTCGCGCATTGCGCCGAGCTCACTGCCGGCGTCGCGATGGTCACGGCCGCCATCGGCGCTAACGCCATCACGACGACGGGCACCAGCCGGCAAACGAACGTTCTCATTGGAGGCCTCCCCTACTGTGCTCAACCTTTGGCAGGGTCCAGCTTAGGAGGGTGGATCAAGACTTCGCGGCGCCTTCGCGGTGTCCCGATGGGACGCCGGTGAGCAGGCCTTCACCTGCAACGTAACCCAAGGAATCAGGGCGTCGGAGGAACCGGCACGACCGGTGGTGGCGCGGCCGGATCGGGCTCCGCAGGCGGCCCGGACCCGGGCGGCGGTGGTCCATTCAACGGGTAGTACCCGGGCGGCAGAGGTGGCCCGCCCGAATAGTTGGTGGTTGGCGGAGGCCCGTTGGACCCCGGGTCGGTCAACGACACGTATCCGGGCGGCAGCTGCGGCGCCGGACCGGCTCCGGGCGGCGGTGGCGTTCCTTCGAGCGGCTGGTCGGGCGCCCCGGTGATTGAGGACGGGTCCTGGGCCTGGTGCCAAAGATCCCTCAGGCTCGCGAGCGGGCCGGACCCCGTTTTACCCGAGCCATACACGGGGTTGGCGATCTCCGGCACCATTGGCGGCCCGGCGGGTGGTGGCGCGGGTGGAGCCACCGGCCCATCCGCAGACTCCACGACGGGCTGGCCGGGAGCCGGGGTGGCCACACCCGGCTCCGATGGCACCGGCGTCGGGTAGGGCACCGCCGGATCCGCTCCGGCCTGACCGGCCATGGCCAGTGCTGCACCGCCGACGATGATCACGCCCGCGACCGCGATCCGCGCGGCGCTGGCGGATGGTGTGGCGCGCTGTCGTTCGGTCATGAATCCTGGCTGTCCTCTCTGGTGGCGCCCGCGAGGTTCCTGCAGGAGCGGCGCGGGAGCGCCGGACCCGACTTCCGAGCAAGGCTAGCGCCTTCCACGTGCGGCGTCACCTCGTTCACCCGCCCGGCGGTCACGTGCGGCCGCTCGCCTGGGCCGCAACGGTCGACGAACCTGGCCGCGCTTTCTATCCCGTTGTGGTGATGAGCTCGTCGACGACCCATTGGGCGACACCGACCGGGTAGGGATTCGATAGCCCGAGGACGAGGTGCTCAAAGCCGGCATCGATGGCGCGGCCGATCGCGTCCCGGGTGACATCAGGATGGTCGTAGGAGACCGGTAGGTACATCGACCGGGTGACGGAGGCGGGGTCGCGACCGATCTCGGTGCAGTAGCGGTTCAACAGCGTGCTTCGGCCGACGGCGTCGTCGATGTCGCCGCCGGGGATGTTCCACAGGTCGGCGTGTTCGGCGACGACGCGCAGTAACGGGGCCGATCGGCCGCCGATGAGGATCGGTGGGTGCGGTCGCTGGACCGGCTTGGGGTTGCCGAACGCCCCGGTGAGCTGGACGTGGGTGCCGGTGAAGTCGAACGGCTCGGTCTCGGTCCACAACCGTCGGATCACGGTGAGCGCTTCGGCGAGGCCGTCCACGGAATGGGAGAAGTCATGGAACGGCAGTCCGTGTGCTACGTACTCCCGCCTGGCCATGGGCACGCTGGGCCGGGAGCCTGCGCCGATGCCGAAGTCCAATCGCCCTCCGGAGACGATGTCCACCGTCGTGGCGATCTTGGCGAGCATCGCTGGTGGCCGGAAGCGGTTGCTGGTGACGAGCAGCCCGACCCGGAGTCGGTGGGTCTGCGCGGCGAGGGCCGAGAGCAGCGTCCAGCCTTCATGGGTCGGCCCGTCCGGGTCCCCGAAGATGGGCATCAGGTGGTCGAAGAGCCACGCGTGTTCGATCTCCGGGACGATGTCTGCCTCGCGCCAGACCCGCAGGACGTCGTCGTACTCCACCTGGGACGGGGCGGTCATGATCCCGAAACGTGCCAGGGACGTCTGCGACATGAATCAGTTCTCCTCTCCACTTTTCAATCCAGGGATGATCTAGGATCCCGATAAGCGGAACGATGTTCCGAAAACCGACGATACGGAACAGTGTTCCGTTTGACAAGCCGGTGTGGCGGAGGTGCCTGGTCAGTGGCCGACAGTGCGAGCGGATCGGGGACGCCGCCACCAGGGAAACGGTCCGACGCCCGGCGCAACGAGGAGACCCTGCTCGCCGCGGCCGCCACGGCCTTCGTCACCTCCGGTGTCAACGTGCCCGTGCGCGACATCGCCGCCGCGGCCGGCGTCGGCGTCGGCACGGTCTACCGGCACTTCCCGACACGGGCCGACCTCATCGTCGCCGTCTACCGACACCAGGTCGAGGCATGTGCCGATGCGGGTCCGATCCTGCTGCGCGACAGCAACTCTCCGCATGCCGCCCTGGCGGACTGGATCAACCTCTTCGTCGACTTCCTGATCACCAAGCACGGTCTCGCCAGCGCATTGCAGTCGGACTCTTCCGCGTTCGAGACACTGCACGCCTACTTCCTCGACCGCCTCGTCCCCGTTTGCACCCAGCTGCTCGAGGCCGCTTCCGCGGCCGGCGAGGTCTCCCCCGACGTCGAGGCCTACGGGCTGATGCGTGGCATGGGCAACATCTGCATCGGCGCGGACACCGACCCCGACTACGACGCGCGTCGCATGGTGCAGCTCGTCATCGCAGGGCTGCGTCAGCAGTAGTCCGCAGCCCCCAATGTCGATCGCTCCTGGGCGCCGGCCCTGGAGCATCGTCGCCGGCGTTAGACCCGAATGGCACGATATTATCTATAGTCGTCATTACTGCCACTGTTGGTGCGCAGCAAACCGACGGATAGTCAATACATGGCTGACGCATTGACTCTCATGGTCCTGATTGCGATGATCCTGGCGCCCGTTGGGCTATTGACGGCGCTCGCCACCCGGTGCACGCCGCAGGTGCCAGCTAAGCGGGTACCTCGGCAGGCTCCGGCGAACCACTACCCTGGGCAGCCCATTCGCTGATCCGTCACGGTGAGGTTCCCGCTGCCGCGACTCGGGCTGCCGCTCGAGGCCTCAACACCTGATCTTCACCGTCTTCGTACCGGTCGTAGTGACAGGATGATGCGCGTGGCAGAGCGAGTGTCCTTCGTTAGCAGCACCGGGCCCAGCTTGGCAGGCATCATCGATCTCCCCGAGGGCGAGGTGCGCGGATGGGGCGTGTTCGCCCACGGATTCACTCTCGGCAAGGACTGCCCGGCTGCGAGCCGGATCTGTAAGCAACTCGCCAGCGAGGGCATCGGCATGCTCCGCTTCGACAATCTCGGCTTGGGCGGCTCCGACGGTGACTGGGGTGACGGATCGTTCTCCCACAAGGTCGCCGACACCGTGCGCGCGGTGGAGTTCATGAACGGTTTGGGCCGGGAGGCGCGGCTCCTCGTCGGGCACTCCTTCGGGGGCGCGGCCGCAATCGCCGCCGCGCACGAGTGTCCGACTGTGGAGGCGCTGGCGAGCATCGGGGCACCGTTTGAGCCCGCCCACGTCGAGCAGAACTATGACGCTCTCGTCCAGCGAATCGAGGCCGACGGAGAGGCGCCGTTCCTCATCGGCGGCAAGGCACTCACCCTCAAGCGGCACTTCATCGAGGACGTACGCGCCGCCGATCTGCGGGAGCGGATCAGAACTCTGCGCCGGGCACTACTCGTCATGCATTCGCCGACCGACAACACGGTTGGCATCGCAAATGCGAGCGAGATCTTCCGTGCCGCCCGGCACCCCCGCAGCTTCGTTTCGCTCGAAGGTGCCGACCACCTCCTCACTGGGAAGAACCAGGCTGCGCGGGCCGCACGAATCATTAGCGCTTGGGCCGATCCGTATCTATGAGGCTGTTTGTGTTATCGCGTTGTGTCGTAGTGTCTTTAGACGACGCAGCCCGGCCCGCTTTGCGACCGGACCAACACTGTGAGGAGTCCACGTGACAAGAGAGGGAAGTATCCGGGCTGGGAAGCGGACTGTCACCTATCTTGAATCTGGTGACCCTGACGGACCCCTCGTACTCCATAACCACGGCGGACCTTCAAGCCGCCTGGAGGCTGAGCTGTTCGATTCGGGCGCGAAGGCCAATGGATTGAGATTCGTGTGCGCGGATCGGCCGGGCATAGGCGGGTCTGATCTTCAGCCGGGTCGCACCTTCCAGGGCTGGACCGATGACCTCCTGCAGCTGGCTGACTCCCTGGGCGCACACCAATTCGCGGTAACCGGCTGGTCCGAGGGTGGACCTTGGGCCCTTGCGGCCGCCGCGTACCTCGATCCCACGCGCCTCGTCCATGTCACGTGCATCGCTGGTGGCAACTACGGGACCTTTGGGGCGAACTGGGCCGCGAAGTACCTCAGTAGCCAGGATGCGCTGGGCGGTCGTCTGGCGCTTCACTTCCACCCGGGGTTCAAGCTCATGTACGAGCTACTTGGTATGAGCGCCAAGCACTTTGAGGATTCCTACGCCAAGGCGATCACGAAGGCGGTGAGCACCGCGGATCGCGAGGTCCTCGCTGATGAGGAAGCCATGCAGTCGTTTCTCGACGCAACTCGAGAATGTTTTCGACACGGAGCGGACGGACTCATCGTTGACGGCACGATGCTGTACGAGGCGTGGCCATTCGACATGACTAGCGTGACGCGCCCGGTGCACTTCTGGCAGGGCGACGACGACACCCTGGTGCCCGAGGTCATCAACAAGACGGTGGCAGACAAGACCCCGGGAGCCATCTGGCACCCGATCAGCGGTGGCGGTCATTTCATTGCCGTCAGTCAAGCGAACGACATTCTTGCGCTGGCAGCGAACGATCTTGCGCCAGCGCCAAGGTGAATGCAGGGCTTATCGCAGAGCCGTATTCAACCGTTCACCGCGGCCGGTTGCGCCCAGCTCGCCAACACTTTCAGTCGATCCTCTGTTGCTGATCCCGGCTGCACCGTCGACACCCACAGCGTCTGTTCGGGATCGTCTGTCGGGGTGAATGCTTCGAATCCCAGGATCAAGTCACCCACGAGGCCGTGGTGGCATTGCCTCACTCCATATGCGTGCTGATCCACGTCGTGGTCGGCCCACCACCGACGGAAGTCGGGGTCCTGCCCGGACAGCTCGCCCACGAGTTCTGCCAGCGCCGGATCATGGGGGTAGCGGCCGGCGTACAGGCGCAGGTTGGCGACGATACCTTGAGCCGTTGCACGCCAGTCCGTACAGACCGAGCGCACATGTTCGTGCAGAAAGATCAGGCGGACCATGTTGCGGAAGTGCGGAGGCAACGCGTCGAAGTCCGTGAAGAGAGCTTTGGCCATCTGGTTTGCGGCCAGCACGTCGAGGCGCCTGCCCAAAACCAGGGCAGGCACGTCGGTGATGCTGTCCACTACCAGTCGCAGGCCCGGGCGGACTTGTTGCGGAGGAAGGGCACGCGGGCGTGCGCGGCTCGGTTTGGCAAGGGTGAACAGGTGGGTTCGTTCCAGATCGTTGAGCTGAAGGGCGCGGGCGACGGCGTCTAGCACCGACTCGGACACGTTGGCAGTGCGGCCGCGTTCCAAACGCACGTAATAGTCCACGCTGACACCCGCCAACTGGGCCACCTCCTCACGGCGCAGGCCGGGGACGCGGCGCGCACCGGGGCGCAGAGGGAGACCGGCGGCAGCCGGGGCAACCCTCGCGCGGCGAGAGCGCAGGAACTCCCGTAGCTCGACGTTGGGCTGCCCGCTCATCCGACCAGTCTAAAGACGCGCCACATCCAAATGCAGCAGTGAAGGGGGTTCTGCCGGACCCCCGGTACGGGCGGTCCTTCCGCACCCGCGCGGATCCATGCTGAGCTGGTCTTCGACGGAAGGAACGGTCGTTATGCAACGCAGGATTCTCGGCGGTACCGGCATCTCGGTGAGTGAGTTCGCGCTGGGCGCGATGAACTTCGGTGCCATGGGCAACACGGATCATGACGAGTCGGTGCGCATGATCCACACCGCCCTCGACGCGGGCATCAACCTGGTCGATACGGCCGACGTCTACTCGCTGGGCGAATCGGAGGTCATCGTCGGCAAGGCGCTGCGCGGCAGGCGGGACGACGTGGTGCTCGCGACGAAGTTCGGGCTGCCCATGAATGAGGGGCCAGATCAGCGCGGAGCGTCACCGCGGTGGATCCGGCGGGCTGTGGAGGGCAGTCTCGACAGGCTGAACACCGACCACGTCGACCTCTACCAGTTGCACCGGCCCGACCCCGCGACCGACATCGACGAGACACTCGCCGCGCTCTCCGACCTAGTGCGCGAGGGCAAAGTGCGGGCAATCGGGACCTCGTCCTTCGCTCCGGAGGAGATCGTCGAGGCGCAGTGGACCGCCGAGCGCCGCGGCCACCACCGGTTCCGAACCGAGCAGCCGCCCTACTCAATCCTGGTGCGGGGCATCGAGAACCGCGTGCTACCGACGGCCCAGCGCTACGGCATGGGCGTGCTCACGTTCGCGCCGCTCAACTCTGGCTGGCTCTCCGGCCGCGCCGATCCCACGGCAACCGCTCGCAATGCCGGGCTGGGCACGAGAATGTTTGACCTCGAGCAACCCGGAGTGCGAGCCAAGGCCACCGCGGTCGAGCAGCTCAACAAGCTCGCCGACGAGGCCGGGCTGCCACTCGCGCATCTGGCCATCGCGTTCGTCCGCGCGCACCCCGCGGTCACGTCGGTGCTGATCGGCCCGCGGCGCCCCGACCAGCTCGATGACCTGCTGGCCAGCGCCGACGTACGCCTGAGCGGCGACGTGCTCGACCGCATTGACGACATCGTGCCGCCCGGATTTGACGTGCATACCGGCGACCTCTACGTCGATCCGACACCTGCAATCCAAGACAAACGGCTTCGCCGCCGATGACGTCTGATCGGGGTCCCGGTGCGGACGACTACGACTACGACTATGACGCCGTCGTCCACGCCCTCGACATCGGACCGGATTCCTCTGCGGCCGAGCGCACGATCGACATCACGACGGTGGGCGCACGCAGCGGCACCCTGCGCCGCATCGAGGTCTGGTTCCACCGCGTCGACGGTCGCTGGTATGTGACCGGCATGCCCCGACCACGCAGCTGGCATGCGAACCTGCGTGCCAACCCCCGGTTCATCGTGCACCTCAAGCACGGGGTCAAGGCCGACCTGCCCGCGACCGCGGCGCCGGTCGACGAGCCGACACGGCGGCGGGTGATCACCGCGGTCCTCGACCTTCAAAACCGGCCCGACGTCGCGGCGCGGGTCAGCCGGCGCCAGGACCTCGACGACTGGCTCGCGCGCAGCCCGCTGGTCGAGATCGTGTTCGACGACGAGCGGTTCTAGGGATCGGACCTGCCCGTACGGTGGAGGCATGCTGGGTGGTGTTCTTGGCAAGATCCAACGATGGCAGTATCGCGGGGGCCGTCCGCGGTGGTCGGCGCGCATCACAAACCGGTTGGGCGCCATCACGTTTGCGGCCGGGATCGGGCCCAATCCAGCTGCCACTCTTGAAGTACGCGGCCACAAGTCTGGGCGGACGATTTCGTTCCCGGTAGTTGTCGCCGACTATCAGGGTGAGCGCTATCTGGTGGCCATGCTTGGTCAGAAGACGAATTGGGTGCGAAACCTGCGCGCCGGCAACGGCCGCGCGGTGTTGCAGCGAAGGCAGCGCGAAGACGTGTCTCTGGTGGAGGACCACTCCGACAAGCGTGCCGCAGTCTTGCGCCGGTACCTCGAGCTGGCGCCGGGAGCACGTCCGTTCTTCCCGATCGATCGCCGCGCGCCGATCAGCGACTTCGAGGGCATCGTCGACCAGTATCCGGTCTTTCGAGTCGCCTGATGGCCAAAGAAGGTCCGGCCGCTATCTCCCGTGAGCATTGAAGAACTGCCACGACGCCTCGGAGGCGTCGAATGCGTGACTGGCTGAGCCAACGGCCTGCACCGGCAGGATCTCCGGGGCGCCGGGCCAGGTATGACCGCCGCCGTCGATGCGCATGAACTCCACTGCCGTGCCCGCCGCACACTGCGAATACGTCACGCGTTGAGTTCCGGTGCCGTCACCGTTGTTCGGAAGGGCGTCTTGCGACGGCGTGTTCTGGCATCGGTCGATTTGTTGCCAACGCTCCACCATCGCAGGCGCTGCCAGAACGTCGCTGGTTCCGCCGCGGCCCGTCATGGTGCCGCCGCCATACGGCACCACGGGATCCGCGGTGCCGTATGTTGCGAGGACGGACACCGGCCGCGACGGACTACATCCCACGTTCGTGCCGAGTGTCCCTGCCACAGGGGCGATTGCGGCGAACAAGTCCGCACGATCACACGCGAGCCGGTTCGCCATGAACGCGCCCGCCGACAGGCCGGTCACGAACACGCGGCCCGGGTCGATGCCGTACTCCGCGACGAGCTTTCCCACCAGTGCTGCAATGAATCCCACGTCGTCGACCCCTTGCCGGTCCGGCTGCGACGCACCACGACCGTCGGCCCAACTCAGGTCGATCCCGTCGGGGTGAACCGCGACGAACCCGTGCGCGTCGGCGACGGAATCGTAGTGGGTCAGTGCGGCCTGATCCCGCCCGGTCGCGCCGGCGGCATGCAAATTAACGACGAGGGCCGACGGATGGCCGACACCGGCCGGAACGTGCAATTCGTAAGTCCGGACCAGTCCCCCGAAGTCCATCTGGGCCGCCAGAGGAGGGTCGGCCCACGCCCGCGGCGCCCCCTGGAGCAAACACGCGAAAACGCAGATCAGGGTCGCCGTTAACGGGCCGATACGTCCTAGGGCGAGGCGCATCCCGGCACAGTAGAGACCAAGAGCGAATTCCGCAGGAACGGAAGGTGTCAACACGTGTGGCCTCGCTGACCGGGAGCTACGGCGCGTCGCTCGCGCCGAGGTCCTCAAACCTATGCTCACACCGTGGCCGATCGTTCCAGATGGGAAATCTGGCTCTACGAAACCAATTCTCTCTTTGCGACCTCGACAACCCTTTCGACGTGACTGCTAGCACCGTCGAATCCGCTCTTGTCCTCGAACCGTTGCTCTCTTGGATCACCTCGGAGGTGATCGACCCGGCCTTCGACGACCGTCACTGCATTTGCCCGAAGTACTACGCCCAACTGTGGGCTTGAGTGGCTACGCCCTCGGCTTCACCCAGTTCGATCACGCCGCTGGCGTGGCACCGGTCAATCTGTGGATTGTGCAAGGAAACGTCGTTGCGCGGACGTTTCCACTTCTCTGTCTGTGTCCGCTCTCACATCATGGTCGACACCTACAGGCAATGGGAGGCCCAAGACCATGCAGTTGGAACAGCAGGTAACAGGCGAAGCACCTCGGGCAAGGTCGGTGGCCGGCAACGTGATCCGCGGATCGCTCGGCAATTTGATCGAGTGGTACGACTGGTATGTCTACGCGGCGTTCAGCATCTACTTCGCGAGCGTCTTCTTCCCCTCGGCGAATCCGACAGCGCAGCTGCTGAACACAGCAGGGATCTTCGCGGTCGGGTTCCTGATCCGGCCGCTCGGCGGCTGGTTGCTCGGTTGGTATGCCGACCGATCTGGGCGCCGCGCGGCGTTGACGCTCTCAGTGACCATGATGGGTGTTGGGTCACTCGGCATCGCCGTCCTGCCGGGGTATGCGCAGATCGGCGCGCTGGCGCCGATCCTGCTGGTCGCCGCCCGGCTGCTGCAGGGATTGTCACTGGGGGGCGAATACGGAACCTCGGCGACGTATCTGAGCGAAGTCGCCACACCACATCGCCGCGGCTTCTACTCCTCATTTCAGTACGTGACGCTGACGAGCGGCCAACTGCTGGCGCTGGGCGTACAGATCATCTTGCAGCAGGTGCTCACACCAGAGCAGATGCATGACTGGGGCTGGCGGATCGCGTTCGTCATCGGAGCGGTCGCCGCCGTGACCGTCATGTGGCTACGGCGGACGATGGACGAGTCGGAGAACTTCAAGCTTGCCGCCAAGGAGGACGGCGAACGCGGCAGCTTGACGGTCCTGCTCACGTATCCGCGAGAGTGCCTGACCGTGGTGGGTCTTACCCTCGGCGGCACCATCGCGTTCTACACGTTCACCACGTACATGCAGAAGTTCATGATCAACACGACCGGCCTGCCGAAGGAGCAGGTGACGTGGATCAACTTCGTCGCGCTGATCCTCTTCGTTGGGCTTCAGCCGATGGTTGGCGCGCTCTCGGACCGGGTCGGTCGCCGGCCGATTCTCATCGCGTTCGGGGTCGGCGCAACGCTGTGCACCGTCCCGCTGCTGACCGCGGTGTCCCGGGCCGACTCCGCACTGTCCGCGTTCGGCCTGATGCTGATTGGCCTGGTCATCGTGTCGGGCTACACGTCAATCAATGCCGTGGTGAAGGCGGAGCTCTTCCCCGCCCGTGTCCGGGCGCTCGGCGTCGGACTGCCGTATGCGCTCACTGTCGCGATCTTCGGCGGTACCACCGAGTACGTGGCGTTGGGGCTGAAGAACATCGGTCACGAGAACTGGTTCTTCTTCTACGTGGCCGGCGCTGCGTTGATCTCGCTGTTGGTTTACGTCTTCATGGGCGAATCCTCGCGGCGCTCGCACTTGGAGCGGGAGACGCGGGAACTTCGCGCGGACGAGGCAGAGCAGGCCAAAGTCGATGAGGTTCTGGCCGACCCTGCTTAGCATCAGCGCTATGCGAGTGCTGCTTGTTGAGGATGACGAGGGGGTCGCGTCGGCGCTGGCCGAGCTTCTCGGCCACGCCGGCGCGTCTGTCATCCGAACCGGCCGCGGTGCCGATGCCCTCCATCGTGTCAAGGGCTGCGATCTGGTGTTGTTGGATTTGGGGTTGCCCGACATGGACGGCCTGGACGTGCTGCGCACGCTTCGGCGCGCGTCGGCCGTGCCGGTGATCATCATGACCGCGCGGGACAGCGACGGCGCGGTGGTGCTGGGACTTCGCGCGGGGGCCGACGACTATTTGGTCAAGCCGGTTCGAAAAGCGGTGCTGCTGGCGCGCATTGAGGCTGTCATGCGACGTCTGCGCCGTACCGGGGGCGACACCTCGGCCCCGTCCGGCCCGGTAGTCGCCGGGCCCGTCACCATCGACCTCGAGTGCCGGGTGGTCAAGCTGGCCGAAATCGCGCAGCCACTCACCAAGACCGAGTTCCAGATCCTTGCCACCCTGGCTGCCCGTCAGGGCGAGGCGGTTAGCCGCGAGGAGCTCATGCTCGAGGTTTGGGGCACCGCGGTGCTCGGCCGGTCCAGGTCGTTGGACTTCTTCATCGGACAGATCAGGGCCAAGCTCGCCGGACTTCCGCTCCACACGGTGCGCGGGTTCGGTTTTCGGCTGGACACCTGACATGGGTCTGCGAGTTCGTGTCGTACTCGTCGTCCTATCGCTTCTCGCGATCGCGGCACTCGCAGTGCCGTTGGCGTTGAGTTTGGCCGACCGCCGAACCGCGGCGCTCGCAGCGGAACGGGGCAGGCAGCTTGCTGCGCTGGCCGATTCAGCCGCAACGCTCAACGTCCCGTTGGACCGTCTCGTCGACCGCTATTACGAGGTGTATGGGGAAGGTCTGCTCATCGTCGACTCCGATGGTCGGACCCTCGCCGCACGGGGACTCAGTACCTCCGAGCCCGGCGTCGCGGCGGCGGCGGACCACGCGTTGGTCGACGCACCCACGTCGTGGTCGACCCGCATCCTGCCCTGGGACCGACGTCGGGAGCTGGCCGCCGCGGGTGTCCGGCGCGACGGAGAGTTGGTCGGCGCCGTCGTGATGGCGGTCGACACCACGGTCACGGCGCGCGGCGTCGCCAACGGTTGGCTGTGGGTGGCAGCTGGCTGTCTGGCCTTGCTCGTGCTGGCCGCGTTGTTCGGTCGTGCCCTCACCAGGTGGGTGCTGCGCCCGCTCGACGGGCTGGAGCGCGCAGTTGCCGAGATGACCGAAGGGGTTTCGGGGCCACCCGCTGATGTGGCCGGACCGCCGGAACTTCGCCACTTCACGTCGGCGTTCAACACGATGGCACAGGTGGTGCGGGCCTCCCTCGACCGGCAACGGCGACTCGTCGCCGACGCGTCACACCAATTGCGCAATCCACTGGCCGCGGTCCGTTTGCGCGCGGACAGCCTCGACGACTACGTGGTTGGGGACGGACGGTCGACATACGGTTCGATGACCGCGGAGCTGGACCGTCTGGAGAATCTGCTGCAGCAGCTGCTTCGCCTGGCCCGCGCGGAGGAGGTCAGCGGCAGCCGCAGAGTGGGCCTGTCCACCACCGCGGCGGAGTCGACGGCCCTCGACGATGTGATTGCCGAACGCATGGCGTTCTGGGAGCCCGTCGCCGACGGCCAACACCAGCGACTGCACTACCACTCGGATCATCCCGGGCTAGTGGTTCAGCTGGCCCGACATGACGCGGAGCAACTGCTCGACGTCGCACTGGACAACGCGCTGAGGTACGCCGGGCCGGAAACCTCGGTCACTGTGTCAACCGTGCGCATCGGCGACGTGGTCGAACTGATCGTCAGCGACAATGGCTCGGGCTTGCCCGAGGAGGACTTGTCAAGGGCCGCTGCACGATTCTGGCGCGGACAGGACGACGGCGCCGGAACGGGCCTTGGGTTGGCGATAGCCAGCGAGATCGCTGCCGGTCATGGTGGGGCGATCTCGGTGGAAAGGGCCCCCGAAGGTGGCCTCCTGGTCCGCTTCTGTATGCCAGCGGCAAGTGCATCGACATGATGAGCGACCGAACGGCCACGGTGAGCCGTCGCGGATTCATCCTCGCGACGACGGCGGCGATGGTCGCCGGCTGCGTCCGCAGCGGACCCCACGGACGCATGGGCCTGGCCGCGGGAGAGCAGGGCGGGTTGTATTTGACGTTCGCCGAAATCCTGGCAAGACGCCTTGGAGCCCGCTACCCAGACATCGGCGTCGACGCGGTCTCGACGGAGGGCACTGTCGACAACCTCGCCCGGCTGCGTTCGTCGGAGGCCGGTATGGGACTCGCGCTGGCCGACGTTGCCGAGAGGGATCGGGCCACGGGACCCGTCGACACCGCGCCATTGGCGGTGGCCCGGGTGTACGAGAACTATCTGCAGGTGGTCGTGCGTGACTCCGCGCCCGTGCACCAGCTGTCAGACCTTGAGGGACTGCGGGTTTCCATCGGCCCCGCTGGATCGGGCGCCGCGGCGACCAGTGAGGTGCTGTTCGAGGCGGCCGGTCTTGGCGGTCGGGTACACATGCTGAGGTACCGCCTGAGGGATGGGCTGGCTCGGCTCGCGGACGGCAGCGTGGAGGCGCTGGTGTGGTCGGGTGGGGTACCGACGCCGGCGATCACAGACCTAGACGCCACACTGCCACTGCGCATGCTCGACATTGGCGAGTTGGCCGCGCAGATGACCCGTCTCTCCGGTTATCCCTACCTCGTCCGCGGAGTTCCGGCCGGCGGGTACGTGCCACCCAGCCTACGTTCCATCGGAGTGCCGAACCTGCTGCTGTGCCGCCAAGACATCGCCGCAGACGCGGTCGCTGCCGTGGTGGACGTACTCGCAACCGACGCACCGCAACTGGTGCCGCCCTACGCCCGTGGCTTGCAGTACCTCGACCCACCGTCGATGATCCAGACCGGTCTGATACCACTACACCCAGGCGCCATTCGCGCCTACCGCGAACTCCACGGCTGAGCCTGAATACGCTGTAGGCCAAGGAAATTCGGTGCGGGCTGGCCTGACCCCGGTGGTTGACCAGATGCGGGTCAGGTCCACTCCGCCGGGCGCGCCCCCGGCTCACCCGGACCCGGTGTGGAACCGGGCGGCGGCGGGCCGAGTTGTTGACCGGTGCGGATCCAGTCGATCGCCATGTCCACGGGGTTCTGCGGGTCGACGAACACCGCGATCGTCGCGCCCGGTTGCATCCGCGCGATGTGCATCTGTGCCACGACCTCATCGAAGACGGCGGCATAGGGCTGAGTGCCGTCCTCGCGCGCAACCCGCCCCTGGACCCGCAGCACGGGCGACATGTTCATGTATGACCCGACCTGCCAGACGCCGTCGACGGTGACCGTGGCGGGTACGCCGGCGCCGTTCGTCAGCTGCGCATGCCGCATCATCTTCATGCCGATCTCGCTGGCGTCGGCCGCCTCGTGAATCCGGTTGGGGATGTCGCCCATCTGGCCGAGGAACGACGATGGGCGGCCCTGCGACTCCAGGTATTGCTTGTTGGCGCCGTACATTCGCGCCCAGTCCTTGAACGGGTTGGGCATGTCAGCCCTCGTCAGTAGCCGAGGAACTTGCGGAACTGCTGTCCGACGGCCATTGACTGGCCCATCCGCTGCACCCAGCCGTCGAGCGCCGCCTTCGTGTCGGCGGGGTTCAACCCGCGCTCCTGGGCGATGGCGATCATGCCGGCCTCGTCGGTGACGCCGCGGGCCTGCGCCTCACGGGCGATCTCGGCGTAGTCCTGCAGCGAGATGCCGTTGATGGGCTGCCAGATCGGGTCGTCAGATGCCACCGCGCTGGTCGACGGTCCGCCCATCACGGCCGGGTTGATCATGCCTCCGGCGCCTTGGACGTGCACCATCCCGGCGGCGGCGTCCTTCGCCTTCTTGAAAAGTCCCATCGATGGTCTCCGATCTTCCGGCCAGACGGCGATGTCTCGGCGGGACGCTACTCCCGTCGTCAGGTTCGCGGCAGGAAATCGACGAGGTGGTCCAGACCCATTGCAACGACGCGATCGGACTCCGCCGATGACGGACTCTCGCTCGCCGTGGACCAGTCCCCGGGGTCGTGTCAGGGCGATCGTGCCCGGTGACCCGGCTGCGCGTGAATCTGTGGATCTTGCAAGGAATTCCATACCAGCGACCATTCCTCTTCCTCTCCGGTGCCGCCGCGGTCATCATGGCCATACGAGAGGCAAAGGGGGTCACCACGATGACCATGCAGCTGAGCCGAGAGGCGTGTGGGGTTCAGGATCTGGTGCTGCCCTATCCGGATACGGGAAACCGAGTTGGCCAGAATGTCTTCGTCGTCGTGTTCTTCACTGTTCTCGTCAGTGGTCCCCTGATCGGAATCTATGCCTGGTCGCAGGTTCCCGGATGCGGTCCGGCGGCGTGTTGGCCGGCCCTCGTCTGGTTCGGGGCGTTGGGAGCCGGTTGCACCTACATGTTTGGTGGGGCCGTGGTCAGAATGGTCGTCACGGCCAGGAGATGTGCCCGCGGGGACGGGTGGCTACACCTGTCGAGCATGGGGTTCGAGGTGCACCCACGAACAGGCAAATTGCGTCGCTACGAGTGGCGCGAGATCGACCAGTTCATGCTCGTTGAATCTCGGGATGACGAGGGCGGCCTTGTCACGCAAGTTGGCTTCCGCTACTCCCCGGAACGCCGTCGTACGCTCGCGGACAAGCTCCGGGTAGTGCTGGCTCCCCCATGTGGCCGCGATGGGGCGAAATCAGACGGTGTTGTCGACGGGTATTGGGGTTGTCCCATCGACGAGGCGGTCGATCTGATGAACGCGTGGCTGGCGCGCTACAGGACGACCTGAGAACTCCCTGGCGCCGAGCGTGAATCGACTGTAGGCGAAGGAAATTCAGCAGCCGCTCGCCAACACCACAAGCAGCTCGTGTGCGGGGGCCGATCGTGCCCAGTGGTCCGGCTCTCCGTGAATCTGTGAATCGTGCAAGGAAATTCGGTACTGGGGGCCCTTCCTATTCCTTGCAGGCGGTGGGCCGGCCCATCATGAGCACACGATTGGTACGGCCGCGATGAGGGGGACGTAATGGTTGACAACGACAAGGCATTGCTGGCCTGGGGGGTAGCGCCGGATGCTTGCTGCACGACTGAAGTTCGGGTGTCGTGATGGTCGCCTGGGTGGTCATTCTGGGGGTCTTTGGGTTGGCCATGCTCGCGATGGCATTGACCAGGTCCCGCGATGGTGAACGTGACGAGACCTGGGATGCCGGGAAGGAATCTGGCGAGAGCCGCCGCCGAAGCTGTAGCGGAGGCGGCTGCGGCGGTTGCAGCACTGGTTGCGGCGCCGGCTGCGGTGGTTGCGGCGGCTGACGCCATGTCGATACTCAGGACGAATCACCGTATCCGGTGGGGGCGCGGGGACCGCAGCGATCGGGCATCCACTGCGGTGGCGAACCTCTACCTTCCCCCCGCCGTGTTCAAAACCTGTCCGTGGCAGCCCCGGTCACTCGTCGAGACTGGTTTGCGGCAGTGGCTACGGTGCTGCGCGCCCGCGCTGCAGGACCGCCGGGCGATCGGGATGCCATCGCGCGCGGTGGACGAGGCGTGGCATGGTCTGATCCTGTGCACCGCAGAGTATTCGGCGTTCTGCACAAAGGCCTACGGCAAGTTTCTGCATCACTATCCGACCGACGGCGTACCCACG
>Ga0193743_1000771_pt1 | contig 24982 bp, 26 predicted proteins | sample L2c2metaG_FD_143038 | JGI IMG/M metagenome (GOLD analysis project Ga0193743, IMG submission 143038) | Soil microbial communities from a riparian zone of the East river system, Colorado, United States - L2c2 | ecosystem: Environmental > Terrestrial > Soil > Riparian zone | place: USA: East River...
GCCGTTTCCAGCAGTAGCCGTACCGCCGTCTCCAGCAGTAGCCGTACCGCGGTATCCAGCAGTAGCCGTACCGCCGTCTCCAGCAGTAGCCGTACCGCCGACAATTGACCCAGTGCACTCGTTATCGCGGAGGAATTGGATAGCCTCTTCTTTGGTCCCCGCTACCGCAACTTCTGCCCAAGGAAACTTGACCTTGCCGTCGAGGTCGATCACAAGCGAAGCATCGACCCAAGCTGCGATCCATACCGCATCGACGTTCCACGAGGCCAGAGAGCCGTCGCCTAGACCGTTCAGGAATCCATGCAGCCCGTTGCCGCACGCTTTAGATGGCTTCCAGTCAGGCGCTTCGACACGGCCCGAACGCGGCCAAGTGAAACCGCCATGAGACTTCATGGATGCGCTGCATGTGCGAAGGATTAGTGCACGCTTCGGAGGTGCAATGGGTTTAATCTCGAAACAAGTATCTAAGAATCCGCCCCACTTAGATTTAGATGGGCAAGTATTTCCCTCTTGCGAGTGCTTCGTTTCTTCCGTTCCACAATGAATGCACTTTTCCTTTATTGCCTTCTTAGTCGTCATCGCGTACCTTTCATGGTTGATGCGAGACGCAAGCGCCACGCAAGATTTGCGGCTGATGGAACGTATGCATGCAGAGGAATCGGCGGATCATCGAAGTCAATGCGCTCGCTGTCAGAAGAACCTGCAGCTTCGCTTGAATAAGGGAAATCCTCTGCATACTGAGAATCTGCGGGGTAATAGGGGGATAGGAGGCTCATCTTCCCTCCACTTTGGCAATTGCTGCATCAGCCTGCGCCATCTCTACTGTTTGGTCTGCGTATCCCTCAGCCCACATGAATGACCGCAGACCCTTGAGTGCGTGTAGGAGTTCAGGAGCGGATGCGCGAACTCTCTCTTGTGCATCTAACTCAGGCTCAGCCTGGCGCAGGTCTGTGGAGACGCTGAAGCAATATCCAGACTCATTATGGTTATGCCACCAGTGCACTCCCCCGAAATGGATCGGCTGCTGGCAATTGCGGCAGTTACGTGCGTCGCCTCTCGTGTATCCGCTCATGCTGCACGCCCCTGAGATTCTTGCCATGCACGCTGTACGTGAAGACGAGAGCTATATAGGTTTGCCTCAACGTCTTCAGGCAGACCTTCTGCGATAAGTGCATCAATAAGATCGCGGATAACAAGCATTTTTGAGGTGAGCCGGATTTCTACTTTGTTGTTCGGGATGCACTGGCTCATGCTGTCACCTCGGCGGCTTCAATTGCTTTGTCGAAGGCTTGCAGCACTTCTGCATGGGTGTGGGTGTCGTTGAAATGTTCCAAGTCTCCCAACGTATCGAAGCCGAAAGGAATGGCGTAGTCGTCGCTAATGAAGCCGAAATCATCAACTCCAAGTACCGCTCTAATGGCTCCAGAGCTGCACCAGCAAGCTGCAGAGGCTGATGTAGCGTCAGTATCCTTGAACGTGCCATCCTCTTCGATTCGCTTGGCAAACCAATCCTGGGTCCAGCACGATGGGTCTGCAATCTTTTCTCGCGCCACTTTCAATGTTTCAAGAGTTGTCATTAGCGCACCGCCATTCTGATTACCCAAGCAAGTCCGCAAACCGCTACGGCAAACAGAGCACACGCCAGGTAGGTAATCAGGAACATCCCGCCACGGCTGTCGTCTTCTGACCACGCATACTGCAGGACGTGGTCCACGTGCTCATCAGCGTGCTCCTCGATGAGTGAGCAGACTGCAAGGCCGCTTGGATGGTCAGTGGTGGCGAAGCACGTCGTTGCTAAGCCGGTTGAGTTGATGGGTTGGCTGCTCATGCTGCCCTCGCGATCACGACTAGCCTTTTAGCGCAGTTACCAGCTCGCCACGCATCACCTGCCGCAATCATCTGGTTCATGCGGGCGTAGAAAAACTCTGAGGAGTCCTTCTTGTGGGAAGACCTAGGAAACATGCAGTTCCCGCAGGTTCCGGAACTGTCCGGGTGCTTGTAGAAGTGGTTGCAGGCAGCGGTGTTGATGGGTTGGGAAAGGTGGGACATAAAGCCTCCTTTAAGCGGCTTTGCGTTGGGTTGCGTATGGAAGGGGTTTGTCGGTGAGGCGAAGGGACCTGACGACTCCAGGATTCCGAAGCAAGTAGCCCTTGCGTTCGAGAATGGCCAGGAGCTGCATAGCCGTATGCCTCTTGATCCCAAGGTTGCTGGCAATCTCGGACAGCGTTGGCGGGTAGCCTCTACCGATAAGGGTGCGTATCACGCCGAGGCCGAAGGCTTGTTTCACCGTCAGGTCGGCATAACTTATGCATGCTTCGATGTTGTTTTTGTTTGGCACTCCACTAATATGGGCCAACACTACCTATGCGTCAAGACTTATTTGCATATTTTATGCAAGTCGATACTTTTCTCTTGTAATTTATGCAGGCTAGCCCTATAACACTACCTATGGGAACGCAGCACGATCTAGAAATCCCCACTTTCGAAGAGTTTCTGACGCCGCAGGACATCGCCATGAAGCTGAAGGTTCACCCTAAGACCATCCAGCGGATGTTCATAGATGAGCCAGGGGTCTTGATTTTGGGCGAGGAATCCCGCAGAGACGGCAAGCGTCAGTACGTGACACTAAGAATCCCTCCATCGGTGGCCCAACGTGTCCTTCAACGAAAAACGCGATAAACTTTCCGGCATGCTCACAATATGGAGAAGGCACACCTCGATGTGCCCTCACAAGTCCAAGGGCCGGCCTTTCTTGAAGTGCTCCTGCCCTATATGGGCCGATGGCTATGTCAATGGCAAACGAGTGCTGAGGAAATCTCTCGAGACGAGAGACATGGCCCGCGCCCGCAAGAAAGCTGTTGCCCTGGAATCACTGGATGGCCGTATCTATAAACCATTGTCGGAAGCGAAAGATGCCTTCCTGAGCCACTGCAAGAGTGAGGGACTTCAGGACTCGACCTATCGGAAGTACCGAAACAGTATCGATAAATTGCATAAGTTCTGCGAAGGACGCGGTATTGAGATGGTGAATGAGTTGAGCATCGACGAGCTGGACGCATTCCGCGCCAGCCGCAAACTAAAGGCCATCACCTCATCCAAGGAACTGCAATTGATTCGGCAGTTTTGCGGCTATTGCAAGGACAGGCATTGGATGGATGAGAACGCGGCGAAAAACATCAAAGCCCCGAAAAACATCAAGCCTAACGACGTCGAGCCGTTTTCTCCACTGGAAGTGTCCGAAATCATCAGAGCATGCGACACCTTCGGACAGGGGCCATACGAGCGCCTGCGCTCTAGAGCGATGATCCTAACGCTTCGCTATACCGCCCTGCGCATTGGCGATGTAGCCATGCTTGAGCCCGCCCGCATCAGTTGGAATGGGAAGCGGTGGAAGATATTTCTGCGCACCGAGAAGAATGGCAAGATGATCTTTTTATCCATTCCCGACCAAATGAAGGTTGCGCTGGATGCGGTGCCGCTGCCGCGTGGCGTAGACAAGGAGTCAAAGTATTACTTCTGGAATGGCATCAGCTCCGCAAGGTCGATGAAGAAGATGGTTGATAAGACCCTGCGCGCCGTCTTCAAAAAATCGGGGGTTCAACGCGCCCACGCTCACCGCTTCCGTCATACATTAGCTACGGAAATGCTGGCTCAACGTGCGACCTTTGAAGAGGTAGCAGATGTACTTGGCAATACGCCCGAGGTAGTTCGCGAGCACTATGCGAAATGGAGTCCGGCGCGACAGGAGCGGATAGACGAAATCATGGAGCTGGTGTACCCACACGCAAGCTATACGGACGAACCCAAGAAAGCGATGGTGAATTGAATGGGCACAATTTGGTCACACACCATAATATTTTCCGTAAATCCTTATATATCAATGCGCAAATTGGTGCCCGGAGGGGGACTTGGTCTTCTGGCCCCTCATTGGAATCAGCAAGTTGCTGAAAACACACAAGACAAAATGCATCAAATGGACCCAAAAGACATACTGTGGGCACGATTTGGGCACACGCGATCTAATCTTTTGGAAGGGCTTCCCCATTTTTCGCCGCATAGTCTAGAAGCATCACCCTCCACAACGTGGCCGGCAGCATTCCCTTCTTGTCGGCGAGTCTCTCAAGAAGTGCAAGTTCATCATCAGTCAAACGCGTGCTGGACTGGTTCGTCCTTTTTTGCCGCTTCTTTCGCATCAATCCGTTTTATCGCAGAACGAAAGTTGTATATCCAATTAGGTGACATTCGATGACATTAGGTGACACGTCTCTAAAACTTATGCTTCTTGATAAACACTACCCAGTGAAACACTCTCTGTGTGTTGCTAAATTCCGCACAGAGGTAATTCATGAAGACTCGCGCCATCCTTGCAGGACTCGCCCTGGCTCTCTCCACCCTTGCCTATGCAGCTCATCGCCCAACCCTCAACCTCGCCGGTCCTCCCACGCCTCTCTGTGGTCCAGACGACCCGGACTGCGGCCTCAACAGGTAATCCGAGGTGAGGCGTGAATCCTCACCTCTCCACACTTGTTCTCTGGGGCCTGCTGTCGATTGCAGAGGCCATCCTCGTTGTCGTAATCCTGAAGCGGCGCGCGGCGCGACGGTGGCCTTTCCTGCTCATCATTGCAGTATTCGACCTTCTCCATAGCGCCCTGACCGTCACCCACCTAGGCCGAGTCCACTACCGGCAGTACTTCTACATTTATTGGTATGGGCAATGGGCTAGAGCGCTTATCAGCCTTGGCCTGCTGTGGGATGTAGCCCGCGCCATGCCGGGCCTCAAGTATGTCCCAAAGCGGATCGGTCTGACTCTCTCTATATTTGGGATCGCAGTAACAGTAGGCGCAGTCATGATTACATCCCAGCACCATGCAGCCAACGTCTTCCCGCTCATAGCGCAGGTCATGATGATTCGCGAGTGCATCTCGGTAGCCTGGATGTGCTTCGCAGCTACATTATTGGGTTCCATCTCCCTGCTAGGGATGGGATGGACCGCTGAATCCCTGAATATAACCGGGGGATTCGTGATTTCAGGTACGACGGCGATGCTTGCCGCCAACCTTATGACTTCGTGGCCCACGCATAGAGCCACAATTGATGATCTTCAAAACTGCATCGAAATTGCTGTCTTTGCCTATTGGTCTGTAGTGCTGTGCCGTCCTCCCCTTGCCGATGAAGTCTTGTCGGATTCTGCCTTGAACGTTGTTAACGAGCTTTTCGAGGAGCAGTCGCTCGTATGAATGATCTGTATTTCCCATTAGGTTTATCGTCTCTTGCAATAGCATGGTTTTTGACCCGCAGGAAAAGAACACTACCAACCACTGAAGAATTACTCCGCAGGCTTCACCCTGATCCGCTAAAAGGACTTGATGCTTTTTTGCCATACAACCCGATCAAATACCTCTTCAAAAAATTCATGGATTCGGATGAAGAGTTCTATCGAGTGTTCGGCGGATACTCAGGATTTGTTCGAAAGCTTCAGGATGCTGTATGCTATGTGCAACTATGTCAACAACTTCACCGAAACAACGGGATGCCTTGGGTTAAGTTCGGGATTGTTCTTCGAAAAGCCTTTTTCATGTTGTTCGCTATTTTGTTGTCAATCCCAGAGGAAGCATTCAGAGCCTTATTTCATCGGCTCCCTCACTTCTGCGCTAGATGGATGGCACAGCTTTACTATGACCTATCGATCGAAGCCGAAAATCTAAACTTGGAATATGGAAACGGAAACTGGATCTCCCATGCCTAACGAACCTCAAAGCGTACGGTCATTCCTGATAGACAGGGAGGCTGCGCTTGTATCCGAACTTCGGCGAGACAAGCCGGATGCCTTCAATGAATATTTGAAAGTCCGTGCTGCCATTGAGGCTATGGACTCGACCGCGGAGACAATTGGCGATGCGTATTATGACATTCGTAAGCCACTCGACGCGGTCGAAGCCTATTTGAAAAAGATCGGCCGGCCGACTGCCATGAAGGCCATTGCTAAAGATTGCATGGCAGGAGGATTTGGGAGGGGTCAGGTGCAGCGTCCAGACCAGAACATAATGTATGCGCTTCGCAGGAACATAGAGAAAGAAGAAAAATCTGCCAAGCGCTTCAAAGAGCTCAACGGCCTGGTGGGAAAAGTTGAGTGGCCTGAGGAGATGTTCTCAGCTATACAGAAATAAAAAGAATGATACGGAGGAAGCAATGATCGACCCAGAGCAGGTAGAGCGTTTATTCCCTGACAACAACGGGAACATGGAGATTTCAGACAACAAAGGAAGCAACTTCGTTCGGGCGTCCGACTACGACCAACTCCTAGAGATCCACCTTCGCCACATAAACACAATCATCGACCTATTCAATAGGTGCGGCGAGCCGCTGTCCGCTGAAGCAATAGTGAACCTCAAGAACGGTACGTGGCGCTAAGCCTGCTCCACAAAGAAAGTATGATGCCCCAGCTTCACCGTCTGCGTGAGCTTTGATTTGTCCCAGCTTGCCGGGAATGGGATTGAATCCGCATAGTAGAGCGTTGCGCCTCCTGTGACGTCCTGAATGGTCCCGTTGCAGATGGCTTCGGCAAGTTCCTGGCACTGCTTCCATGCGGTATCGAGGGAGTTGGGGAACAGAGAGAGCTGCGGATCGCCCTTGGCCGTGATGCTGCTGAACTGCCACGGCTTCACGACCTCCGTGTAATAGTTGCTCATCCGTTTGATGACGCGGTTCCTGACGACACAGGCTACTGCAATCTGTCCGTCTTTCCCTTCTCCCCGGGCTTCGCGCCACAGGCATAGCGCCAGCATGAAAACATCTGCGTGTGTCATAGATTCCTCTCAAAAAAGCAGGCGGCCCCGTCGATTTTGTCTCTGGTTCCCGCCGAATGAATTACCTAAAGAACTGATTTGTTTTGGAAAGGCTAGAAACTGCTCTGTCTCGTCGGAAGCGTCTTCCTACTCCCACCAGAAGGTGGGCATCTTGTTTACATCGCCCAATGGCAGCCGGATGTGGTCTTGGGATTAGCTACATCCTTGAGAGTCACCGTGCTGTTAGCTGGAATATTTATTGCAGTTGTCAGTCCATTTATGGGTTGGCTTGCGTTTATACCAACAATCGTCACCACGAACGCGGATGTGTTGTTGATGGTGTACGACTCGCCGCTTGGTCCTGTGCAGTCCGGCATCGTGTATGCAGCAGTGGCCGTAGGCGTAGCCGTGACAGCTCCATCGCCTGAAAGCATTTGGTAGGTGTTGGCTGTTACTACGGTGGGGTTTGAAATCTTTGAGCCGAAGTAGTAATTGAGCGAATTGCTCGCGGCGATTGACATCTGAACATGGCCCGCATTGGTCGGATGGATGTGATCGGCTTGGAAATACGTGGCATTTGCATTTGCCCCATCAGCGCCCATTACGGGGTTGGCAGCAAAGTCGATAATGCCGTCAGCGCCTGCGGCCTTCGCATTAAGCAATAGAGCAGCATCGAAAAGATTCTTTGTAGTGTCGTTTAGAACACCAAGCAAATCATTGCCGCCGCGCGAAATCATTGTGGCAGCAAACACCATGCAGCCAGCGGCCTTGAGTTGCTAAATTGGGACGATGTTTGAAGCTAATACTTGAGCTTGTGTCGCGCCGAACGCCGAGTTGAAATCATTGGTTCCAAGCATTACGGTTGCAATATTGGGACCGGCAATCGATTTGCATTTCGGCATAACCCGATTAGGCTCTGATCCAATCGTCGCCTTAGTCGTGATACCGCTGATGCCATAGTTGGTGATGTTGTAGGCAGGCTGATTTGTCAGACTCAGCAGTGTGATCCACGGAGTTGTTGCACCCAATCCGAAAGTGATCGAATCTCCAACCCCATAAAGCTGAGGGGCGGTCGTAATGATATCTTGCGGTGTAGTCGGCACACCTCTGCTTTGCACGTCGGCGATGATGGTCGCAGTGTTCTTGGCAATCGCCGCAGCGGTCAATTGCGTAGGGAATACTGCGAAGCGATAATAGGTCCCATTGAAACCTGACTGGTTCCACGGAGACACAGTGGAGGAGCCAAGAAACAAGCCTCCAGTGAAGGCAGTAGAACAGTCGGTGCCTTGAGTCGTGTAGGCAGCTACTTCAACACCCTTCAGGTAGATGTGATCCTTATCGCCGCCGCCCAGTCCGCACACAAGGGCTAGAACTGTAAAACCAGACATCAAATCCTGAGAAGTGGTAACGCGGGTGTTCGATCTAAAAATCGTTGGGGAGTAAATGTTATTCGCATCGAAATTAGCCGCACTGACTGAGCGAAGAAGAGAAACGTTGAGGCTTGCACCAGCAACGTTATCCGATAGCAACGTGACAAATGCGTTTGCAGGCTGGCTTGCACTAAATAGAAGAGGATTGATGTAAACACCAAACATGAAGGTACGACCGGCGTTCGCTGCGGCAGGCAAAGCAACTCCCTGCGTTGGGACAGAAGAAAATACGAGGCCGGCCGTGTTCCATGTTGGAGGGATAGCCGTGAAAGTTGCGTTATTTCCATTGCCCGATATGTCAGTAGGCGTAGTGCCTGCGCCGTCCAGAAAGTTATAGTCAATGGTGGCGCCCGCAAGAGGTGTAGTGGATGGATTACTGCCGCTTCCTCCACCCTTGCTTGCGTCTTGCCATACGCATGGTGACCCCTGCGCGGCGGTATAAAGCTTTCCCGTCGAGTCATCGATGTAGAAGCGACTGCCGCCGCAATTCGGCGCAGGATTCAACGTGCTAGGATCGCCATTGCCATGAATGTAGCCACCCTGCGCCAGGCAGGTTACCGGAAACAGCATCAAGAATACGGACAGCAAAACTTTTTTCATCGCGAGACTCCCCTATGGGAAATCTAGCGGCGATGTGTGGGTTTACGGGTACGCGAGCAATCGGTTGGTTCTCCTTAAACAGAAAAGCCGCCCCCGAAGGACGGCTATATATGGGATGGTGGGTTGCTGCTACTTGTGTTGGGCAAACTCTCGTGCAGCTCGCTCGCAGCAGTGCCAGCGGCCATGTCTGAAAATCATGTTTTCGGTGGGGAGTTCTGCCCCGCCATGCCGCATACAAGTGCAGATTGCGGTTTCAGGGTAGAAGGTTATCTTTCGCCAAATTCTCTGCAAGGCGGTCATGCGCAAATAATATCACCTTTCTCCTTGTGGTTCAGCGCTTTAGGGGTATACTGGGCGGGCGATAATCTCGCAGAGGAGCATATGATGATCGTGCATGAAACTCCGGGCCTTATTCATCCCGTTCGCTTGATTCAGGACGCCTTTGATTCATTCACCGTACAGGCGGGGCATCAGAACTTCCGCAATCTCAACTACAAACAGGCAGAGCAGAAATATGGAGAAGTTATCCTCTATGCTCTTGCATGGGATGGAAAACTGAATATGAATACGCAATAATCTAGCAGCCGGTAATAATTCCATTCACTACCGTAGGCAATACGGTGCAGGTTTTTGTCACGCCGTTCACTCCGTTCGCTTGATACGCTCCGATGGAATTTACGTGAAGGCCGAATAGGGTAGTATTCACATCTCCCGCGGCTGTTGGGCTGATCTGAAAGCAGCCAGTCGCTCCTCCCGCACACTGCCAGAAATAATTCCCCGTAGTGCTTGCCGTGAACGCATCCCCGGCTGCGGTGACAATGGTCTGCACCATATGCGTAGGATCAAAACGCAACGCTAGCTGCCCAGAAGCACTAGTACTCTGAATCACTACAGGGTTTGAAATATTCTGCCCGAGGGTATTCTGCGCGTTGAAGGTGTTCTTGGTTAGGTCAAGAGCAGGATTGAGAAAATCATGCCCGGTACTCGTATTGTTAGCCACAACATTACCAATGCCCTTGACGAGGTTATAGCTGATTCCCTGATTGGTGAATACCGACGTGATTGTATTTCCCGTAACGGTTACCATAGATTCCACATCTAAAGCCGCGCTCCCGCATATCTCTGAAATAGCAATGCCTGCGTTCGAGAATGTAGGGGGAACGCCGAAAAATGTGGTGTACTCGGCGGTGTAGGCTACGAAGTTGCCAGTGATGCTCACGCCCTGATTGCAGACAGACCATATATTGGCTCCGTCGTTATCAATCGATATGTTGTCAGCGATAACGGTGTTAGTGACAGAGTTTCCTGCGGTCACATCTGCCGTTACGCCGATGTCAATGCCGTGCTGCCAGTTGTTCTTGACAAAATTCCCGATGATTCTATTCCCGAAGGCATTACCAAAACCGCCGCCGCCTGTGTAAATTCCAGCCGTAGCGTTGTCAATCGTCGTATTGCCTTCGATGAGGCTATTCTGCAGTGACTCCGTGCCGATACCATCCCAGTAATGATTGAGCGGGGGCTCGAAAGCTTTCGCTTGCGAATAGTGGTTACTGATGTAATTGTGCCGAATGATGTGATTCGTTCCATTACCGAGAATAATGTAAGTACCATATTCGAGGTCACTATCTGAAATAGTGTTGAACGACCCGCCAAGCGATATCATCCCGCCATTTCGCCAGAAGTGAGCAACCTTCATCTTGGTTATCGTGTTGTGATTGCCTGCCATGCTGATAGCCGAAAGATTGTTGTAGGACGTGAGGTTAGAAGGAGTTTCTACGGGTCCGGTCAAAGAAAAATCGTGAACGCTCATGTAACTTACACTGGGCGCAATGTTTATTGCGAAGGTGCCTGAAGCTCCGTTGTATAGAAGATTCGTCTGTGCTGAACCTGCGCCGGAAATATCCACATTCGATGCCATGACAATGGGAGTAGTGAAAGTATACGAACCTGCCGGAATGAAGATGGAACAAGGATTAGAGCCACAGCCCGAAATAAAGGAATTGACCTGCGCGCCAACATCCACACCAGCGATGTTTTGCACTACTTTAGGCGCACCCTTTATTTGATTCGGATTGATCTGCTGCGCGACCGAAGGAATTGAGACGGCTAGTATTGCCAAGACGATTCGTTTCATGCTGAAAACACTCCCGCGGCGAACAATGAGTCATCAGTTACTGGAGCTTCGGTGAATGTGACCTGACCAGGAGAAGGGCCAAGGTTGTACCCCACTCCAGGAATAAGCGGGAAGTTCAGCCACACCGTAGCCTGAACGGGCATGAGGCCAATAGGCGCTCCACCATTCGTAACGGTGAACGTTTTGTTGATCCCGTTCTTTGTGCCGAGGAGAACTCCCGCAAAGAACTGTGTTGCCCCTGTTTCCGCTGGAGCTCCGGGAAGAAGGGATGCTGATCCGTCCGACCCAAAATAGAGGAATTTCCCTGCTCTCTGTTCAGCAGAAGGAAGATCGACAACCTCAGAATTGTCAGTCAAGGGAAACTTGACTGATCGGTTGACGTCCACCTGGAGTTGCTGCACGAGGATGGTCAGCCTGTCGAGAGCTCCATTGAGGACGTCAGGGAAGAACCCGCCGAGGTTCGTGAGAACCACTTCCTGCAACTCGGGCACGTTCGAGGTGATGATGAGTCGATTACCGGTAGCCAATGGCCCCGCCGTCAGCGTGATTGATCCACCCGGGTCTGTGTCCTGATCGGCGTTCAGAACAGCCGTATAGTCAGAATTGAGGACGAGAACGGTCGAATCCACAGCGCCAGCCTGGATCGACTCGACTAGAAGATCGCTGGTCAGAAACACCTTGAAGATGAAGGGAAAGGTGACTGCGACATCGTTCCCAAGGAACGGGCCGGCTTTTCTATTTGTTGAGCTAACCGCCATTACGCAAGTACTCCCCTGATGAGAAATCTATTGGGAGAATTGCGGTTTACGGGTCTGCTGTGAGGTACACTTCTCTCCTGCGAGGGAAACAGTAATGTCCGCTCACCTAAAGAAAGAAGTGCTAGCCGCTATCGGTTTATTTATCGTCTTCTCTGCCATTGGCCACAGTTTCATCGATGGCGCGATTTGCATGTTTGGTGCGTTTGCACTCTTTGCCTTCATCATGGCAAAGGAGCGGATCAAATTTCTATCGCGTAAACCAGGAATCATGGCTAGATAGCCTCACTTGATCTTCCCGGTGAGCGCGCCGCGCCACCAATCCTCGAGCGTCTCCGGTTTTATGTCTCCGTCGAACACCCCGTAAAGGAACTTAGCGGTCGCTGCGGGCTGCGCCGTTGGCAAGCCCGTCGCATAGCCAATGGTTTCTGCAGTGTTCTGGAAGGCCCGAGGGCTGGGGCTATCACCTTGCGCGACCGTCTTCACATCCTTGAACGTGTTCACGAACGACTGGCCAGCCTTCTCCAGCGGAGAGATTGCGTAGTCCGTTCCATGTACTGCCGCGTTGGCGATGTCGCGCACAACCGGAACGCCGGAGACGAACCCCAGGCCGACACCGGCTGCTGATTCCTCTGCGAAGCCTGCAAGCGAATCGTCCTCGTTTTTCTTGTGTCCCGCCAACATCGTATGCGCGATCTGCGGAATGACGATGTAGAACCAGCTCCGCGCCAGCAGCTTCGGGAAATCGCGCACCGCGGCCTGACCTGTAACTGCCTGCTGCCATCCTTTGCCGAGGTCGCGCTGACGGTTGTAGACGTGGTTCCAGTAGGAATAGAACATAGTCATCAGCGACATCATCCCTTTATCGCGCTGAATAGCTGCCATGTCCTTCGTCCCGCCGCCTCCGTGAGCATTTCGCACCGCGCGGTTGGCATACTCTATCGCCGCGTCCTCGCCCAACCCCATGCCGCCCTCGCCCTCGTGCGCCATGCCCTTGAGGTAGGCTCCCATCCACGTCGGGCCCGCCGATGCCATATCGAGGATTCCGACACCACGAAAGGCGAACTTGCGGGCATTGTCGTAGAGCTTCCGCGCCGCCGTGGTGCCGGTCAGGGAGTCCTGTTGCTGCTCAATCTCATTGATAGCCTCATGTACGTTGCGGTCGGCCTCATTCATGCGATTCGCCATCTCCGGGCTGCGCTCGTACATGAAGTCCCGCGCCTGCTGGAAGCGGTCTACGCCCGCAAACTGTGCCGATCCCTTAGCAAACCACTTCGTCCCGAGCTCACCGAGGGAGTTCGACAGCGCCGAGGTGCCGTGAATCGCCATCGTGGACATGCGGAACCCGATACCCACCATGGTGAAGTTGCTGCGGATCTTGCGGACACTGTTCTCGATGGCAGAGTCGCCGGAAGTGTTGAACACCTTGTCGTTTGCCATCGCCTGCAGCCACGGCCGGAACTGTTTGCTGTACTCGCGCCCGTAGACCTGATTGATTTCTCCGACAAGTCGCTGGTCCGTCAGCACCTTGTTCATGTCGATGATCGCCTCACGCCATGAAAGATCATGCGTCACCTGGTCAACGTGCCGCGCAATTACCCCAAGATCGAGGAATAGCGGTCCGATATAGCCAGTGCGCGCAACCGTGTGGCCGCTCGCCGTATTCGGCTTGGAGTAATTGTTCTCGAAAAGCCGGTCGGCGTTGCGGGCCTGGTTCTCTGCCTGAAACGAGTCCAGCACGTCATTGAAGACGACCGGGTAGTATCCGCCCTTGAACGTGCCGTGTTTTGTAATGAGCGGCGAGGCTTCGACCATCTGCGGCATCACGCCAGTCTGCCGGCGCTGCAACTCCACAATCCCTTGGCCGTAAGTGTTCAGGTGGTCCCACGTACCCTGCACGAAACCCATCTCCTCTGGAGATAGCAGGCGGTTGATGGCCGACACCGCGCTCATCTCGTCCCACCCGTAACCCAGCAGCAACTTCGTCTTGTTGCTCTCGTTGCCCATGTTCAGGGCCATGGAGATAAGCTCGCCGCGGTACCAGCGTGTGTTTCCTTCGCGGGGGAGTTCCGGCACGTCCAGCGCATCGCTGAGGTTGATTTTCGAGTCCTTCAGCGATTCGTGGAGGTCGCGCATCGCCTTCGTCGCTTCCGCGCGCATACCGCGCTCTTTCGACTCTGCGCCCGACGCGAGACGGTAGAGGCTTTGCATCGGGCCTTCGACCGGGGATTCCTTCAGTCCAGCATCCTTGCCTGCGTCGATCCACTGGAAAAGCTGTTCCATCTTTAATAGGGCAGCGTCCGCAGACTTCACCCAAGACTTGAGGCTCAGGAACTTTGCGCTGATCTTGTCCATCCCCTTGGCGTACTTCAGCCGAGCGCGGATGTCCTCCACTGGCGTATGCTTCATGTCGGCCAGGGTGTGCTGTACCGACTTCACAAACTCATCGATCGACTGCGCCTTTTCGCCGAGCAGGATTTGCATCTGCCGCCTGCCGGTGTAGTCCAGCGACTTCACCGCATCACGTAAGTCCCTTAATTGCAACACGGTCATGTCTTTCCAGTGCATCGTCCCGAGAGCATCCACGAGTGAGTCTTCCACCGCAGGCATCACGCCGGTGCGGCCGTACTCCGCATTGATCCAGTCGGCCATGCTCGTGCTGCGCTGGCTGTACCGCTCCCGAGGCGCCATCGCGTAGCCGGCCAAAAGTTCATTGATGGCGTCCATGTGGTCCGCGCCGATGGCCTTCGTGATCGCCACCGAGGGGTTGTCGAACTTGTTCAGGAAGCGGACGTGCTTGTCGGCTTCGGCCTTCACCTTCAGCGCCTCCGTCGTGAGCGCATGCTGCAGCAACTGGTCACGCTTGGCGCGCCCCACCGCCTCCGCATCGCCCCGCGCCGCCGCCGCCTGCGCCTGGCGGGCTGCTCGCGCCTCCCGCGCCGCATACGCACTCGGGTTGATGTCCGAGAACTTCTCCCGCTCGATCATCTTGCGTGCAGTCTCCCGCGCCGCCTTGACCAGTAAGCGCTCGCTTTCCTCCATGTTGAAGGCATGGCGCATCTCGAAGGCAATAAGCCGGGCCCGGGCCTCGTTGTGGATGGCCTTCTCTACCGCCGCTGCCATGGCGTTTGGCGTGGATATGTCGCCGTGCTGCTCCAGCATCCGCTGGTCCGTCGCCACGTCAACCGCATCCTTCAGGGAAGGTGACGAAAGGATGGAATCGATCAACTCCTTCCCGTCTTTGAAACCGGAGGCCGCTGCTACATCATCGGGGCTCAGGCCGCCTTTTTTAGTCATGCCGAACAGTTCCTTGACGTCGCGGCCTTCGGGCAGCAGTTCCTTCACCGCCGTCGTGTCCATCTTGTGGTTTTCAGAGCGCTCTTCACCGTCGAACTCGCCCGTCCGCAGGAAGTGCTGAGCCTTGTAGACGGGCTCTTTCTTCACCAGTTCGTCGCGGACTTCCGAGCGGATGCCATCCCGAAGTTCATTGTGCTGGGCCTGCATCGCCTTCAGCAAACGCCCCTTCGCCGTGGACATCCACTGCATCTCGCGGATGCTCGCGCCTGACAGTTCAGCCGACGCCGAATCGGTGGCCGTGTTCGTCATATCGCCGTATGTCTTCCACTCGGCATCATTCATGCCGCTGGTTTCTTTCGACTTGAACACCGGCTCCATGTTTCGGATCGCTTCGGCCTGCTTGATCTGCTCATCGCTGGCAAGCATTCGGTCCATAACCTCTTTAACTTCACCAGTTAGGATAGGAAGGTCTGTGCCGTGCTGCTGCTTGTAGATGGTGTTGATGTCGTCGCGCACCGACTTGTAGACGCGCTTCAGCCATTGCGTGAATCGGTCGAACACGCCCTGCGCCTCGATGCTGGGGGCTTTGCCTTCCGCAAGGTACTTCTCATAGCTGTAGGCGAACTGCTCGTGGAAGTTGCGCTGCTCGTCCAGGCTCATGCTGTCCCACGTACCCTGATCCTTCACGCCGAACCAGTTGAGGAGCTTACCGAAGTCTGCTTTTACCTCTGGGGAACCCTCCGCATCCTTCGCCATCTCGCCGTAGACGCTAAGAAAGTAATGCGCCGTCTCATGAAGGAAGGTGCTCATGTCGGCCTTTTGGCCGAGCAGAGTTGTCATGCTGGATGGGTCGAAACCCCCGCGATTTGACTGATGAAGGACATCGTCATGGAAAATCTGCTTTGTGACATCAATAATCTTGTGCGTTTCGTTGGTTATGTAGTGCTCACCAGGTAGCTCTTCTTGCGCGCCGCGGAGCACATCTGCCTTTGGAATCGCATAAATACGTTCCGTTCCGTCTCCTTCCAGAGGCTTGGAAGTGCCTCGCAAGGCGTAAGAAAGAGCCTCCTTCGGATCGTTGGTCACAAATGACCGTGGCTGCAGCTCAGACAGTTCTTTATTTGTTCCGTGATAGAAGTAATCTGAATCAGGACCGTGATTTGTATCGCGTCCCGCCTCGGATTGGGGTAGAATCTTCGTAACACTCTGGCCCCTGGGGCCTAAAGGGGATTCGGTTCTTTCGGAATCGCTTGGCGTACTGGCCCCGGTACGCTCCCAGAGTGGTTCCTTATTCTTGAACCTGTCCGGACGCATCTCCATGACGGTGCGCACGTCATAGTAATTACCCTCTGCATCTTTCTCGATCCTTACAATCAGACGCCCATGCTTACCGCTTTCAGGTGGATCTTTGACTACAACGTCGTAAGCCTCTCCGCCATCCGTTGAGTTCTCTAGCCGATAGATCGCATCGAAATTCTGACCGACGTAATGGACCAGGTTCTCTATTGATCCAAATTCGTTACGGATCGATTCGCCGCGCCGCTCCTCGATATGTGCGCGGCCCGAAGTAATATCTCCTTCGCGCAAGCGGATCTTCCCCGGAGAAATCCCGGCTTCTGATGCGATTTCAGGTGTGATCTCTCCGAAGTGGAATTCTCCATCCGGAGAGGAAATGAACGACTGGGCGAGCTTACCGCGCAAGTCACCCGATGCCCTCTCGATCGTGTACCGGTACTTGTCGAAGAACGCTTCCGGAGTCACGCCCTGCCGCGCTGCCTGCGTCACCACAAAGTCTCTGACGAACTGAGAATTTGTGCGCGCAACGTCATCCGGCATGGTCTTCGTCGCCTTGAGTTGGTCGTATATGTTCGACTCCACTACCTTCGCCGACTTCGCAAAGTCATCATTGCCCGCCACCTGCGCCTCCGCCTCCTGGCGCGTCTGGTCGAAAATCTCCTTTTGCTTCTGCTGAAACGTCAAGGCTTCGGTCGCGCTCATGGCGTCAGGATCGAGACGCATGTGAGCCTTCATCGACTCGCCGAGGTCCGTACCAGCCAGCCGCGCCGCGTACTGCTCAGTCGGGATGGTCACGTCTCCACCCGTTGCGGCCGCATCCGCTACCTGTTGGCGAAGGCCGGGGAGAGCGACCTCCAGCTTCTCGGGATCGAGGCCGGACTGATTCAGCAGGTTCGCCATCTCCTTGCCTTCGATGTAGATGTTCTCGGCACCCGTCCCTTGCGCCTGGTTCTGGATGAAGTTCTCGTAGGCGTCGGGGTTGCGGTCCCGCACCTTCGAATCGACGGCGTTCTGGGACAGGTTTTCGAAGAACGATGCAGACTTCTCCGCTTTCGCGACGCGGTCCATGTTGGCAGAGAATCCCATCATGCCCGTTGCGCCGTTGATCGCTCCCATCGTCAGGGCTGCATCTACTAGCGAGTGTCCGAGTTCCTTGCCAAAATCTGCCGAGAAGATGTCTGCGGATGTGCCAGAGATGCCCTTCTTATCGGCGTAGTCCTGCCCAACCCGGTTGACGATGGTCTGCAGTCCCATCTCGCCCGTCCCGATGGCTGTGTTCTTGCCCCACTGGAGCAATGCTGATTGAATCGCCTTGGCCGTCGTCGGCTGCGTCATGGCATCGGCTACGGTGTCACCCAGAGCGCGATTGAAGACCTTAGATGTGATTCCGCTGAGTGGTTTGCCCGCGAGTCGCATAACGCCAAGCTGCAAAGCCGTATTTGCCGCACCCACTACGCCCGCCGTCCACTGCGCCCGCGACTCGTCCACGCCCCTGTTGAGCATGTCCACATAGGCATTGCCCGCCATCGTCTCGTAGTTCTGTGCGCCAAACTCTGACTCAGCACCCAGCGCGAAGCCGCTGATCGCTCCGGGAATCGCTCCGACACCAGCGCCCACGGAACCAGCCAGGGCACCGACGCCCGCCCCAGCAGCGCCCACGGCAAGCGAATGCGGAACCATCGGGAGGAGACTGCCGGCCATCGAAGACAGGCCGCCCAGCACCTTTCCGGTCATCGTCTGAGGATCTTGGGGAGCCGTGGGAGTGAGTTCGCGGATGCGCGTCCAGTCGTCCGCCGTCGCTTCGCCGCGCTTGGCCTTGATGCCCAGCATGCCGCGCTCGTACTGCGCTTTGCCTTGTGCGTACTCCCCGCGCAGGTCGTCCACTTCAGAGTGGATCTGGTCAATCGGATGGGCAAGCGCATCCTTGGCGCGCTGGAAAAGACTCCCCGTATTGCTGAGGTTGTCTATTTGGTCGTGCGAGATGGCTGCAAAATTCGGGTCGGACAACTGCCGTGCCAACATCGGATTCCATGAGGCCAGGTCACGCTGGTGCACGCCCTGAACGGCGATGGACTTCTCGAGGTCTGGCATTGTATGTAACGCCACGTCAGGGCCAACGCCGGTAGCCGCCCCGACGCGCTGCGCCTTGCCTACCTGGTCCGGGTTGTTCCCGATGCTGACAGCAACCGCCTGCGCAGCGGCGTTGTTCGTGGATTGAACCTGTGCGTCTATAAGGTCATCGTATGGATTCGGCGTTTGCTGCTGCTGGACTGGAGTGGGCATTAGAAAGTGGGCACCTTTTTACCGAGTCGCGTTTGCTGCTGTACCCAAAGATTAGCTATAGCCTGCTGGGTTACGGGCTGGCCACGCCTCAGCAGACCATCTGTAATATTGAGTTGATCCGCTTGAGGGATGGAAGCCAGTTTGACCTTCTGATCTCCCACGGTGACATAGGCGTTCTTCATGTCGTCGGGATTTAGGCCAATTATGGGCTTGTTCTTGTTATCCCAGAACGTCCCATGCACCGATACCTGATCGGAGATTGTCTGCTTGATGATCTCCGCCTTACGGTCGCGGGTCAGTGGCGTCTTGGTAGAGTTCTGCTCAGACACAAACTGGTCCATGATGCGCGACTTGAGCGCCACCGCCGCCTGCTTGTCGGTGTCTCCCTTGGGCTGGGCAAGGTTCCACATGCCTGTCTTGGCAAGGATGTCGTCCATCTGCGTGTTGTCCAGTGCTGCGTTCCGCTCTTTGTCCGGTGAGTTCGCATCGTTCTGCGCCTTCGTCAGATAGCTGATGAATGTTCCCTTGCTGAAGTCCATCTGGTGCTTCTGAACCCAATCAACTGTCTGGTTCTCGGGGTGCAGGATGAAGGCTTCCTGAGCCTGCACATTATCCTCGGTTGGAATACCCTGCTGAAACTTATGAACGTCTTCTGGGCGAAGCTGCGTCCTGATGGCTCCGGGGATGGCGTTGTAGTTGCCACCCGATTGAAAGAAAGCATCTGTCGCCTTCTGCTTCAAATCCTCGTACTGCTGTGTCTGTATAGCGCGGTACTGGCTGTGTGCTGTTTGCACCTGCGCGATCGCACCCTTCTTGATTTCCGGTGCCGCATCGCTGTCCATGATGAACTGTCGCGCCTGCTCCAGGGCGTCCGGCTCCGCAATGCCTTCTTTATTCGGCTGAGGCTGGCTCACCTGGCGCGGGTCTACATACTTCCCGTCTGCGTCCTTCATCATGTAGTGCAGCGTCGGGCCAGTCGCGTTACCAGACTTGCCAGAGAGTCCAAGCTGCACGCCCTGCTGAATCTCATCACCCTCGCGCACATTCGCCGCGGAGAGATGTGCAAATCCCGCCGTCATGCCGTTGGGGAGTTGCATTTCAACCGACAGCCCGCCGCCAAACTTATCATCGGTCCATACTTTGGTCACTTTGCCCGCTGCAGGAGCCATGACGTTCGTACCAACTGGTACAGCAATGTCGATGCCGTCATGCGAGCGGCCGCCCGAGCGCGGCTCTCCTAGTCCAGCCGTGACGTTGATGCTGCTGCCCGATACCGGCATGGTGAGCGTAATAGGCGCGCCTTGCGGCTGTCCGGATACGCGAGGGGAAGGATTCAATGCGCCAGCAATAGCCCTATCCGCGAGGTCGATGGTCTGCTGGCGATCGTACTCACCCTTCACGGCATTACCCAAGGATGCGATGTTGCGAAGGTCGATGTTCCCCGCTGCCGACTGCTCGTCAAACCACTTCTTCGCGCCGGCCGCGTCGTGGTTGTCCAGCAGCTGGGCGATCATGGAGTGATTCAGCGCCGTGTACTGCTCGCGCAGCATGGACTTTGCCTGTGCGCTGTCAGGATCGAAACCAGAGAGCGCCGCGGTGTTCAAGACTTCCTGCTCCATCTGCTTCGTGTACTTGGCAAAGTCTCCTGTCGGGGCTCCGCTCTCGTCCGTCTGGTAGCGACTGCCGGCCGCACCGAGGGATAGAAGCTGGTAGCTATCAGCCCGCGCCTTCGATTCGCCCGCCGAATAGGCCACGCTCTGGCCGTGGTTATAGTCGGCCATCTGTTTGCCGAACGACAGCAGATGCGACTGCACGACTTGCTTGAACATCTGCTTTTGGAGGGAGTTTGTAAGTCCAGCCGAAGCATCAGTACTGGCTTTTACCAGAGCCTCTTGCGTTGGCTGGTACTGATCGACTGCCGCTTTTCCAAGCTGGCGGAAGTAGCCTTTATCCGGGTCATTGAGAATGCTCTGTGAAGTCTGCAGGAACGAGGTTTCCGCTGCCTTCGTGTTCGCATCATCCATCTGCTCCTGTACGCGATCGCCAATCGTCTGCCCGGTGCGAAACTCCATCCCCCCGGCCTGCTGCAGGGTCTGCCCAAGATTCTCAAGCTGCTCCGGGTTGCGGTTCTGCATCGGCATCACGTTCGGTGCCTGAACCGGCGTGGGATTCATCGCCGTCTGTCCAACGCTCGGCACAAAACTCTGGGGTACGGTCGGCATCTAGTTCAATCCTCCTGCTGTGGCCATGGAAAGCTTGCGCCGCCAATCCCACTGGCTTGCTACGCTCGATGCGCTGTTCAAAAGGCTTCCCGTCACCGCAAGGCCGGGGCTGATACTGTTGGCTGTACTGTTCGCGTTCTGCGCCGAGGTACGGTCCAGCAAAGACTGGTTGCCGTAGTTCGTAGCTGCCGTCCGTTGGCTCCATGCGGCTCGTGTGGCGTTGGAGTTGATCGACAGCACATCGAGATCCTTCGTCAGGTCCATGGAGGCTAGAACCTCGCCCGAACTGCCCTGCCCCACAACGACGCCGTGAGCGGCCATGCTTGTTACCGCCGACGACCGCTCCTGTCCGTAGCGCATCGTGTACTGCGATACCTGATTTTTACCCTGCTCCAGAATGGACTGCGCGCTCAGTTCGGCCTGGCTGGCGTTCATTGCCGCCATGTCCGACTGAAAATTGAGGCTGCTGGCCTGAGACTTGGCCTGATATTGTGCGGTCTGCGCAGCGTAGTAGCTGCCGATTGCGCTGTTGATTCCGCCCAGCACCGAGGTGAAGAGGCCGATGTTCTTCACCGTCGCGGCGCCGGAGGCCACTTTGGCCTGCGTAGGGTTCATGCCGGTGGTATTCGCCGTCGTGTTTCCGCCGATGCCGAAGAACTTCTCCAAATCGGTCCAACTGTCCGTGAGAAAACTAGGTGCTGGCACTTATCCTCCTATTGCGACTTCGATCGTCAGGCCAACCACAGTTAGAGGCAGCGGATTGTCCTGCCGAATAAACACTTGTCCTTCTGTGTTCCATGACGGCGTTATAACTAGTTCAATGACGGAGTTCTGTAGATTCGGCGGTGATCCATAGGTTTCAATCGTTCGCTGCTTGGCCTCTGTCAAATGATCAGCATCAGGACCGGCAAATATCCCGCTCGACTGGATGACGCGAACCCATATTTTGTTGACGTTCTTCTGTCGTCCCTGCCCGAAACCTTCGATCTGGAGGGTAAGTGGAACCGTCTGAAGGTCCGACTGGTACGGCAAGCCAACCTGCACCTTTGATGCTGGATGATCCAGCGTGATCGAGCCACCAGTTACCACCTTGCGGTTCTGAACCGCTCCATCTGCGAGAACGGCTACCGTCTTCCCCTCGAGCCACGTAAGACCGCTGATTGTCGTCGCGGGAGGTCCACTGTAGGTAGATCCGGCGTCCACAAATAAGTAGTCTTCCAGTGTGGTAATCAGTTTGCTGGCCATGCGCTCGACGTACCGCACGGTGTTCCCGTTCACTGTGCGCTGAATCACCGCATAAAGACGATCCTCATTCCCTTCTGCTACGACGGTGATGCTTTCGAAGATGCCATCCGTGTCGTGGCGATGCCATGCGCCTATCTGCTCCTCTGGGACGTAGGTCAACCCCAGCAAATTTCCATTGCTCGACACAAACCAGACGATCTGCCGCGGTGCCTTCATAAAGGCTTGATCCACAATCGTCAGGCCGTCGAAAAGTTGAATTGCCCTCATCGACAGGTCACCGGTGACAAATCCATTAGACTGCCACGAATACCCGAGTTCCCGAACATGTCCGCCGCGCGCAGCACAGTACACCAGCGAGTTGTTGATGATTGTTGGCTGTACGTTGGACGATCCCACATAGGACTGCTGACGGCACCAAATGTTGGAAGGCGTCAGTGCATCGTTCGAGCCAGAATTGACGGCAAACTCGCCCGCGCTGGTCAAAAGAACCATCTGCGTCAATGGGATGATTTGCCGGATCTGGTTCGTATCGCGAGAGGCCACGCGGAAGGAGATGCGGTCAGAGCTCTGGATCGGAAGCGAATAGGTGAACGTGCTCTCCGTTCCCGAATTCGACATCCAGACATTTTGCGGATTGTTATTGCTGCCAGCGAAGCATCGCCTCTGCTCGAAGTAAGACACCGCGCCAGGGAAGTTGTTCGCCCCTGTGAATAGGCCATCTACGTTCGGAGGCGTAATACTGAAGTCCGGGGCAATGTTGTTGTCAACAAACTGCAGCGCAGGCGTCACTCCGATGAAGCCAAACAGCCCGTTCTTTAGTTTGTAGACGTTGTATCGCAGCGCGCCGGCTACGGCAGACCATGTGATGGTGTTGAAGCTGCCGGCAACATTCAGGTTGCAGATTGCCGATACTTCACTCGACAAGATACTTTCGTCTACGCTATTTTGGTTGATCGCAGAGACAGCATAGGTATTGTTGATGTCGAAGATCTTCGTTCCAAATTGAATCGTCGCAGGCCCGCTGAAGCTATCCCACCCCGAGGCGTCGAGGACGTTACCGCTGTAGTTCATCACCTCAAGTTCATTGAGTATCAGGTTTCCAGAGGTATCCGTTGGGACTAAATTGACGAGATAGAACCCGCTTAGGTCTGCCGGGGCACCGCCAATGACCGCTGTCAGTCCGGAGATGAATATGCCATCCCCGAGCGACAAGGTATGGCTGGCCGCCGTTGTGATGACCGCAGGATTGGCGAGGGAGATGTTGGCGATCTGCGCAAGGTATCCAGGGCTGGCCGTAACGCTCACCGTTGCGGGAGGGGCGATCGTCGTTCCAAAGCTTATCGCCGCCAGCGTCCAGTTCGTTGCCCCCATCCTCCGCAGTTCCATTGGGGCGTAGGAGGGATGTACCAGAGTCATCACATCGGAACTCTGCACGTAATGGATGTCGAACAGATCAGCCGCAAGGTAGGGCGATGAAATCTCGTAAGGTACACCTCCATTCATTAGAGTCTGGCCTTGCGTGTGGAACCGGATGTATTGGATTCCTAGCTCAATCACCATCGTCTGATCGATGTTGAAGGTGAACGGGATGAGCCTAGCCACTCCGTTGTTCTTCGTTGAGTTCACGTAGGCGAATCCAGGGCGCTTCTCCGTAGGGCCTTGCGGAGAAGCGATAAAGTTTCGCATCGTCGCCGCGCCGGTCTGTAATTTGCTGTCATCGATGCGCCCAAACATGGATGGAGAAATTTCTCCACCGGCGAACGATCGGCTGAATGTCTTCGTGTTCGCCATTACCTACCTACGATCCAAGGGGTTGCAATCTGCGGCTTGACGTTGCGCTGGTTCGCGTCCGAGGACTCAGCCTGCGCCTCGATCATCTGGAACATCTGGAGGCAGCGCTTGGACTCGGCGGCGCCGGCATCACCCTTGAGCAGAGGTCCCGCAAGCATCGAAGCCAGCAGCCAGGCGAGGGCCTGCGTGAAGAGTCCAGAGAACTTCGTCGTATCGGAGACGTCGAAGGTATACCGGATCACCGCAGCGCAGACGTTGGTGAGGATGATCTGCTGTCCGGCTGCATTCATCTCTATTGAATACGGCTGGGGAGTGTAAATGGAGTCTGCCGGAGGCGGTACGAAACCCTGTGGCCACGGCTGAAAGGAAGGAGCACACGCCCTAGCTGCGTAGTCATCCAGAGCGTCATTCGGGAGGATGGATATCACGCTCATAGCATCGCTGGGCATCGCATAGGCAAATCGCCACATCGGCCAGGAGTTGCTGACCGCAGCGAGGAAAGCGCGCTTGGTCGCGAAGTCCCATGCAGCCAGTTCAAGCGCTGATGTCCGTGCGATGGGGTAGAACCGCGCACAGTGCTGGGCCTGAGCCGATCCGTCAGGCGGATTCAAGCTGGAAACCGTAGCGGTATCGCCAAGGTAGCCCAGTGCCAGATTGCAGATATCGACGGTACTTGCCACGCCTCACCCCTTGTAATGAGAAAGGGGCCGACGCGATAAAGCCATCGGCCCCTGACCTGCCCCGCTTGCTAGGAGCCTTTCTTCGTCTTCTTGCCATCCGACTTCGCGTCACTCTGCTGGTCGATGGGTTCGAGGTGCTTATGATCCGGGCCCGCGTAATCGAAGACTTCGCCTTCAGCGCGATAGCCTCCATGCTGCCCGAGGTAGACGGCGGTTTTCGCTTTGACCTCTGCCAAGTTTCCTCCTTACGCCACCGAGAAGCCGGACTGGCGAGCCACGTTGCGCTGAATGGTGTTGCTGACATAGGCGTCGAACTTGCCAGCTGTCAGGACAGCAGTTCCGATGCGGTAGGCGATGCGGCTGTAACGACGCATACCGGGAGGCGGCTGGAGTTGAAGGATCACCGCGCCCAGAGTCGCATTGGCCACTGCTACAACAGGACCGGTTGCCACATCGGCAAAGGT
>Ga0193743_1000772_pt1 | contig 24967 bp, 21 predicted proteins | sample L2c2metaG_FD_143038 | JGI IMG/M metagenome (GOLD analysis project Ga0193743, IMG submission 143038) | Soil microbial communities from a riparian zone of the East river system, Colorado, United States - L2c2 | ecosystem: Environmental > Terrestrial > Soil > Riparian zone | place: USA: East River...
AAGTGTGGTAGGGACTTTGTGGGCAATGGAAGATGAAGATGGACCGACTATTTCAAAGGAATTTTACAAGTATATGTTCCGCAATGGAAATGAGGTGGATTTCAGAGATTCAGCAGAGGCGCTCAACGTGGCTACTCGGGCGATGAGGAAAAATCGTGTGCCTTTGGAACGCTGGATCATGTTCGTTCATATTGGTGCTTGAATGTCCCCACTGCCGCAAATTTTCAGCGATTGACCTTGTAAGTATTGTCTGGCCACAGCGAGGAAAATAATAATCTATTTTTTCCTTAGAACTTGCATTATTGCTTCTTCAATTTCGGTACTCCCAAGACTTGAGCTTGAGGCTGCTGCGTTAATACTGTCTGTCACGATATACTTGTTTGATACTATGCCCATTCAATTTTTGTTGTTTCGTATAAATACTTCCTTCTCGTCCTTGTGGTCGCATGTGATATGATATCCATCCATTCCTCCGAGATTGAATCCCCATGTATTCTTCTGGGCCACCTTTTCAAGCTAAATCTTGAGTAGGCTTACTCCTGTGTACATAACTCAAATACCAGAACTTGAGTTATTCAAAGTCAACAGAAGGAAGAGTACTCATAATTGGTGTAAAGTCGTCCGCATTCTCCTGCGCAAGCCTGCTAGTATTCATCTTGTAAATTCAGGCCAATGTCTAGATAGGTCTATGGATGATTGTGTGCACGTTCAGGTTCTGAATATAATGAAAGCCATAAGCATGAGTGTAGATATGATGACTGTCGATGGTAAGATAATTCCGTAGCGACCTTATAACGGATATGATATTCAGTAGCGCAAAAACATTACTAAGAACTCTTAGAATTGGCTGCAAACACACAGACTTCTTCGCAAAAATCGGTATTTGCATGCGTTATGAGGCGCATATTTGAATGGGTTGGTAATCGATATGGGAATCAGGCAACAGTCAAGGATCTTTTGGCACGCAATAAAAAAACCTACCACTCCAAGTTTAAAAGAAATTATAACATCCACTTCGTTGAAATTCGTTCAATTCCTGGCTGGCACAGACGGTTACATGGGTAACGATATCAATATTGACTTTCAACGAGGTCAGAGAGGGCGATCGTGACGCGTTCGGAAGTGTATTGAGAGATGTCAGTATCTGAATGTTGACTTTCGCCCTGATCGATACATCGAAATCGAGCCATCCTCTTCTTCTTAACTGATGTTCCTTGAGGTGGGCCGACGGGTAAAGAAGCAGCAGACGATATATTCCCCTTTGCGATATTAGACCATGAATCGGAGTTTTCAAGTGTGGTACCCGCGGTGGAATGTGTATTAATCTGGAGACTGCCTCGTCGCTAGAAACGGCTGCTGAGGGAATCGAAAAGTCCAATTGACAACTCTTGGCCTTTAGCGATGCTCCAATCCGGCAACCCATCAAATTTTCGTCGGTCTTCCCAGCTCAGCTTAGTCACACTGAATGGGCTCGTCATGGTCGGCTTTCTTGTCGAACCAAGGATAGAAAGACAAGACAGTCCAGCAGGTGAGGCGGAGCCGAGTCAGTCGAACATGAAGGTGAGCGGGGATGTGGGCATGTGTTGGTATCACTGGTATCATACTGTTTGAGACACTGGTGATAGAAGCGTTGTAGTACTACAATTGGTATTTGACACTGATGGACGAGGTAAATAAAAACTTTATAAACTGATACAGAAAGACATACCATACCGTAAGCAAGGTTGTGTTTCGCCTCTCATTTGCCATCGACAACTGCAACCTGTATTCCGTCAAATTTTTCGTTGTACAACCCAGTCTGTCCCGCCGTGGTGGACTTTCAACCCGATCTTTCACGTTATGTAAAACTCGTACACCCAATGATCATTCGAGAAAAGTTTGTCCTAATCGAGGACAGTGAGTTGAACCTGAAGTGTGTTACGAACATCAAGAGAAGATTTCTCGTCCCAGATCAGGTTACGTGAATGCATGTACGGAGGACTTGCTTGCCGAATGAAATGACAACGAAAGGATTTATTCCAACTTGTTCAAGTCGCTAATGAATATCTTGTCAGTAGAACCAAGAAAAGCGAAAAGAAGTTATTACACACGTTGACTGGAAGTGGTGCTCGGAAGCGTATGTTTTCCAATGGAAGGGCTATGCGTAGGCGACAGCGATTGTGTAGGAACGATTGCCGAGACAAAATGTCTCCTTGCTCTGGGCTGGCGTTGAACTGACGATCAAGATGAAGAGGGACATTTATGTTTAAATTTTCGAGATGACAAGCTAGATGTAAGACGACATCATCAGCTATAGTAGGAGGAGAACAGCGAACATGCGCCTGAGAACTTGAATTGCTTCGACAATTGATAGCATGTCAGATCTGACCTCGCTGACGACACCTTCCGACTACTTGCACTACGCCTCTATCTGGCACTTGGAGACGAGTCCCTTGGCGTGGCCGCCCACTTGTATAAGTAATTGTTGATGCTGAGATGGACAATCTGGAAAGGGCGATCATATCCTACCGCAGAGCACTGGCTGCGCAGCCCATTGGTCACCCAAATCGCCCGATGTCCCTCATAAACCTTGCGGATACTGTCCTTACTCGTTTTGAGCAGTTGGGCAGATTGGAGGACATCAATGCTGCGGTCGCATACAACAGAGAAGCACTCGCACTCTGTCCTCGTGGCCACCAAGATCATCGCTTATTCCTCAACAATTCTGCCGTTGCCCTTCATACTCGCTATAATCAAACAGGCCAGATGGAGGATCTGGAAGAGGCCATCACATACAACACAAAAGTACTCGCTCTCCGTCCTTATGGTGGCCCAGATCGTTCCATGTCACTGAACAACCTCGCCAGTGCTGTCCTTACTCGTTATGAGCAGTTGGGCAGAACGGAGGATCTCAGTAATGCGATAACATACTATAGAGAAGCACTCACATCCGATTGTAGTCGTTACCTCGAATATTCCCTATCCAACCACCTTGCCATCGCCATTCTCGCTCGCTATAATCAGTCAGGCAGGATGGAGGATCTGGAAGATGCAATTGGACACCGCTCAATTTTTCCGGATGACCCAAATCGTTGCAGTACCCTCATCAATCGTGCCAATGCATTTTGTGTTCGCTATGACCAGTTGGGCAAGATGGAGGATCTGGATCGTACGATCATATATAGCCGTGAAGCACTCAAACTCTCTCCACTTGGTCACCAATATCATTCTACTTGCCTCAACAACCTCGGCATTGCTGTTCTTGCTCGCTATAGGCAGTCCAACCAGACAGAGGATCTGGAAGAGGCAATCACATGCCACAGGAAAGCACTCGATCTCCGTCCTCTCGGTCACCCAGATCGTGCCATGTCTCTCAACAGCCTCGCTAATGCCGTTCTGTCTCGCCACCAGCAGTTGGACAAGATGAAGGATCTAGAAGAGACGATTACATGTTACCAGGAAGCACTCACTCTATGTCCTCGTGGTCACCCATTTCGCTTCATACCCCTCGCCAACCTTGCCAATGCTGTTCTTGGTCGCTTTGGCCAGTCTGGCAATCCTACGGATCTTGATGAATCCACCATGCTGTATGAAGAAGCAACAAATGACTTGGCTGTAAGCTTCAAGGACCGGTTTGATGCTGCTTTAAAGTGGGCAGATGTGGCACGGTTTCACCACCACACCTCCATTATACGGGCCTACTCAACATCACTCCGTCTTCTTGATCGTTGCTTGATTTCATACCCTGATGTTGACTCGCAGCAAAAATTCCTTGCCACTGCCAAAATACCAAAATCACTCGCCTCTGATGCTGCTGCCGCAGCGATTGATGCACAAGACCTTGAGGCCGCAGTTGAATTACTTGACCAAGGCAGAGCCATACTGTGGTCAAAAATGGAGGATTATAGGTATCCACTTGACCAACTTCGCCAGGTCGATGTCCAGCTTGCTGATCAATTTGCGAACGTAAGCGCTCAACTTCTTGCATTGTCGTCGGGGTCTGGGCCGGTGGATACCGGATGGCGTAGAACACCAGATTGGTATCGGGAGTTTTACATGCAGAGATGTGTTACCCTTTCAGATGAGTGGGAGAAGTTGATAAAACAAATCCGGAAAATCGAGGGTTTCACCAACTTTTTACAAGCTATCCCATTCAATACCCTTCGAACAGCTGCTGCAGAGGGCCCCATCATTCTCGTTAACATCAGCACTTACCGTTCTGATGCCATAATTCTTCACACCGACAAACCACCAATTCTCGTGACCCTTCCTAATGTACAACCTGAGCGTCTTGCCCGCCTATGCAGGCAGCTTTCTCTTGCGCAGAAGCCAGAGACCGTTAACCCCTCAGACCTTTTTCGTCAAATACTGCGTGATCTGTGGAGTAATATTGTTTCTCCTGTGCATGATTGCCTGACTCAGTTGGCAGTACCACCGAAGAGTCGTATCTGGTGGTGCTTAACATGCGAATTATGTGCTCTTCCCCTCCATGCTGCAGGTCCATACTATCCCAAGCAAAGGAATCTCCCCGACATCTACACGTCTTCTTATATACCGACTGTATCTGCACTAATCACCGCGAGATCCAACATGGTTGACCAACCCGTAGTCCCCAAGTTGCTTATTGTCGGTCAACCTGATGAAATACTGCGGAATGTTCACCACGAAATTGATATTGTTCGACAACTCGGTGACTTCGTGGATGTCCTAGCCGGTGCAGACGCCAATCGCGACACGGTTCTCCACGGTCTTCAGCAACACGCCTGGGCTCATTTTGCTTGCCATGGTCGCCTAGGGGACAATTCTCAACCCTTTCATGCATCATTTCAACTTTATAATGACGGTCTCACTTTGCTCGATCTGATACAGGCTAGACTTCCAAATGCAGAATTGGCATTTCTATCAGCATGTCACAGTGCGGCAGGAGATCTCACTACCCCGGACGAGACCATTCATTTAGCAGCTGCCTTGCAGTTCTGTGGATTCCGAAGTGTGGTAGGGACCTTGTGGGCAATGGAAGACGAAGATGGACCGACTATTTCAAGGGAATTTTATAAGCATATGTTCCGCAATCCAGGAAATAAGGTGGACTTCAGAGATTCGGCAGAGGCGCTCAATGTGGCTACTCGGGCGATGAGGAGAAACCATGATTTAGAGCGCTGGATCATGTTCGTTCATATTGGCGCTTGACGGACTATGTCCCCACTGCATTCAATCAATATCTTTGTAAGCATTTTCTGGCCACAGCGACGGATATGTTCTGATTTTATTCCTGTCTTAAGTCTTGTATATTGCATGAGTCAAAGCGCTTTACCCATTAAACTCAGAAAGGATGCGAACCGCGTGCTACTAGTAATGTATTTCGTAATGAATACCCCGAGATTTAAAAATAATGTAGAAAGTCTTGTTCATAACGAAAATGGTTTAACTTTTGGCGCTCAAAGATTGTCCATTTTGGCTACCCACAAGCGCACAATGAGTCTTGTCTGTCTCCGACTCTTCCTCTACAAAACTACTGCTCACATTCGTTTGTAGTGCCTGGTCCTGGCTGCAAAGCAATGCATGATCTTGTACAAAGGCGACACAGGTGAACGAGATAGCCTATGTTGATTCGGGTCGCCAGAACGGACAAAATGAGAGCCAATAGGCGATCAGCTCTGCGGCGAAAGCATCCTCAGCCGTCTTACAGGTCGCCGACAGTACCGCGTCTGCCAGAAGGATGACAATGCTCAGGCCGCATATGTTAGTAAAGCTAGGCTTCTTGTAACCCCATCGCCTCCTCCCAGCCATACCAACAACATCGTTAATTGTGAGCGAAACGAGCATCATTAAGTAACATGAGTAAGGGCTTGGGCTTTGGACAAATACAAATTCTGCGTTTCGCAAATCTGACGAAAATACTTACTCGGGAAGACAATGTCTTATATCTCTGTTTGTTTCTTTTTTACCTCCCGCAAAATTTGACTGACGTGTAGGAGATACAGTGTTCTATGTATTTGTGTAAAATAAAAAGTTGAGGTTTTCCGCCTTAGGATTTACTTGTTGGCTTTACAAAGTACCTTGCCTAGCAGTAGCCTGAGGAAATTGAGTAAAGGCGGGCTACCAACGCTCATCTTTTAGCATATTTTAGTACGCTTTTTTTTGTATTTTGTACTTCATAGTTATGTTTATTGTATAGTTTGAAGCATATATACAGGGCTCGTAGAACCAGGATTAATTTAAAATTTGTGCCCACCAACATGGCGCAGCGAGCCCCCCGCAGCCGGTGGTCCTTAATTAAATAATATAACAGTCGCTACACCCACAAAGGTCGATTCGCTTTTTCCCTTTGGGAAATCAGGGGGTCTCTCACCAGATAAAAAGCTTTTTGACCTTCAACGGCCCCAAATCTCGAGTAGGCTTGCTCCGAATCCGCTCAATAGTCAGAACTTTATTTATAACTCACACGTTCGAAGCCAACCAGAAGGATGGTACTCCATGTAAAGTTGTCCAGGTTCTCCTGCGCGAGCGAACCTACTAGTGTTCGTATTGTAGATTCCGACCAATACATGTAAGTGTTTGAATAGATGACTGCGTGCCTGTTCAGGTTCTCAGCATAATGAAAGCCATAAGCAAGAGGAATAGATATCGATGACTGATTCCAACCTCTTCCAGTTACTTATGGATATCTTGTCAGTAAATCAAGAAAAGAGAAAAGAGGTTATTAAAACGTACTGTTCTTTAATCGCGATAGATCGCTTACATCCTGAATTTCCAACAAAACAATTCCTACGATGTCGTTTTCCACCTTCAAATTTCAAAGTTGACTTGAGATTTTCGCTGAAGTTGCATTGCAACTCCTTTGTTCCCATTGCCCGTAGTCCAAGTGAAGACCGAAAGTGTTCCTGAACAATTGAAGGTTATGCATAGGTGGGCGACAGTGATTGTGTAAGAACGATTGCCGAGATACCTTACATAGCCAGTATCGACAATGCCCGACCCTTCATCCAAGGGCGTAGCATGGTGTCACGAAGCGGGGCCCAGGGAGAATCAATGGGCTCGCGTTTCAAAGCCGCCTCCTGGAAAGAGGTAGAGAAGCGCGTGCGTACGCGGGACCTGGAGATCTCCGAGAACTTTCCCATACGCCATTCTTCGACTTGAGTTTTATGGTTAGAGTAACCGAATAGGGATAAAACATAGTTAATTGAGAATGGTACGAGGGAGTTTTGGGATCAAAAATATATGATTTGTCGCCAAAGCTCTCTCGCACGGCCCGAATTCCAGAGATGGGAAAGAGGCCGAGCTCAAGCCGGCACAGGCGAGTAGTTACAAGAAGACGAGACTGTAGAAGCTAAGACGAAAGAAAGAGAGGAAAAACTTGAAAAATGGGAATGTGGTAAGAACGGGGTAAAAATAAAGAGAGCTCGAGGCAAAGCCTAACGAGCTATGTGTGAGATATGAAAACATAAGGATATAGCGAGAAAAACTACTGTATATAAAGGAATTCTGACAAAGAACCTGAAAACACAAAGGATGAAAGAGACGAGACAAAGACTTAAGGGATAGATGGAAGACGAGTCATGAAAGTCAAAGAAATGAGAAAAACTAATATAGATAACCACCGCTGCTAGCACAGACCGCGGATCAAACACAATTACGCATCATCGGCATGTATGGTGTGGCACGCGCAAAGGTATAACGAGTACTCAGGTCATAAATAATGAGGAGCATTTGTTGAATTGAATTTCCGTGAAGACATGTAAGGTCTTCGGTAAATTTGGCCAGCACAGTATAAAACTATATATCGTGGAAGATTTTTTCGGCATGAAAAGCTGCAAACCTGTCCGTAAAAAGCAGCTGCTAGCCAAACTTCATTCGGAAGAACCATTCATCCTGACTTCCTTGGCGATCTGGTGAAAGGTTGTGACAGTGCAGTGACCTGGTCGAGGTTCCACAGTGTGAGGAATGGAGTTAGACGAAGGATGGCAGGCTTAATATAAGCGGGACCCATAGTCTATTGCCGACTAATAAGGGAAAATGACAAACACAGGTGTGACATCCTGCTTGGGAATGACTTTAATTAGTGAGACAGCATAGGACTGTTCAAGTGGTAACATGGGATGAATATAACCTCGGCGAGCCCAGTAAACGGCACCGTTGCCATCTCGCACTGGAACGAAGAGGTGAGCGGAGACGATTGAGCTCACGAGGACGAAAGTGAACGGTCTCCCTTTTCTATGTACTCTGTCAGAAGACAAATAAGCCACACATACACACATATGCACTGAGAAACGTAGAAGAAGCGTGCAAAATCTCATATACACCGAGGTATCTATCGCACTGGAAAGAAAAGGTTGGCTAGCAAGATTGAGTACACGAGTAATAGAACAGAAAAATGAGATAGCTAACCGATATCCCCTTTTTTACTCGACCAATAATAGATAATCGTTAAAAGAGAACAGAACGAGTATATAGCATCTTACATACAACATCACGAGTTTCCCTCTGGCACAGACTTCCAAACATCCTTGGCGGCGTGCATTAACTCATATAATTGACCAGGGGATATCTTCGATAAACAATTCAAAGGGAGGATAGTTGCTGAAGATTTAAAATCGAACCTTTTCAAAGGCAGTGGGATCTAATCTCTTCCCCGAGAAATCAGGTACATCCCCCTTTGGGAAAGATAAACCAATAACATTTGCAGGATTCGAGACTTCTCTATGTCTCCGAAATTCTGTAAATTCAAGGCGATGAATGAGCCTGATTATTTCGAATGCGAGGCAAATTACATGCCTAATTTATGTAACATAGCTGTCATCTAAAGGACGCAAGCCAAGAATCAAAGGCACTGGGGCATACGGTATTGGAGGCTACAAAGTCGGACTGTTGAACATTTATCTGGCGCCAGCGAGAGACCCCCCTGATTTCCAAAGGGAAAGAGCGAATCGGCCTTTGTGTGTGGTGACTGTTAACGATGTTGTTGGTATGGCTGGGAGGAAGGCGATGGATTAAAAGATTACCGCCAAATCCCCTGCTTTAATGGTCGCCGTTTGAGGATCTTGTAGGGCAGGCCCATTTTCTTATGATTAGAAATACTGTATCCATTGGTATCCAATTTGCCTGCTGGCCAACGATGGGTGATGGCGGGATTCTTGTGACTGGATTTGCAGACTAGTGTCAAAGACGCCTCTGAATCTACAAAAAGCTAGTGCTAAATTTTGAGTAGGCTTGCTCCTGTATACGTCGCTCAATAGTCAGGACTTTCGCGCATTCGAAGTCAACAGAAGGAAGGATACTCATAACTAATGTAAAGCTGTCAACATTCTCCTGCCGTGAGGGAGCCTACTAGTATTCGTATTCGTCGTAAGTGTCTATTGCGTGCGCGTTGAGGTTCTGAGTATAATGAAAGCCATAAGCACGTTGATTAGATTGAAATAGAAATCGATGACTGCCGATGATGAGATAATTCTGTGGCGACCTTATAACGGATACAATATTCAGTAACGCAAAAATATTACTGGTACTCCGATAGAACTCTTAGAATTGACTGCAAACAAACAGACTTCTTCGCAAAAATCGGCGTTTGCATGCGTTATAAGGTAAAATTTTGAATGGGCTGTTAACGGATATGGGAATCACCTAAAGCATTCTTTGGTATGCAATAAATAAACCTACCAGTCTACCACTCCAAGCTTATGAAAAACAATAAGATCCACGTTCGTTCAATTCCTGGCTGGTGCAGACAGTTAGATCGGTAACAATATCAATTTTAACTTTCAAGTTGAGCCGTGGACAATGACAGAGGGGGCGATGACGCATTCGAGAGAATCAGAAGTGTCGTCGTTAGTGCTTTGAATGTTGATGTTGATATTGTCTTTCCTGATCGACTTTCTTGGTGCGCCTGAATCAAGCCATCCTCTTTTCTCAACTGATGTTCCTTGAGGTGGGCCAACGGGTAAAGAAGCTGCAGAAGATACATCCCCCTTTGCGTTACCAGACCATGAATCGGAGTTTTCAAGTGTGGTACCCGCGGTGGAATGTGTATTGATTTAGAGACTGCCTCGTCGCAACCGACAGCACAGCAACGCTTGGATCCGGGCAAGCCATCAATCTCTTCGTCTCACTATCTAGTCTTTCCCTCAGCTTCGACACACTAAATGGCTTGATCTATGATGTTGGACATGTGTTGGCATCGTTGGTGTATCGCTGGTATCACATTGTTTGAAATACTGGTGAGAGCATTGCAGTAGCAGGGTGTCGTGCGATTGGTATTTGACACTGATGGACGAGATGAATAAAAACTTTATAAATGGATACAGAAAGACCTACCGTGATGACAAGGTTGTGTTTCGCTTCTCATTTTCTGTGGATAACTGCAACTTGTACTCTGTCGACTTTCCCACTGTACAACCCGTGTGGTGGACTTTCAACCCAATCTTTCACGCTATACCTCGTATATGCAATGATCGTTTAAGAGATTTTGTCCTAGTCGAGGATAGAGAGTTAAACCTGGAATGGCGTTTCGTGAAGTTTCTCGTCCCAGATCACATTGCGTGAATGACTGTGCGGAAGACTTTCTTGCCGAATGAAGTGACAACGAAAGGAACCATTGTAATCTGTTCAAGTAACTAATGAATATCTTGTCAGTAAACCAAAAGAAGTTATCAAGGCTTCGTACTGTTCTTTAATCTTGATAGATCGCTAACGCCTTGATTTCCAACAAAACAGCCCCCATGATATCGTTTTCCACCGTCAAATTTGAGATTAGAGGTTCGTTGAACTTGCATTCCAACTCTTTTGTTCTCACTGCCCGTAGTCCAAGTGGAGGCTGAGACTGATCCTGAACTCCAATTTCATTGCTGATTGGTGGAGGAGATACCTCGATTTCTTGGGGGTCGATAGTAGCGGAAACAAGAATGCGACTATCATGAATACAGTGAACAACTAACTTCTTTACGATATTGAACGAGGGCACAATTCCATGATGGACGCTTGGGAAGGCATCAGGCGGGTCTCAAAGGCTGAGTGAGCGAAAAACATTCCACTCAAATTGCATGACAAAAGCTTGAACCTACCTGTTGTATACAATTCCAAAGAAAATATAAGCTCAAATACGATGGACAAGGAATGAAGAGGATAATTGGGATCGTAGAAGGCTAGAGAGTAGTCAAGTGGACGCTTTCTCGCTTTGTCTGTCAGAGATAGATTTTTAAAAATATCTGTATTACTTATGTAAGCAGGTACCGAGGAATGTAATAAAACTGTCCCGTACATTGTCTACTTAAGAAGGACAGTTCAAGAATGGTTCGGTATAGTGGCCCAGGGAGAACCAATCGACTGGCGTTTCACAGGGAAATTGTCGCTGGAAAGAGGTAAAGAGTCCATGCATAGTGGCGTACCATGACTACTTTCTGCTCATGGTTGAGAGCGACTCGGTCCTGGGCTCTTTTCAGCTCGCGGCGGTCGCGGCACAGGAGAAGTACCGCAGAACAACGTCCGAGCTGAAGGAGCGATATTAAGGTACGAGCTTAACCTACATGTCATCTAGAAATAAATTTGACAGCCTCGCCGACACCTCGCGTCCAACTGGGTGCTTAGGTATACCTCGCGACAGTTTATCTGGCATCAGCAGACGCAACCTCAATGGGTTCCAGTAGTAGTAAGGCTGTCTCTGACTCAAGGTTTGGGTCTCGTATTTCACTCCCTTGGCGTAGCCGCTGACGAGTATATTTGTTAGCGCTGAGACAGAGGATCTCGAAAAGAAGATCACATACTACCGCAAGGCACTCACTGCGCAGCCCCTTGGTCACCCAGATCGTTCCAGTTCCCTGAACAACCTCGCCAATGCTGCCCTTACTTGTTTTCAGCAGTCAGGTAGAATGGAGGATCTCAAAGACGCGATCGCATACAACAGCGAAGCACTGACTCTCCGTCCTCGTGGTCACTCAGATCGTTATACTTCGCTCAACAACCTCGCCAATGCTGTCCTGACTCGTTACGAACAGTCTAGCGGAATGGAGGATCTCGATAATGCGATCGCATACAACAGAGAAGCACTCGCACTCTGTCCTCTTGGTCACCAACATTATCCCCTATCCCTCAACAACCTTGCCATCGCCGTTCTTGCTCGCTATAATCAGTCAGGCCGGATGGAGGATCTAGAAGAGTCCATCACATACAGCAGCAAATCACTCGCTCTCCGTCCTCTTGGTCACCCAGGTCGTTCCATTTCCCTCATCAACCTTGCCAATGCAATTCGTGATCGCTATGACCGGTTGGGCAGGATGGAGGATCTGGATGAAGCGATCAAATATAACCGTGAAGCACTGGCTCTATCTCCTCTTGGTCACCAATATCATTCCACTTCTCTCGATAACCTGGCCATTGCCGTTCGTACTCGCTATAATCAGTCAAGCCAGATGGAGGATTTGGAAGAGGCCATCACATACAGCAGCAAAGCACTAGCTCTCCGTCCTCTTGGTCACCCAGATCGTTCCAGTTCTCTCATCAACCTTGCCAATGCAATTCGTGATCGCTATGACCGGTTGGGCAGGATGGAGGATCTGGATGAGGCGATCAAATACAACCGCGAAGCACTGGCACTCTCTCCTCTTGGTCACCAATGTCATTCCATTTCCCTCAACAACCTTGCCATTGCCGTTCGAACACGCTACAATCAGTCAGGCCGAATGGAGGATCTGGAAGGGGCCATCTCATACAACAGCGAAGCACTCAGTCTCTGTCCTTGTGGCCATCCGGGTCGTTCTACGTTCCTCAACAGCCTTGCAAACGCTGTCCTTACTCGCTATAAGCAGTTGGGCAGGATGGGGGATCTGGAAAGTGCAATCACGTACAGCAGAGAAGCACTTGCCCTCCGTCCTCTGGGTCACCCAGATCGTTCCAGATCCCTCATCAACCTTGCCCGTGCAGTTAGCGATCGCTATGACCGGTTGGGCAGGGTGGACGATCTGGATGAGGCGATCAAATACAATCGTGAAGCACTTGCTCTCTCTCCTCTCGGTCACCAATATCATTCCACTTCCCTCAACAACCTCGCCACTGTGGTCTTTACTCGCTATAAGCAGTTGGGCAGGATGGAGGATCTAGAAGATGTGATCACATATAACAGAGAAGCACTTGCTCTCCGTCCACTTGGTCACCCAGATCGTTCGAATTCCCTCATCAACCTTGCTGGTGCAGTTAGTGATCGCTATGACCAGTTGGGCAGGATGGATGATCTGGATGAGACGATCAAATACAACCGAGAAGCATTCACACTCTCTCCTCTTGGTCACCAATATCATTCTTCTTCTCTGAACAACCTCGCTGTTGTTACCCTTACTCGCTATAGGCAGTCCCGCCAGGTGGAGGATCTGAAAGAAGCAATTACATACAGCAGGAAAGCACTCATGCTCCGTCCTCTTGGTCACCCAGATCGTTTCATGTCCCTCAACAACCTTGCTAACGCCGTTCTTTCTCGCCATCATCAGTTTGGCAGGATGGGGGATCTAGAAGAGACAATTACATACTACCAGGAAGCACTCGATCTATGTCCTCTTGGTCACCCGTTTCGTTCCGCACCCCTCGCTAACCTTGCCAATGCTGTTCTTCGTCGCTTTGGCCAGTCAGGCAATCTCAGGGATCTTGATGAATCCATAATGCTGTATGAACAGGTAGCAAATGGCTCGGCTGCAAGCTTCAAGAACCGGCTTGCTGCTGCTATAAAGTGGGCAGATGTGGCACGACTTCATCACCACGCCTCCATTATACGCGCCTACTCAACATCACTTCGTCTTCTTGATCGTTGCTTGATTTCATACCCAGATGTTGAATCGCAACAAAAATTCCTTGCCACTGCCCAAATACCAAAATCACTTGCCTCTGATGCCGCTTCCGCTGCGATTGATGCACAAGATTTCGAGGCCGCAGTTGAATTACTTGACAAGGGCAGAGCCATACTGTGGTCAAAGATGGAGGGCTACAGATATCCACTCGAACAGCTGCGCCAGATTGATGGTCAGCTCGCTGATCAGTTTGAGAGCGTAAGTGTCCAACTTGAACGTCTTGCGTTGTCGTCGAAATCTGGGCCAATGGAGAGTGAAAGCCCCACATCACTACCTCATTGGGACTTTCAAATGCAGAGATGTCGTATCCTTACAGAAGAATGGGAGAAGTTGATTGGCCAAATTCGGAAAATTGAGGGTTTCAGTAACTTTTTACAAGCTATCCCATTCACTACCCTTCGAACAGCTGCTGCAGAGGGCCCCATCATTCTTGTTAACGTCAGCAATTACCGTTCCGATGCCATAATTCTTCACATCGACAAACCCTTAATTCTCGTGACCCTTCCTAACATACAACCTAAATATCTTACCCACCTGGCCGAGCAGGTTGCTCTTGCGCGAAAGCCAGATACCGCCAATCCCTTAAACCTTTTCCTTCCAATACTGCGTGATCTGTGGAATGATATCGTTTCTCCTGTACATGATTGCTTGACCCGGTTGGCAGTACCGCAGAAGAGTCGTATCTGGTGGTGCCCAACATCCGAATTGTGTGCTCTACCCCTCCATGCTGCAGGTCTATACCAGCCCCAGCAAAGGAATCTCCCCGACATATATACGTCTTCTTATATACCGACTGTATCTGCACTAATCACCGCGAGATCCAACATGGTTGGCCAATCCATTGTCCCCAAGTTACTTTTGATCGGTCAACCTGGTGAAACATTGCGAAATGTTCAAGATGAAATTGACAATGTTCGACAACTCGGTGACTTCGTGGATGTCATAGTTGGTGCAGACGCATGTCGTGACGCGGTCCTCCATGGTCTTCGGCAACACTCCTGGGCTCACTTTGCTTGCCATGGTCATCTAGGGAACAATTCCCAACCCTTTCATGCATCATTTCAACTTCATGGTGGCAGTCGCCTCACTTTGCTCGATTTGATACAGGCTAGGCTTCCAAATGCAGAGTTGGCATTTCTATCAGCATGTCATAGTGCGGCAGGAGATCTCACTACACCGGACGAGACCATTCATTTAGCAGCTGCCTTGCAGTTCTGTGGATTCCGAAGTGTGGTAGGGACTTTGTGGGCAATGGAAGACGAAGATGGACCGACTGTTTCCAAGGAATTTTACAAGTATATGTTCCGCAATCCTGGAAATAAGGTAGACTTCAGAGATTCAGCGGAGGCGCTCAACGTGGCTACTCGGGCAATGAGGAAAAACCGTGTGCCTTTGGAACGCTGGATCATGTTTGTTCACATTGGCGCTTGACGACTTATGCTCTATCGCCGCAAATTCACCTTGTCAGTATTTTCTGGCCACAGCGACGAAGAAGTTTCTGATTTCAATTCTTTCTTAGAACTTGCACTATTGCTTCTTCAATTCTGGCGCTTCCAAAACTTGAACTTCCGGGGAGCTTGAGGCTGCTCCGTGAATACAGTCTACCGTGCGATATGCTTGTTCAATACTATGTCCATTCAACAAAAAAAATCGTCTCGTATAAACTTGTCCTTGTTGTCGCATGCCACGATATTATATTCATCCATTCCTCCGAGATTGAATCCCCCCCAAGTATTCTTCTGAGCCCCCTTTTCAAGCAGTCCTCAATCTTGAGCAGGGTTACATCGCTCAACTTTACTTATCCGAAGTCAACAGAAGGAAGGGTGCTCATAACTGGTGTATATTTGTCCTTGTACATCCTCTTGCGCCAGCCCACTAGTATTCGTATTGTAGATTCCGACCAATACATCTTAGTGTCCTTGATAGATGATTGCGTACGTGTGGAGGTTCTGAGTAGGGGATAGATTGAAATAGATATCGATGGCTGCCGATAGTAAGATAATTCTGTAGCGACCTTATAACGAATACGATTTTCAGTAGAGAAAAAACATTACTAGTACTCCAATAGAACTCTTAGAATTGGCTGCGAACAAACAGACTTCTTCGCAAAATCGAAGTTCGTTCGATTCCTGGCTAGCACAGATGGTGAGATAGGTAATAATATCAGTTTTAACTTTCAAGTTGAGCCGCGGACAATGACTAGTGTTGCCAACGGCTAAGCAGATCAATTTCGACTTTTTTGATCTGTAGCCTTAAATATCTAAACTAACTGCATATGCCGCTTAGTGTTGGCAGGAGACCCACCAGCTTTTGAGGTGATCTATCTACTCAAATATTTTCAGGATTTCATCTGATTTATTTAAGGCTACAGATCAAAAAAGTCGAAATTGATCTGCTTAGCCGTTGGCAACACTAACAATGACACAGAGGGCGATGACGCATTCGAGAGAATCAAAAGTGTGTTGAGAGCTGTCATGATTGTCGTTAGTGTTTTGAATGTTGTTGCCGACATTGTCTTTCGCCTGATCGACGTCCTTGGTACGACTAAATCGAGTCAACCTCTTCTTGACTGATGGTGGGCCAAAGAAGCAGCAGACAATAAAACCCCCCCTTTGTGTTACCAGACCATGAATGAGAGTTTTCAGTGTGGTACCCGCGATGGAATGTCTATTGGTCTGGAGACTGCCTCGTCAATAGAAACAGCTGCCGAGGGAACCGAAAAGTCCAATTCAACTCTTGGCCTTTATCATCCGCAACTGACAATACAGCGACGCTCAAATCGGGCAAGCCATCAATCACTATCTGGTCTTTCCAGCTCAGCTTCGACACACTGATTGGCTTGATCTATGATGATCTCGTCAATGGTCGGCTTGCCGAAACAAATACAGAAAGACAAGACAGTCCAGGGGCGAGGCGAAGCCAAGTCAGTCGAACATGGGGGTGACGTACGCACTGCATCACGGACGAAATAAAATAAAATAGATTATAAACTGATAAAGAAAGACATACCGTAAGGAGATGACAAGGTTGTGTTTCGCCTCTCATTTGCCACCCACAATTGCAACTTGTACTCCATCAACTTTCTCACTGTACAATCCTGTCCCACTGCGGCGAACTTTCAACCCAATCTTTCACACCAAAATTCGTATATCCAATGATCGTTTGAGGAAAGGTTGTCCTAGTCGAGGATAGTGGGTTGAACCTGGAATATGAAGTTTCTCGTCCCAGATCAGGTTGCTAGAATGCATGTACGGAAGACTTTTTTGCCGAATGAAATGATAACAAAAAGGTCCATTGCAACCTGTTCCAGTCACTGATGGATATCTTGTCAGTAAACCAAGGAAAGCGAAAAGAGGTTATTAAATCTACTGTTCTCAAGCATCGTGATAGATCGCCAACGCCCTATCGTTTTCCACCTTCAAATTTGAATTGAGAGTTTCATTGAAGTTGCATTCCAGCTCCTTTGTTCCCACTGCCCGTAGTCGAAGTGGAGGCTGACCTCCAATTTCTAACGAATTTGTTACTGATCGGTGGAGGAGATACTTCAATTTCTTGGGGCTGATAGTAGCGCAAGCAAGGATGCGAGTGTCATGAAAATAGTGAACACCTACTGGACGATATTGAAACCAGGGCATAGTTCCACGATGGACGCTTGGGAAAACATCAGGCGGGTCTTAATGAGGGAGAAACATAATCGCATGGCGAAAGCGCAAATCTACCCATTCCAAAGAACATATACGAAGGGCAAGGGAAGTTTCTCACTTTTGCAGCTCGCTATGCTTCGCATCGCGGCCATATCAAAATCGAGGGAAACAATAGACTAGAGGGTGAATAATTAAAGGACCAATTTAGATGCAAGACGTTAAAGAAGAAGGGTGCATCTAGTCAACGCACATATTCCACGATGCAAACAACCCTCCAGCTGATTTGCGCGCCTAAATTTCTTGCGTTCCGAGTACTGTGCTCAGCTCTGTGTGATGTGCGAGAAGTTTCTCATCTTCTTTAACTGTCGTGCGGGCTCAAACTGCTGCAAAAGGTTAATCAAGATAATCATGGCCACAAGAGAAATTCGACATATGAAAAGGCGTCCTGCTTCTTCTCATGGAAGTCTGAGCATATCTTCCTGCCAGATTAAATCTTTGAAAAGTTGGTGCTATTCAGTTGGATTTATGATGCTCGGAAGCATAAGTTTCCAATTGAAGGCTATGCTAGGCTACACGTAGGGTGAGCGACAGTATAAGAATGATTGCCCAGCTGCCTTATATAGCCGGTATCGACAATGTCTCCCCGAGCCAGGCTGGCCATGAACAGACAATCAAGATAGAAATACCTGAAGAGGACAATGGGATCGTAGAAAGTAGCATGAAGGGCGGGGAGACCTGGTAACCGATAAAATGGGACCACCATTTATCCTGGTTTATAAGGAGAGAGCCGTCATGTCGACCCTTTCTAGCCTTGTCCGTCGCTACATGTTGTGAGATAGATTTCAAAAAGCTAGGTTTTGACAATTCGAGATGACAAGCCTAGATATAAGAGGACGACATCGTCGGCTACAAGGGAAGCCTGAGTATCCTGTATTACTTATATAAGCACGTACTTGAAGGTGGGTCAGACAGGCGTATACTACTTGACGCCACCGAAGAATGACAAAACTGTCCCGTATATCGTCCAAGGACAACCCAAGGATGGTTCGGCATAGTCATGGCTCTCATCCTGCAGCCAATGGTCAGGAAGCGGGGCCCAGGGAGAATCAATCGGCTCGCGTTTCACAGGGAACCATCCCTGAAAAGAGGTAGAGAAGAGTCCATGCATATAGAGGTAGCGTCGTACCATGGCTACTTTTTGCTCATGGTTTTGAGAGACTTGGGTCTGGGCTCTTTTCAGTTGAGAAGCGGGGGAAGGCACAGCAAAAGTACTGCAAAAGGTCGACCGGTCAACGTCCGAGGATAGGAGCAATATTGGGCTCCTAAGGTACTTTCAATAAGTAGACAAGTTTTCTGCAATTCAGAATCAGATATAAAACGCACCTTTCAAGACTTTAAGCAACCCTGCACCATTTTATAGACGAGCGAAAAAAGTGCGCGAAAACGTAATCTTCGTGAAGGAAACGTGGAGGCAGGAGGAGTAGGGATTACAGGTTAGAGATGCACTAATTAAATTCTATATGGTCATCCCTCGCGTCATAAGCTCCTCCACCTCATCGATGCCTCGAAAACGGCCCAGAATAGGGTAAAGGGACAGTAGCCCAGACTTCGCGAACATCCTCAAGACAACTTGTCGAGCTCGAGGTTTCAAGATTTTTTCCTGCCAAACTTTCATTGTGAGCTGAATGTCATAGAGCACTGTTGTTATCGCCTCAACTCGATAGGTTTTGAGGGTTAGGTCAAATATCTGGCAACGAGTGTCACAGAAGGTAACGTTAATCCGATCGTCTATTCCCCGTTATAGCTGTTCTCTGTCTTTTTCACCGATGAACCTCAGATTAGCGCTCGATGATCGATGATCATTGATACCGGTACCAGAGCAGGTCAACTATGAATACTTAAGTACCTGGGCTATGCCTCTATATGGCACTTGCAGACTCACCCGCGATGAATTCCAGTAACTCAAGGTTTGGGTCTCGTCTCGCACTCCCTTGGTGTGGTCGCTGACTTGTATAATGGTTAGCGAGGATCTCGAACAGAAGATCACATCCTACCGCAAAGCACTCAGTGTCCAGTCTCTTGGTCATCCAGATCGTTCCCGTTCCCTCAACGACCTCGCCAAAGCTCTCCTTACTCGTTATCAGCAGTCAGGCAGATTGGAGGATCTCAATAATGCGATCACATACAACAGAGAAGCACTTGAACTCTCTCCTCCTGGTCACCAACGTCATTCCGCTTCCCTCAACAACCTCGCCATCGCTGTTGGTGCTCGCTATAAACAGTCAGGCAGGATGGAGGATCTGGAAGCGGCCATCACATACAACAATAAAGCACTCGCTCTCCGTCCTCGTGGTCACCCAGAGCGTTCTACTTCGCTCATCAACCTCGCCAGTGCTGTTAGTACTCGTTATGGGCGGTCTGGCGGAATGGAGGATCTCAATAATGCAATCACATACAACAGAGAAGCGCTCGAACTCTGTCCTCTTGGTCACCGACATCATTCCCTATCCCTTAACAATCTTGCCGTTGCCGTTCGTGCTCGCTATAATCAGTCGGGTCAGATGGAGGATCTGGAAGCGGGCATCACATACAATATCAAAGCACTCGCTCTTCGTCCTCCTGGTCACCCAGATCGTTCCATGTCCCTCATCAACCTTGCTAATGCAATTTGGGATCGCTATAATCAGTTGGGTAGGATGGAGGATCTGGATGAGACGATTAAATGCAATCGGGAAGCATTCGCTCTCTCTCCTCTTGGTCACCAATTTCATTCCACTTCTCTTAATAACCTAGCTGTTACCCTTCGGATGCGCTATAAGCAGTCAGGCCAGATAGAGGATCTCCAAGACGCGATAAAATACAACAGCGAAGCACTCAGTCTCTGTCCTCTTGGTCATCCAGATCGTTCCATGTTTCTCAACAGCCTCGCCGGTGCTGTCCTTACTCGCTATAAGCAGTTGGGCCGGATGGAGGATCTGGAAGGTGCGATCACGTACAACAGAGAAGCACTCACCCTCCGTCCTCTGGGTCACCCAGATCGTTCCATGTCTCTCATCAGCCTTGCCAATGGAATTTGGGATCGCTATAACCAGTTTGGCAGGATGTGGGATCTGGACGAGGCGATCAGATACAATGTTGAAGCGCTCACGCTCTCTCCTCCTGGTCACCAATATCATTCCATTTCCCTCAACAACCTCGCCACTGTGATTTTTACTCGCTATAAGCAGTTGGGAATGATGGGGGATCTGGAAGATGCAATCACATGTAGCAGAGAAGCACTCGCCCTCCGTCCTATGGGTCACCCAGATCGTTGCAGTTCCCTCATCAACCTTGCCAACGCTATTTGGCATCGCTACAACCAGTCCGGCAGGATGGAGGATCTGGATGAGACGATCAAAAACAACCGTGAAGCACTCGGTCTCTCTCCTCTTGGTCACCAATATCATTCCACTTCCCTCAACAACCTCGCCACTGTGGTCTTTACTCGCTATAAGCAGTTGGGCAGGATGGAGGATCTGGAAGCCGCAATCACATACAACAGAGGAGCACTCGCTCTCCGTCCTCTGGGTCACCCAAATCGTTCCAGTTCCCTCATCAACCTTGCCAATGCAATTTGGGATCGCTATAGCCAGTTTGGCAGGATGGAAGATTTGGATGAGACAATCAAATACAACCGTGCAGCACTCGGTCTCTCTCCCCTTGGTCACCAATATCATTCCACTTCCCTCAACAACCTCGCTTCTGTCATTCTTGCTCGCTATAGACAGTCAGGCCAGATGGAGGATCTGGAAGATGCAATCACATACAGCAGGAAAGCACTCATGCTCCGTCCTCTTGGTCACCCGGATCGTTCCATGTCCCTCAACAACCTTGCTAACGCCGTTCTTTCTCGCCATCATCAGTTCGGCAGGATGGAAGATCTAGAAGAGACTATTACATACTGCCATGAAGCACTCAGTCTATGTCCTCGTGGTCATCCGTTTCGTTCCACACCCCTCGTCAACCTTGCCAATGCTGTCCTTCGTCGCTTTGGCCAGTTAGGCAATCTTACGGACCTTGATGAATCCATCACGCTGTATGAACAGGTAGCAAATGACTTGGCTGCAAGCTCCAAGAAGCGGCTTGCTGCTGCTATAAAGTGGGCAGATGTGGCACGACTTCATCACCACGCCTCCATCATAAGGGCCTACTCAACATCACTTCGTCTTCTTGATCGTTGCTTGATTTCATATCCTGATGTTGACTCGCAGCAAAAGTTCCTTGCCACTGCCCAAATACCAAGATCGCTCGCCTCCGATGCTGCTTCCGCTGCGATTGATGCACAAGACCTCGACGCCGCAGTTGAATTACTTGACCAGGGCAGAGCCATGCTGTGGTCAAAGATGGAGGGCTACAGATATCCACTCGAACAGCTGCGCCAGGTTGATGGTCAGCTCGCTGATCAATTTGAGAGTGTAAGTGTTCAACTTGAACGTCTTGCGTTGTCGTCGAAATCTGGGCCAATGGATAGTGAAAGCCCCACATCACTACCTCATTGGGACGTTCAAATGCAGAGATGTCGTATCCTTTCAGAAGAGTGGGAGAAGTTGATTGGCCAAATCTGGAAAATTGAGGGTTTCAGCAACTTCTTACAAGCTATCCCATTCACTACCCTTCGAACAGCTGCTGCAGAGGGACCTGTCATCCTTGTTAATGTCAGCAATTACCGTTCCGATGCCATAATTCTTCTCATCGACAAACCCCCAATTCTCGTGACCCTTCCTGACGTACAACCTAAGTATCTTACTCGCCTAGGCGAGCAGCTTGCTGTTGCGCAAAAGCCAGATACCGCCAAACCCTCAAACCTTTTCCTTCCAATTCTGCGTGATCTGTGGAATGATATCGTTTCTCCTGTACACGATTGCTTGACCCGTTTGGCAGTACCGCAGAAGAGTCGTATCTGGTGGTGCCCAACATCCGAATTGTGTGCTCTACCCCTCCATGCTGCAGGTCTATACCAGCCCCAGAAAAAGAATCTCCCCGACCTCTACACGTCTTCTTATATACTGACTGTATCTGCACTCATCACTGCGAGATCCAACATGGTGGTTGGCCAATCCATGGTTCCCAAGTTACTTTTTATTGGTCAACCTGGGGTACCTGGCGAAGCACTGGAAAATGTCCAGGCCGAAATTGATAATGTTGAAAGACTCGGTAACTTTGTGGACGTCATAGTCGGTACAGATGCAACTCGTGACGCAGTCCTCCATGGTCTTCGGCAACACTCCTGGGTTCACTTTGCTTGCCATGGTCGTCTAGGGGACAATTCTCAACCCTTTCATGCATCATTTCAACTTCATGGTGGCAGTCGCCTCACTTTGCTCGATTTGATACAGGCTCGGCTTCCAAATGCAGAATTGGCATTTTTATCAGCATGTCACAGTGCGGAAGGAGGTCTCACTACCCCGGACGAGACCATTCACTTAGCAGCTGCTTTGCAGTTCTGTGGATTTCGAAGTGTGGTAGGGACTTTGTGGGCAATGGACGACGAAGATGGACCGACTATTTCAAAGGAATTTTACAAGTATATGTTCCGCAATCCAGGAAGTAAGGTGGATTTCAGAGATTCAGCGGAGGCGCTCAATGCGGCTATTCGGGCAATGAGGAAAAGCCATGTGCCTTTGGAACGCTGGATCATGTTTATTCACATTGGCGCTTGACAACTTGTGTACCTGCTGCCGCAAATTTTCAGCGATTGACCTTAGTGTTTGCTGGCCACAGTTTCTGATTTCATTTCTTTTTTAGAACTTGTATTGTTGCTTCTTCAATTCCGGCGCTTCCATTTGGAACAACTTGAACTTCTGGGGAGCTTGAGGCTGCTCTGTGAATACAGTCTGTCGCGATATGCTTGTTCAATGCTATGTCCATTCAAATTTCGTTGTTTCGTATAAACACTTCCTCCTCGTCCTTGCTGTCGCATCTATGATATCCATGACTTCTCCAAGATTCCCAGTATTCTTCCGAGTCACCTTTTCGGGCAGTCCTAAATCTTGAGTAGGCTTACTCTTGTACTTTACTTATATTCGAAAGTCAACAGAAGGAAGGGTACTCATAATTGGTGTTAGTACTCCGATAGAACTACTACAATTGACTGCGAACAAACGCACAATCGGTGTTTGCATGCGTTACAAGACACATTTTCGAATGGGATATGAGAATCAGGCAACAGTCAAGGATCTTTTGGCACGCAATAACACTCTAAGTTTATAGAAAGTTACCAACCATAATGAGATCCACTTGTTGAAGTTTGTCTGATTCCTGGCTAGCGCAAACGGTTAGATGGGTAACAATATCAAAATTAAATTTTCAGGTTGAGCCCCGGGCAATGGCAGAGGGCGATGACACATTCGAGAGAATCAGAAGTGTATTGGGAGGTGTTGTTGTTTAGTGTCTTGAATGTTGTTGATATTGTCTTTCGCCTGATTGACTTTCTTGGTACATCCAAATCCTCTTCTTGGTTGATGCTCCTTGAGCCAACAGGTGAAAAAGCAGCAGATGATATTGATAAATCCTTACCAGACCATGAATCAGAGGTTTCAGGTGGGGTACCCATGTGTATTGGTCTGGAGACTGCCTCTTCGCTAGAAACAGCTGCCAATGGAACCGAAAAGTCAAGGTCTTTGCACTCCCCCTGGTTTTCCGGAGTCTGGACACCAATGTAACCAAATGCCACTTTTTGTGGTGAATATTTATGAAATTGTCCAGTCATTGTTGTCTTCTTCAATTTTCTTGTGCTGAAAATAATGACAACAGGCATTTTTGAAACCCAAACAGTGGTGATGGTAATCCAACCAATGGACAGGATCAGGGAATGGCTGGAAGACTGTTGTATGACAGTTGCAGGAGATAGAGAGCTCATTGTTGTAAACAGAGGGTGAGACAGGGAAGAGGGTAGATTGTCCTCAGAGTCTGAAGAGTCTAGACAGGGTTCTGGAGTGGCAGAGGGGCTGGGGGATGGTTAGATGGTTGGCGAAACAGTTTGGGTCAGGGTGAGAAAACAGGTTGACAGAAACAAGGAAGGGACTTGGGCCATGGTGTTAGGGGACGCTCCACATCGTCCGACGTCTCCTCCGATATTTCTCCGTCACCTCTGTATATTCCTCCTCATCATCACTAGTCCAAGACAAAGTGCACTCACGGCTCCGATACTGGAGTCCGATGATCATGTGACGTAGCATTCCTATCACTGTTTCACCATTCTCCATCTTTTTCATCATTTCATTATTTTTCATCATTTTATTATTTCGACTCTGATTTTTGGTATATAGACATGCATCCCACTTTAGCAGGGCTTTATCCTTTTCTTTTAGGATCCCCTGCTAGGTGCGCTTTCCTGTCGTATTTTATATGTTTATATATGTTTAGGATCCCCTGCTAGATCTCGACTAAGTCGTCCGCAGTTGCCCTAACATCAGAAAAGGATCTCCCAGAGGACTGATCCCAGCAGATAGCTAGTCCACCATAGTTGTCTTTCGCAGT
>Ga0193743_1000774_pt1 | contig 24939 bp, 20 predicted proteins | sample L2c2metaG_FD_143038 | JGI IMG/M metagenome (GOLD analysis project Ga0193743, IMG submission 143038) | Soil microbial communities from a riparian zone of the East river system, Colorado, United States - L2c2 | ecosystem: Environmental > Terrestrial > Soil > Riparian zone | place: USA: East River...
GAAGAAGCCTATCGAGCAGATGCCACCGGTTCCCGAGCAGGTAATGGCCGCGGAGAGGGGTATCTCGTTCGGCAAGCGCGCAGACGCGGATATCAAGGCTGTGGCCATCGCTCCCAAGAGCGTACGCGGTTACAAACTCCCTCCTTCTTCCCTGCTGCATCGCAGTGAAGAACAGACAACGGTTCGCGAGGACGCTCTTCGCGAAGAGGCGCGGGTCCTGGTAGAGAAATGCGCTGAATTCGATGTGGACGGACAGGTGACCCACATCAATCCCGGCCCTGTGGTGACGACCTTCGAGTTCAAACCGGATGCTGGCGTGAAGTACTCCCGCGTGACCGGACTGGCCGACGATCTCTGCCTGGCGATGGCGGCCGAGAGCATCCTGATCGAACGGATGGCCGGGAAGTCGACCGTCGGGATTCAGGTTCCCAACTCGGAGCGGGAGACCATCTGGCTGCGCGACGTGGTCGAGTGCGAGAGCTTTGCGCAGTCGAAGTCGCGGCTTGCGATCGCGCTGGGCAAGGACATCAACGGCCGCATCGTTACTGGAGATCTGGCGGCGATGCCACACGTCCTGATTGCCGGCTCGACCGGCTCCGGTAAATCAGTGGCGATCAACGCCATGATTATGAGTGTGCTGTTCAAGTCGACCCCGGAGCAGGTGCGCATGATCCTGGTCGATCCCAAGCGGGTGGAGCTGGGGATGTACGAGGGGATTCCGCATCTCTTCACCCCGATCATTACGGAGGCCAAGCTTGCGGCCAACGCGCTTCGCAATGCAGTGCGCGAGATGGAGCGCCGGTTGAAGCTGCTGGCGGCAAACCATGTCCGCAACGTCGACCAGTTCAACAAGCTCTTCGATACCGGCAGCGGGCACCTGTTCGAAGACGTCAATCAGGAGCCGCTGCCCTACATCATGATCATCATCGACGAGCTTGCCGACCTGATGATGCTGGACCGGGCAAATGTCGAAGAGTCCATCACGCGGCTGGCGCAGATGGCGCGCGCGGTCGGAATCCACCTGGTGCTGGCGACGCAGCGGCCTTCGGTCGACGTCATTACCGGCCTGATCAAGGCGAACGTGCCGACGCGCATGAGCTTTCGGCTGGCGACGAAGGTCGACTCGCGCACGATCATTGACTCCAACGGCGCCGAGAGCCTGCTGGGGCGCGGCGACATGCTCTATTTGCCGCCGGGAACGAGCCGTGTGCAGCGCGTTCATGCTCCCTTCGTCACCGAAAAGGAGATCTCTGCGGTGACCGAGTTCTGGCGCGCGCAAGGCCAAGCGGAGTACGTCGAGGGCTTCCTTGAGGGGCCGAAGGATGAGGCCGGTCGCGATCTGGATGGCGACTCCAACGGCGAAGCGGACGACCCGATGTACGACGATGCGGTTCGGCTTGTGTTCGAGTTCGGCAAGGCTTCGACCTCGCTGCTGCAGCGAAGGCTGCGCATCGGCTACGGCCGGGCCGCTCACCTGATCGACATGATGTACAACGATGGCCTGGTGGGACCGGCGGATGGATCGAAGCCGCGCGAGCTGCTCAAGTCCCAGAACTGGATCAAAGAGGTCGATGCTGCGATACGGTGAGGCGTCGGCGTTCGTGCTCAGTGTGGCAGACGCTTGGCGGAGCGGATGGCAATGACGCCGAGGATGCAGATGACGGCGAGGAAGGCTACCCAGATGAGTTCGGGGTGGCGCTCCGTGGCCGGCCGTGTATCGGGCCGCGCGGTATAGACGGGATTCTTCTGCTCAGGGCCTATGCGGGCCAACGGGATCCTGCTGGTAAGAACAACGGTCCGGGCAAAGTCGTACTCCGGAACCGGGAGCGTCGGATCGCCATAAAAGAGTGTGAGCGAATCGGTGGATGCGGCATCGAAACAGAGCTTGCGCTGCCTCATCTCCAACTGGACGGCGACGATGGAGAGGGGCTGATCGTCTCCATTATTGATCGCGACTTCAACCTCGGCAGCGCTCTGCAGATTGGAGCCGAGCGTAGCCGGAACACTGAGCCGCTCCTGGTGAATCTCGCGGGCTGCCTGCGTCAGGCGTACACGAAAGATATCTCCGGAGATCGTCTCGCCCGCGGAAGACGCGGTGCCGACAGCATGATCGCTGATGGAGACATTGCGGCTGAAGTTTCCTTTGAACGCTGGATCGAGCACGAAGGTGACGCGCTCTACCGGAACTCTCTTGGGAAGATCGAAGCGGGCGATGGTCTGGCGTCCACGCTGGGTTGCTGCCCTGGTTTCGGCCACGATGTTGAAGACGGTCTGGGCTTCGCGGCTGGGCGGGACGGAAGCTCCCTGCACCATCTGGGGAGACGGCGGGAAGCTGCGCGCCCCGGCTGAAGGAGATACGTTCAGGTCGATGTGCAGGTAGGGGAAGCTCGATTCCTGCAAAAACAGAGTCGTGCTGTGGGAGAGATGCTGCGAGCTGAGATCGAAGAGAGTGAATTCGCCGAGACGGACTCCACCGGCCGCGCCGGGATGCTCAACGCCGGTTACGGTGGCGGCGGCGATGTAGTCGGTGCCTGCGAGGTCGAGGACGACCTCGGTGTAGGGCCGATGAGGCATCGCAAGATCGAAGCTGAGGACACGCCCGCGGAGACCGAGGTTCAGGACGCGGGCAGGCTCGGAGTCGGGCTGGACTGGCTCACTAAGTGTGATGGCGTAGGGGATCTCGCGCGCCTGCGCGGTCTGCGGGAAGAGCCTGAGGTCTTTGAGCGACGCGGAGGAGTGCGCGAAGGTGGCCGCATCCAGCACGGCGCAGTTCTGTCCGACCGCTGTTGGGACGACGGCTCTCTGATAGAGAAAGTACTGGCGCTCGGCGCGGGGCGAAGTGACGACTCCGGCTCCCGCCTGCCAGAGCAGCAGAGCGATGAGAGCGAGCGGCTTCACTGCCCGGTCCCCGTGGTTTCAGGTTTCCGTGTGGATTCGGGGTCGCGGAGGGCCAGCCAATCCTTCTGGTAGGCGTAGCTGACGGCCATCAACAAGGCACCCAAGCCAATAAAGCTGACGACACGATAACCCTGGCTGAGACTGCGCATGTCGTAGAGGAAGGTCTTGCCGATGGTGAAGACCAGAAGTATAAGGGCCTGCCAGCGTATGAACGACGTGCGGCGCCAGAAGCCGATAGCCAGCAGGACTCCTCCATAGATCATGAGGAAGGCGGAGACGGCGAGAGCGCTCTGCAGCTCGGCCTCCGAATTTGTAACCTTCACAGGCCACAGAGATTCGATCTCCCTTACCCCTGTCAAGATGGCGATCAGGTTGATCGCGATGACCGTTCCGCCGGAGAGCTGCGCCCAGAGCAGAGTGGTTTCGTCCGCGAGGGCGACGTGCAGGGCTCGCCAAGCCACGACAGAGAGGATGGCAAGGCCGACGAGGGCCATGCCGAAGTCTCCACTGAGAAAAGGTGGATGCGGCTGCGGGCTAAAGCGTGAGGTTGCAATCTCACGCAGGCTAAGGAGGACAGCCACGATGTTTATCGCTATCGCTGCGAAGAGAGCGAACCGCGGCCATGCGGGCCACGATGCCTGATCTGCAGAATAGGCTCGCAAGGCCAGCCATGCCGCAGCGGCGAAGGCTGCCGCTGCAGTAACCGCGGTGGCGAAGTTGTGGAATGGCAGGGCCAGGGCTCCGTCGAACCAGAACGGCACGGCGATCAGGCCGCAAAGGCCGAGCACGAGGGACCCGGCAGAGAGCCAGCGCAGAACGCTTCCAGCCTCGAGAGGTCCAGTCGCAGCCCCTTCCCTGCCGGAGACACGCACGGCCACCCAGAGCAAGGCAACGCCTTCGACGAGCCACGCCACGGTTATCCAGTGGCCGCTCGCCTTGAGCGGGATGGCTATGGTGAGAAAAACGACCGCCAGCGATAGATGCATCGCCGCAGCCACCGGCCCCTGCGGAAGCCGCGTGATGAGCAGATACGTTGCGGCGAGGATGAGCATCAGCCAGGGAAGGAACCAGTGGCGGCCGGAGTCCTGCATCACCGAGTAGAGCGCTAGAGACCCGAAGGCGGCGTCTCCAAGAGGAAGAAGGATCTGTGGAGTAAAGCGGACGAGCGCGCGAAGAAACCCACGGCGCGGCGTCGGATCGTCGGGGATGGAGCCTAGCGGAACGATAGCGAAGACGAGAAAGAACAGGCCGATGAAGACCGTGGTGATGGCGAAGGCCGGCTCCCGATAGAACTGCAAATACCAGGCGATGAAGTAGAGCACGGTCGCCGGAAAAGCCGCGAGCAGGAGACGGGGCCAGGGCTTGATCCTTACGAGTGCGACCGTTGCGGCGTCGATCGCCAATAGATATGTAAAGAGAAAGACCTGGTGATTTCCTCCGGTCGACAGCAGCAGAGGGGTAGATAAACCACCGGCGAGTGCATATGCGGCAAGCAGCTCGGCGTTCTGCGCCCACGCCATGTAGGCGTTCCATCCCGTCACCAGGATCATGCCTCCCAGCGCAGCCTCGGAAGGCATCAGGTGATAAAGCTGATAGGCCGCCCAGAGCGTGAGATAGAGAACGCCTGAGCCGATGGCCTTGAGCGAATAGGAGAAGGCGGGGAACCCCTTGCGCCGGAACCGTTCCGACCAGACGACGATGCCTGCTCCGGCGATGAGGCCGATCAGGACACGGCCTACCGGGCCGATCCATTGATTGTCGATTGCGAGCTTGAGGAACCAGGTCGCGCCGATCATCAGCGCGATAATGCCGACGCGGTTGAAGACCTGGGCGCCAAGCCTGTTTTCGAGCGAGGAGGCCGGCCTGGGCGGCACAACCTCTGCCGTAGCAATCGGCTCCGGAACTTGTGGAAGCGACGGAACCGGTGGCGGCGGTGGCGATGCCTTCTCCGGCTGCTGTGCGGATTGTGCGGACCCTGCGGAGGAACGCATCTCGGCCAACTCACGCTCGAGCGACTCGACTCTCGCGGTCAGAAGACGTAATTCAGATGCAACCGAAGCCCCTTCGGCATGGCTCTGTTGCGGCTGCGGAAGATCCTCCATCCCCATGGCAACTACTGTACCGCCTGCACAGGTTTAGTGGCATGGAAAACTCGCACTTGATACTCTTCACGCATGGCCGAGTCCCGACTGAGTCGAATCCTCATCGTGGATGACGATTCCGTGAGCCGTGAACTGCTGGAGCTTCTGCTGGCACGGGAGGGCTATGTGGTCGATCAGGCTGAGTCCGGCGAGGCTGCCCTGGCGCTGCTCCGTGACGGGAACAGGGTCAGGCCCGACGCGGTTCTGGCAGACATGCAGATGCCCGGTATAACCGGCAGAGCGCTTGCGGCCAGAGTGCGGTCGCTATGCAAGAACAAGATCCTCATGATCGCCATGAGCGGAAGCGAGGCCGATCCGGAGATGCTGGAAGGCTTCGATGCCTTTCTCCGCAAGCCTTTTCCGATGGACAGGCTGAAGGACGCTCTCGTGAACGATGAAACCTTCTCCGGCAAACAGCCAGAGACGCCGCACGCCCCTGTACTCAACGACGATGTGTACAAACAGCTCTCCAGATCGATGAGCCGGGAGAATCTCGCTAAACTTTATAAACTGTGTCTGGACGACTCCAGGCATCGCATCGCGACTTTGCGACAGGCAGCGGACCGGGGTGACGATGCGGAATGCCGTAGACAAGCGCATGCTATCAAGGGAAGCTGCGGCATGCTGGGAGCAACAGAGCTGAAGGTTCTGGCGGAATTTATTGAAGATCAAGGTCTTGTTGCTAATCTCATGAAGAAGCTCGACGAGCTGCAGATGGCTTGTAGCCGGCTCGAGAAGGTATTACGCGAACACAAATCCGCACCAGAGAACACGGCCGTCGCAGAGACGGTGAAAGGGAGCCACACATGAAAGTGTCCGGGAAAAAGTCGACCGACAGGTCCACTGCAATCACACCGGTCCGCATCGTCATTGCCGACGATCATCCGGTGGTCCGGCTTGGTGTGAGAAACATGCTCGAGGACGAGCCGGGATTTGAGATCGTCGGCGAGGCAGAGGATGGGGACGTCGCCATTACAGAGACTTTAGAGCTGGAGCCGGATGTTCTTCTGCTGGACCTGCAGATGCCGCGGCTTCCGGGCCTGGAGGCCATGCGCGCCATCATGGGCCGGTCGCCGCGCGTGAAGATCATTCTGCTGACCAGCACCATCTCGACGCAACAGATCATCGAGGCATTACAGATCGGCGCACGCGGAATCGTCCTCAAGGACTCCGTCGCCGGGGATCTTACCAAGGCGATGCGCGCGGTGCTTTCAGGCGATTACTGGATCGGCGGCGAGCGCGTGATCAACCTGCTGGCCGCCCTGAACGACCTGATGAAGCAAGCCTCTGCCATCGCCGAAAAGAAGACCTACGGCCTGACGCCACGGGAGCTCGAGGTCGTGACCTGCATCGTGGAGGGCTGCAGCAACAAGGACGTCGCCCGGCAGTTCACCATCAGCGAGGAGACGGTAAAGCGCCATCTTTCGAATATCTTCGATAAGACCGGCGTTTCCACACGGTTGGAGCTGGCTCTGTTTGCCATCGCGCACAAGCTCGTCACGCTGGAGGCCTAAGGAGCCATCAGGCAGATCCGGCGCGGTGTTCAGTAAGATGGAACCATGAGCGAGCAGCTGGCCAATATGGAAGCAGTCACGGATCTGGCGGACTTGGTTGTTATCGGAGCCGGTCCTACCGGGATGGCCTGCGCGATCGAGGCGCAGCGAGCGGGGTTCACTGTGATCCTCATCGACAAGGGGTGTCTCTGCAACTCGCTCTTTCACTACCCGTCGAACATGACCTTCTTCACGACTCCGGAGCTGCTGGAGATTGGGGACATTCCCTTCCCCAGCCCCAACCAGAAGCCCGGCAGGGACGAGGCTCTCGAGTACTACCGCAAGGTAGCGGAACACTATCAGCTCGACGTTCGCCAGTACGAGACGGTCGAGCGAGTTACCGGGAGCGATGGCAACTTCTCGGTTCATACAGTAGACCGATTCGGCAGGCCCCGTGTGCATCGCACGCGCAAGCTGGTGATCGCGACAGGCTACTACGATCTGCCGAACTATCTCAACATTCCCGGCGAAGAGCTGAATAAAGTCACCCACTACTACAACGATCCGCACCCTTACTACGGACTCGATGTCGTCGTCATCGGAGGCAAGAACTCGGCGGCTATCGCCGCGCTGGACCTGTGGCGCCATGGCGCGAGAGTAACGCTGGTGCATCGCGGTCCGGAGATACGCCCCCACGTAAAGTACTGGATTCTGCCCGACATCAACAACCGCATCAAGAACGGCGAGATCACGGCGTACTTCTCCAGCAGCGTCGTCCGCATCACTGAAGATGACGTTATCCTGGCGACTCCCGAAGGAGAGCGTACGCTGCCGAACCAGTTCGTCTTTGCGCTGATCGGCTACCAGCCCGACTTCCGATTTCTTGAGGCTCTTGGAGTAAGACTGGATGAGGCGAACGACCGCTGCCCGGTGTGCGATCCCACGACACTCGAGAGCAACGTGCCGGGAATCTATCTCGCGGGAGTTGTCATCGCAGGCGAGCGAACCAACGAGATCTTCATCGAAAATGGCCGCTTCCACGGCAAACAGATCGCGACCGACCTGCTCGCCAAAAATATCTCCGCTGCTGCTGTCGACTGAAACAACTAGCCGATTACCCTGCGCATGAATCCTCGTATCCCGAGCCATGTAAGCAGACAGAGAAAGAAGACCAGCATCCCGAGGATCAGCGCGGGATGCATGTGCGGAAGCGTTGGCGTGACCGCAGAGCGGAGACCTTCGCTCATGTAAACGATGGGATTGATCAGAACGCCGATCTGCAGCCATCGAATATGGCCGAGCGCCATCCAGGGATAGTAGACGCAACCCAGGAAGGTGATGGGCATGACGACCACGCCAAAGATGAGGCCGATCTGCTTTGGCTCCACCGTCGTTCCGATCGTGAGGCCGAGCGCGCCCGAGGTTACGGAAGCCAGCACCAGGATCGCAATCAGATAAAGCCAGTTGTTGACGTGCGCGACCACGGGGGTCGAAGGGATGTAGTAGGCCAGCGGAAAGACGACGGCGGCGGCGATGATGCTCTGCATCGCCGAAAACAAGATCTTCTCGATGGCGACCGCAGCGACGGGCAACGGACACATCACACGGTCGTCGATCTCGCGGGTGATGCCGAACTCCTGCGCCAGGGGGAGCGCCACCGCCGCGATTCCGCTGAACATGATGGCGACGGCCATCAGGCCGGGAAGAAGAACCGTGCTGAAGTTTGCCCCCATGGCCGAGGCGGTGGGGTTCATCGTCGCACCTTCGCTCATGTGCGGCATGATGTAGGTGAAGACGAAGAGAAACAGCATGGGGTTCATACAGACGCGAATGACGAAGGGAAAAATCTCGCGTCGCAGAACATACAGATCGCGCAAAAACAGCCCGGCGAAGGCGCGGGCGTACTGCATCCTGACCGAGCTGGCTGCGGCAGGTGAGGGAGCCTGGGTGTCGATGGTGGCAAGTTCAGTCATGAGACTCCTGATTAGGCTCCTGGTTACTCGCGAAGCTCTCTTCCTGTAAGACGGATGAAGACCGTCTCCAGACTAGGCTCGGTTATGGTGAGGTCGCGCAGGCCATAGGGGTTCGCCGCGTGGACGACCTCCGACAGCAGGCCCTCAGTCCCCTCGGCGAAGACACGCAGGCCCTTCTGGGTGGTCTCCACACTGGCGACGCCCGGCTTTCGCTCAAGCACTTCAAGCAGTTGCGAGGCGCCCTGCTCGTTGCGGAGGTCTAGCTCGTAGATGCGCTTTGCCCCGACGGAGTTTTTCAGGGCAGAGGGAGTATCCTCCACCAGAATCTTTCCGTGGTCTATGATCGCGACGCGGTCGCAGAGTTCATCGGCCTCTTCCATATAGTGCGTCGTCAGGACGACCGTGATGCCTTCTTCGCGAAGCTTCTTCACCGCCTCCCACATCGCAATGCGGCTCTGGGGATCGAGGCCGGCGCTGGGCTCATCCAGAAAAAGAACTTTAGGGTAGTGCGCAATGGCTCGGGCAATCTGGACCCGCTGCGCGAGACCGCCGGAGAGCTGCGAAGGATAGGCCTGTGCGCGCTCGGTGAGATGAAACTGTTCCAGCAGCCGGTCGGTACGCTTCTTTGCATCGGCCTGGGAGAATCCGAAGTAAAGGCAGTGGAAGTGAATGTTCTCGTAGACGGTGCAGGCGCGGTCGAGCGTGTTGTACTGCGGGACGACCCCGATGCATCGCCTCGCCTGTGATGGGGACTTCACTACATCGATCCCGGCGATGCGCACCCGGCCCGCGGTCGGCAGAGCGCGCGTCGTGCAGATGCTGATGGTCGTCGTCTTCCCCGCGCCATTCGGCCCGAGAAATCCGTACAACGCTCCGGGGTGCACGGAGAGGTCGATGCCATCGACGGCAACTACCCTCTGCTTGCCCTCGTACACCTTTCTCAGACCTTCGATCTCAACTATCACTGTGCTCCTTTTCCATCCGCGACCCTTCAGATTACATGAAGTAAAAGAGTTCTTACGGTATTCCTGGCGCGTTTCCCGATGAGCCGGTCCATCGTACGGAAGCATTCAGAACGCCAAAGTTGCAAAACCCTACAGGTTTTTTCATTCCCAGCGTAAAATGGTTTATGTCGCGTGGATGGGAGAGTAAATCCGTGGAAGAACAACAGGCACAAGCCGCCGCCCCGAAGCCGGACACGCAGGAAAACGATGCCTCTATCGCAGAGCGCAAGCGCCGTGTCCAGGCGCTCGAGATGCAACGCGAGCGCATCCTCTCCGAGAGGACCTCGAGCCCGCATCGTCGCTCCGCGCTCACTAACGCGCTGGCCGACATCGAGGAAAAGCTGTCTGAGCTGGGCTGGACCTTGCACCTGTAACGGCACGGTCGGCCTACGCGCATCGGCTGAATGCGAAGCTGCGCGGACGCTCGATCCTCAGCTGTGCCGATGAAAGACGACTGAATTCGCCTGGTCGATCGTCGTCATCACCACGGTGTGGATGTTTACATGCTCCGGCCGCGACGCCGCCCAGACGATTGCATCGGCAATATCTTCGGGTTGAAGTGGCGTGATGTTCTGGTAAACCTTGGCCGCGCGTTCTTTGTCCCCGCGAAAACGGATCTCGCTGAACTCCGACTCCACCATCCCAGGGTCGATGGACGTCACCCGTACCGCCGTTCCCATCAGGTCGATCTTCAGCCCTTCGCTGATCGATTTTTCGGCGGCCTTGGTCGCGCAGTAGACTGCGCCGTTGGCATAGGTGATGTATCCCGCCGTCGATCCCATGTTGATGATGTGGCCGCGGCCCCGTTCCACCATGCCTGGAACGATCGCCCGCGTTACGTAGAGAAGTCCCTTGATATTGGTGTCGATCATCTCCTCCCAGTTCTCGGGATCGTCCTCGTACACTTTTGTCAGCCCGCGGCTGAGACCGGCGTTGTTCACCAGCACATCGATTGCCTTCCACTCCTCCGGCAGCCCGGCGAGCGCCGCTTCTACTGCGGCGCGGTTGCGGACGTCGAGCACGAAGGCTCGAACCTCTTTGGCGCCTGCCTGGCTCAGTTCGCCCTCGATCTCCTTGAGCCGATCCTCGCGCCGGGCACAGATCGCCACCCGAGCACCCTCCCGTGCAAATGCCAGTGCCGTCGCCCGGCCAATTCCCGAGCTCGCTCCCGTAATCAGAACCGTCTTTCCGCTGAGATATCCCATAGCTCTCTTATAAATAAAAAGCTGGAGAGCCGTGTAAACTCTCCAGCTTTTCAGGAAAATCTGCCCATTTACTCCTGTGGTGGATTCGCCGTTCCCCGCGACGCGGGCTGAGGCTCAGCCGCAGGGGCAGGCGCGGCATCCGCGTCCGGGCCCTTCTGCTGCACGCCGATCGCATCGCCTGAGACGACAAGCTGTACTCTGCGGTTCAGGGCGCGGCCCTGCGTCGTATTATTGTCCGCCACCGGCTTGGCCATCCCATAACCAGTCGCGACGATGTTGTCCTGGGTTACTCCCTGGGTCACGAGAAAGTCGCGTACAGCACCCGCGCGATTCTCCGACAGCTTCTGGTTGAACTCCGGACTGCCCGTGCTGTCGGTATACCCCTCAACCTGAAGCTTCAGCCCCGGATAGGCCTGCAGAATTCCCGAAACCTTCGCCAGGCTGATCTGTGTGGCCGGCTTGAGTGTGTACTTGCTGGTATCGAACAGAACATCCGACATGTTTACGATCAGGCCGCGGGCGGTCTCGCTCGTCGCCAGAACACTGTTGAGCTGGGCGCGAAGACGCTCACGCGCCTGCGTCGCGCTGTCCGCACTCTTATTGGCTGCAGTGGCAGCAGCCTGTGCCTGCGCTGCAGCCGCTTCTGCACGGGCGCGCTCCGCATCCGCCTGGGCCTGCGCCGCCCGGGCGCGTTCTGCCTCCAGCGCGGATTGCTGTGCCTGAAGCTGAGCCTGTTGCTGGGCCAGTTCAGCGTTGCGCTGACGCTCCGCGGCCTGCTTGCGCAGCGTTACCAGGCGTGCATCCTCGGAGCGCTGCACCGCCTGGCGGGCATACGTGATCCCCATCTTCGTATCGCGCTTCTTGGCCGAAAGAATATCCGTTGCGTTCTTCAGGTCCAGAATCGCTTCGTTGTAGATGTCCGCCGCATACTTATCCGCGCCGGACTGCTGTGCGATGCGCAACGCGTTGTTCGCCTCATACAGTTCCAACGGCATCTTCTCATCGCGCGTAATCGGGTTCAGCACCGATTTTGCTCCCTCCGTCTCGGCATAGGTTCCTCGCGGCAGCAGCATGTAGTGGGCGTTGACCTTCTCCAGCACTCCCGTCGTCTTGTCCTGAATGATCTGGTTTTCCATCACCACAACATCGCTCGGCTGGGTCACGGAAAAATAAGGCTCGGCCGTCACCACCAGACCGAAGGACTGAAGCACCGTCGTCACCGTAATATTGTTCTTCGTGCCCGCGGGTAGAACCTCGCCCAGGTTGTTCGGACGACCATCCGGAGTGATTGCCCACAGAACGTACGTCAGATACTCATGTCCAAAGCCGTTGGCCGGGGTCAGCCCCTCGAACCGTGCCTCGATGATGATACCTCCGCGCTCGCTCGTCACCTTGGCCTCACCCTTCGCCATAGGAAGCAGCGGTGTGCCCTTGAAAGCGATCCGCGTGGAGCCGCTGCGGTGCAGGTAGTTCACCGCGTCCAGGTCGCGCTGCACTACCTTCACCTTATAAAGATAGACACCTTCGGCCTCTTTGGTGATCTTGTTGTCGTCCGGTGGCGCCTGCTGCGTCATCGGATTCGGTTCCTGAGCCTGTACCTTCGGTACGAAACTCACCACGGCCAGAGCAAAGGCAACAAAAACTGCTCGACGCTTCATCCTCGACATTCACATTCTCCCTTCGTCCATGGGGCAGAGATTTCGCCCTCGCTGCTGCGCGGTCGCAGCGCATGTCAGAACAGAACCAGTCTGACAGAACAGCAGAACCTGAGGGAAGAATCGCATGCATCTGTCTTCAGATGCTTCAAAAAAAGACATAAGGAGCGAATCGCTGATCTCTGAACAGGGATTCGCTCCTTATGTCTTTGCGGATCGAGTATCAGGCCGAGTGCTGATGGCCGTTGGTGCGCTGAACGAAGTGATAGGGAGGCCAGGGACCCGAAAGCTGCATCTGGCATTCCTTCATCTGCTGCATCGCCGATGTGTACTTGTTCTGATAGCGCTCCACCGTCTTGTTATCGATCAGGTGAGCGATATCGAGAAGCATCTTGCCGGAGTCCATGCGCCTGCAGGTGATCTCTTCCGCCAGAGGAAGGAACATGCGGTGCATCTGGACCGAAAGCGCCCGCGCCTTGGACTGGCGCTCGCGCTGACGGCTGGCGCTCTCGCGAAGACTCGTCAGGTACTGCTGGCCGACGGTCATATCGCGCAGCGTGTTGCCGGGACAGGTGTCGTCGACAAAGACCTTCAGGTGCATCTCGGCCTTGCCACGCAGACGTTCGACATTGGCGAGGAAGTGGCGTTGGTTCGAGCGGACGGAACGGCGAAGAGCATCGTCGTCCTGAAAGGTTGTTCCGAAACGGAAAGGCAGAACTGTGGAATGCTTGAAGCAGTCAGCGATAACGCGAGCGTGATCTTTCTGGGCCTGTTGGTCTATTCGCGCGCTATCCTCCGCGTTATGTTCGGAGACGATTACCGCAAGATCGCTGGCTGGAAAGAGAAAAGTCTGATTACCGAACAGGCCCGCGACTCCGGCCATCGGCATCGGACGACGATGCCGACAAAGCTCCGGAAAGGCCTGTCTCTCCGCAATGCAATAGGCGTACCATGCCATCGTTTTTTACCTTCCATGGCGCAGACAAGGGCACTTACTACCCTGTCAGGCAGTTGTTTTGCAATTCATACTCAAACGAAAGGTTTGGACAAACTGTTCATTTTCTGCGCTTTCGACTCCCTCCCTTGCGCGATAAGCGCACTGTACCGAAGCCGAAACGGATACTAAGCCGATCGAATAACGATTGGCAAGAGTTTTACGTAAAAAATGCACCGAAAGCGAAGCGCCGACATCAACACATGGTTTCGTCTGCTTCGTTCTACTTGTTTTTTACCCGTGAAAAAGGAGCTCTGCAAAAGGTCCGGGGCCTCCCGTTCTGACAACCTAAACCATGGAACCTGTGTCTAACACACGAGTTAGCTCAAATTTCATTTTCAGGTCAGGCATTCAAACGAATGACAGCTCATCTGGAAGTTTCTTCTTTCTTCCGTCGGCGAGGTTTCCGGAGCCTCGTTCGTTGTGTCGCTACGCTGGGCCTGCTGGCGACGTTTCTTCCACTCCCCTCCAACGGGCAGGACAAGCCCTCAACCCCCACACCTGACGTCGTCATCTTCAAAAACGGCGATCAACTGACCGGCAAGCTCGAGCGCTCCATCGGAACCGATATCACCTTCAAGAGCGACACCGTGGGCGAGGTGACCATCCCCATGGACAAGGTGAAAGAGCTGCGTTCCAGCAGCAATTTCGTCGTTCTGCAGAAAAACGAAAAGATTACCCACCAGCCGAAACAGGCCGGAACCCTCGCTCTGGAAGACAGCACCCTCAAGGAGACAATTCCAGGTGTCGCAACCCAGGAGATTCCCGAGAAAAACGTTGCCTATGTCGTCGACAGCGCTACGTACAACAAAGAACTGAACGGCAACCCCGGCTTCTTCCACGGATGGAACGGCGCCGTTATCGGCGGGGCGACAGTACTGCAGTCCAGCTCCTATGGCCAGACCCTTACTGCCGGCGTTTCTCTGATTCGCACGATCCCGTCAGTCGCTTATCTTCCCCTGCGCACCCGTACAACCTTCAACCTGCTGGAGACCTATGGCAAGCTGACCCAGCCGGTGATTCCCAATCCCACGGGCCTGCCCGCCGCGGTAGCGAAGACAAGCATCTTCCATACCGACTTCGAGCACGACAAGTACCTTACCCCGCGCTTCTACATGCTGGGTGGCCTGTCCTTCGACCATAACTTCGCCCAAGGCATGGACCTCCAACAGATCTATGGGGTCGGCGCCGGATATACGATTCTGCTGGACGCCGTCCAGCAGCTCGATGCAAAGGCTGATATTCACTACTCGCAGTTGAAGTACATCGCTCCTATCCAACCACTTCCGCCTGCAGCGCCAATTCCATCTACTCCCAACCTGAACCTTGTCGGCTCCACGTTTGGAGAGGCGTACAAGAGAACGCTCCCCGGCAAGATTCTGCTAACCCAGGGCGCTACCTTCATCCAGTCGTGGAATAACACGGACGCCTGGTCGGCCATCGGGTCACTCGGCCTGGCGCTCCCGGTTTACCACCGCTTCAGCCTCAGTCTGAACCTGCTGGATAACTATCTGAACCTTCCTGCCCCTGGCTTCAACAAGAACAGCCTGCAATTTGTCACCGGTGTAACCTACACGCTGCACTAAACTGCAGCCGCAGTTCCGAAAGGCGGGCTTTTTTCGAGCCCGCCTTGATTCTTTTAAGCGATCATTTTGCCTCAAGAATCTTCAGCACCGGATCAGGCAGCCCCTGATCGGCATTCTTCAGCAGCAGACTCACCTGCCATAGCTCCGTATCGGTCAGGGTCTTTCGGAAGGCCGGCATTCCACTTCCTGGAACGCCATTCGCCGTCTTCTCGTAGATTTCGCCCGGATCTTCGTGGCTTATCCCAACGTTTCCTGCAGTAGTCCTTCTCCAGAGTTGCACCGCGGCTGGGCTCATCTGCCTTCCAAACGCGGCCTCGTGCCTGGGAGTACCGTGACAGTTGGCGCACCTTGCCTGATAGATGTGCGCGCCCGCCTCGAACACATCTTCGCTGATACCGAAGGGAGGGGTTCGCCTGCTGTGCTCGACGAGCGGCTTCGGCGATGCACTCGTCTTCTGAATCCCGGGAGTCCCATGCAGGGATTCTGCCGGAGCAGAGGGCAGCTTACTCCGCAAAGATGCCGGAAGGACCTCCTGGTGCAGCCATACATATCCCGTGCCGGCGGCAGCGGCCACACCGAACAGAAATCCCAGAATCACCTTGCCCGCGCCGCCGCGGCTGCTCTTTTTCGCCATTAAAAATTCCTGCTCTCCGGACACGATTCGCTGCGACAAACGCTCAGGAACCGCCGCGGATGTTCTAATAAGAGGTGGCGGCGGTTCGAGTTCCGCGGCACGCCTCAAGTTCCACCATAGCAAGAGCCCAGCTAGTGCAGGAGTAATCGTTGATGTTCGGTTTCAGGTTTCGTGTGAAGTGTGCGGCAGCCGCGCTGACAGTCGCCTTGGTTGCCAGCGGATCGACCCCTCTCCAAGCCCAGTTTTCGCGCAGGCGAGAGACCAATGCTAATCGCAGAGCGCGTATTGAGCGCACCATTCAGGACACTTACAGCCACAAGTGGGAGGTGGGCGCCGGAGGCGGCTATCTTCGCTTCCGATCCGGCGAGCTGCTTCAGAGGAACAACGAGGTAACCTTCTGGGTCTCGGGAACACGTTTCTTCAACCCGAAGCTCGGTCTCCTGGCCGATGTGCGCGGAGCCTACGGCAACGCCAAGGTCGGAAACACGATCTTCAACATCAACAACCCGCAGATCTCCCAATACACCTTCATGGCCGGACCGAACTACCGCTTCTACCGGGCAGAGAAGACGGCGGTCAGCGTCTTCGCCGAGGCCGGCGCGGGCGTCGGCAAGTTCGACAGCGGATCGAAGGGGATTCCGGCCGCAGATCTGGGGCTCTGGCCCTCGGAGACGCGGGCGGTCTTCTCGGTGGGCGCGAACCTGGACTACAGCTTATATCCGAATCTGGTGTTCCGCATCACCCCGACCTATCTAGGCTCGACCTGGGGAGGGACCATCCAGAATAATCTGGGCGTGAACCTCGGCGTCGTCTATCGCTTCGGGCGAATCAACAAGTAGCCCTCATCAAAAACAGACCGGACCATGCGTCAGCGAAGCCTGGCGTGGGGTTCGGTCATATTCTTTGGATCAAGGATCTCGGCGATCTGTTCCTCGCTCAGCAGTTTCTTCTCTCTCGCAATCTCGACGATGGACCGGCCCGAGGCGACGGATTCTTTCACCAGCTCCGCGGCCTTGCGGTAGCCGATGTACGGATTGAGCGCTGTGGCCAGCGCAATGGTGCTGCCAGCATAGTAAGCATTGCGCTCCTTGTTGGCGGTAATCCCGCGGATGCAGTGAACATCGAGCTCGCGCAGTGTATTGGTCAGGATGGTGATCGACTGAAGCGTCGCGTGGGCCATCGCAGGCATCATCACGTTCAGCTCAAGTTGTCCTGCCTGCACGGCCATGGCAACGGTGGTGTCGTTGCCGACGACCTGAAAGGCAACCATCGCGGTCAGCTCAGGGAGCACAGGATTCACCTTGCCGGGCATGATGCTCGAGCCGGGCTGCAGGCTGGGCAGATGAATCTCGTTGAAGCCCGTATTCGGTCCTGACGACAGCAGGCGCAGGTCGTTCGAGATGCGGATCATCTCGAGCGCAAGACCGCGCAACGCGCCCGAAAGATCGGCCATCGGCGCGCAGGACTGCATCGCATAGCGCAGGTCGTAGGCGGGGTGCAGTTCGAGCTTGGCGAGACGAGCCAGCTTGGCGATGGCCTTCGCGCTGTACTCAGGATGCGTGTTCAGGCCAGTACCGACGGCGGAGCCTCCCAACCCAAGCGAGTGCAGCGTGACGGCGTTGCGCCGAATGGCAGCCGAGGCCTCGCGCACGGCGACGGCGTAAGCGGCGAACTCCTGCCCAAGTGTGATGGGCACAGCATCCTGCATGTGGGTGCGTCCAGCCTTGAGGATGTCCTTGAACTCCACAGCCTTGTCCGCGAAGCTTCCGGCAAGCGCGTCGAGGACGGGGTACAACTCTTCAAGCGCCAGCAGAGCGCTCAGCCGCATCGCCGTCGGAAAGACATCGTTGGTCGACTGGCCGTAGTTCACGTGGTCGTTCGGATGAACCTTCTTGTAGCTTCCCAGCGGGCCCCCGAGGATCTGGTTGGCGCGGTTGGCCAGCACCTCGTTGGTGTTCATGTGCAGACTTACGCCTGCTCCCGCCTGAAAGACATCCACGACGAAGTGCTCATGGTGCTTGCCGTCAAGAATCTCCTGCGCGGCCTGCGCAATGGCCCTTCCCTGCTCCGGAGTAATCAGCCCAAGCTCCGCGTTCGCCTCCGCCGCCGCAACCTTGATCATCACCAGCGCGCGAATGAGGAACGGGCTCGCCTTCAGGCTGCTGATGGGAAAGTTGGATACGGCGCGAGTGGTCTGGGCTCCATAAAGAGCTTCTGCGGGGACTTCAACTGCGCCGAGCGAGTCAGTTTCAGTACGGATATCGGACATTACGAACCTCTTCCTTCGATTAGATGAATCCGTTCCGCTCCAGAGTGCGACAAGTGTTGCGTGAACAGCCTAAAATTAACGCGATCCCGAGGAACACTCTGTCTCCATGGCTACCATCAAGCAATCCGATTTCATTCAGTCTGTCGCCGACGCTTTGCAGTACATCAGCTACTACCATCCTGAGGACTTCATCATCAACCTTACGCGCGCCTATGAGCTGGAGCAGTCGCCGGCGGCCAAGGATGCGATGGCGCAGATTCTCATCAACTCACGCATGTGCGCCGAGGGGCACCGACCCGTCTGCCAGGACACCGGCATCGTGACCGCGTTCGTGAAGGTCGGGATGGAGGCGCGCTGGGACAACGGCGGCCAGCCGCTCAAGACCGTGCAGCAGATGGTCGATGAAGGTGTGCGGCAGGCTTACAACTACCCGGACAACAAGCTGCGGGCGAGCATCCTGGCGGATCCGGCTTTCTCGCGCAAGAACACTGGCGACAACACTCCGGCGGTTGTCTCGGTCGAGATGGTCGAGGGCAGCGATGTGGATGTTACGGTCGCGGCCAAGGGTGGCGGCTCAGAGGCGAAGTCGAAGTTTGCAATGCTGAACCCTTCGGACTCGATCGTGGACTGGGTGATCAAGACGGTGCCGACGATGGGCGCGGGGTGGTGTCCTCCGGGGATGCTGGGTATCGGCATCGGCGGGACCGCCGAGAAGGCTATGGTGATGGCGAAGGAGTCCCTGATGGACCCGATCGACATGCAGGAGCTGATCACTCGCGGGCCGCAGAACAAGCTCGAGGAGCTGCGGATCGAGCTCTACAACAAAATCAATCAGCTGGGCATCGGGGCACAGGGGCTCGGCGGGCTGACGACAGTGCTCGACATCAAGATCAAGGACTACCCAACGCACGCGGCGAACCTGCCGGTGGCAATGATTCCGAACTGCGCGGCGACCCGGCATGCGCACTTCCACCTGGACGGCTCGGGGCCGGTAGCGCTGGAGCCGCCGTCGCTCGAGAGCTGGCCGAAGCTGACGTATGACACCTCAAAGGCGCGGCGCGTGAATCTCGACGCGGTGACCCAAGACGAGGTGAAGACGTGGAAGCCGGGCGAGGTTCTGCTGCTGAACGGCAAGTTGCTAACAGGCCGCGACGCCGCGCACAAACGCATGACCGACATGCTGAACCGCGGCGAGAAGCTTCCGGTCGATTTCAAGAACCGGTTCATCTACTACGTCGGCCCGGTGGATGCGGTCCGAGATGAGGCCGTGGGGCCGGCAGGGCCGACGACCGCGACGCGCATGGACAAGTTCACCCGGCAGATGCTGGAGCAGACGGGACTGCTGGGCATGGTCGGCAAGGCCGAGCGCGGACCGGCGGCGATCGACGCCATCGAGGAGTTCGAGGCGGTTTATCTGATGGCTGTGGGCGGAGCCGCGTACCTGGTCTCGAAGGCGATCCGAAGTTCCAAATTGATGGCGTTCGGCGACCTGGGGATGGAGGCGATCTACGAGTTCGGGGTGGTCGATATGCCAGTGACGGTGGCGGTCGACTCGAAGGGCGTCAGCGTTCATAACACCGGCCCGGCGGAGTGGAAGGCCAGGATCGCGGGCGACCTGGGCGGGGTGGCTATTCTGCAGTAGTACCCCTCCCCCCGTTTTTGCGCAAAGTCTTGGGATCAAATGACTTAGGCTTGGACCTGCTTTGCAAAGTATTGATTACACATAACTTGCATCTAAGTTATTGATATAAAGCAGGAACGCTCTCCTTTCGGGTGAGCGTTCCTCTTTTTTTGGCTTAAGTTCAGGATAGCAGGATGGATGGGGTGAATCGGCAGATGTATGTCACTGATTCAGCAATGTTTAAGGCTCTACGAGGCTTGACACGCTTTTAGTGGACTTTGCCGGCGGAGTCTTCGAGGACGACGTTGGAGAGGATGGCGGTGTCGGAGGTGGCGGGCAGGTGCGAGGTGAAGCCGATGCCGACGTAAAAGGGCTCCTGGAGGTGGAGACGGATGGGTGGGCCGAACTGGTGGAGCGGCTCGCCTTCGACCGAGATGTAGAGGGTGATCTGGTCGCCGTGCTTTTCGATGCCGATGCGTTTGGGTTGGAGGTCGGCCCGCGAGGAGGGATTGGGGCTGGAGGGCAGGCCGATGGCACCGATGCGGTACTCGTAGTCGCGGAAGTTGCTGCCGGGGGTGAGGCGGGCGGCGAGGTGGACCATGCCGGTGCCGTGCTGTCCGGCCATGATCTCGGGCGAGTCGTCGTCGAGGTTCTGGCGGAGGATGAGGACGGCCTTGCGGTCGTTGTAGCCCTTGGGGTCGGGGAAGGAGACGTCGGCGGCGAGAGAGATGTCGCCGGAGATCTTCTTCCAGAGGAAGCGGAACTCGTCGCGGGAGTACCAGATGTTATAGCCGGCGGAGTGGATGGTGTACTGGTTTGTAGCGGCGTCGTAGCTGGCGGAGCCGGGGACGAGGGCGGAGCCGATGTCTGCTTGTCCGTCGAAGATGCCGATGGGTGTGTTGAAGATTTTGCTGGGGCGGTGGAAGTCGGCGGGTGGAGGGACCTGACGGTGGGTGGGGGAGCCGGGCTGGGCCCAGTCGGGGACCTCGGGGGCCTGCTGGGCGTGGAGGGTGGTTGTTAAGAGAGCGAGGGCGAGGAGGATTTTCATGGCAGGAGAAATTTAGCAGAGGGTTCGCGCAGAATGTGAGGAAGAAGCGTACCTCAGCGGCTGAAGCCGCTTTCTTATTGCGATCGATATGGCACGGCTGAAGCCGTGCCCTTAACACTGCGGTTCACGCTTTTGCGCGAATGGCCCACTCATGCGATGAGACTGCATGAATGGGGCACCCGGCGAAGCGGTTCCTCGGCTGCAAAACTCAAGTAGCCTGGGGTCATTGAGTGGCTTGAATCGCCAGCACGGCGAAGCCTGTGGCCGCGTCGCTCATGAAGAGGGCAGGATCACTGGCCGGTGGACGGTCTTTGTTCAAAGATAACGCTGCCCACTTTCCTGTATCGGCTTCCTGGTTTGCCATGAGCCAAGCGACGCCGTGTTTGATCTGCGGAGCATTCTTCGACAGACCTGAAGAGTGCAAGGCCAAAAGGCTGAGAGCCGTAGCATAACCATCTTCGTGCGTGTCGATCGGCGTGTTATCTCGCCGCTTCCAGTTACCCATCGTCGCGACGCTCCAGCCACCGTCCGGCTGTTGCTTCTGCTCGATCTCGGCGATCAGAGCCCTCTTCTTGTCCTTGGTCAGAACCGCAGGCATGCGGGACGAGGTCCACAGCACTATGACCTTGTTGAGCAGCGGCTGTGCTTCATAATTCCGCTGCAGATACCCGTTCAGGGCGGAGAGATTTGTCTTGATCCCGGGGGATTTCTTATAACTTTTCGGCGTATAGCTTACCGCGAGTTCGGCAAGCGCCGCGCCATAGTAGGAGGATGTGTCTCCCTCCCAGGGAGCGTAGTGAAAGTTGAGCCACTCCCAGCCGCCTCGGTTCTCACCTGTGGTGAACTGCAGTGCCCACATGTTGTCGAAGGCCTTTTTCGTCGTTGGCGACATGGTTTGGTTCAGGGAATCGTACCGGGCAAGGATGAGCGCATTCAGCACGGCCTCCGCTACGCGCGATTCGGCGCTCTTGCGTGGGCCGGACTTTTCTCCATAGAAGGGTTCCATGTCGACCCAGCCGTTGACGCGCTTCGTTACATAAGCGAGCATCTGCTGTTCCTGTTGCGTTTCGGTTCGATCGCCCATCATCTCGCGCAGACTCGCACGCCCCATGGCATAAGGCAGAGCTGTGTGGCAGGAGACGCACACAGTATCGTGGTCCCGCTTCGCCTTCGGCCAGTTCATCCACCAGGTCTGTCGCTCATCCATGTGAGCGGCAGCGGAAGAGGGATTCCAAGCTGCACCAGCGGAGACGGAAGGCGCAAGGTGATCGGCCGCAGCGAGGAGGAGAACAGCAGCGGCAGCAAGGGTGGAGAACGAAAAAACACGGCGCAATGAAGCCATCAAAAACGTTCCTCGGAACGACGAAGACCTGCTATTACACGGTGACTGAATCTATTGACAGCTCTGAATCAAGGGGTGTGGGTATCAGTATGCACGAAAAGAAGAAAGGCAAGAAGCTATTTTCTTGCCTAAGCAAAAGCGCTTCGCTCATAGGGAGGCGTACCTCGGCGGCTGAAGCCGCTTTCTTTGTTACGGACCGTATGGCACGGCTGAAGCCGTGCCCTTAAGCACTACGGTTCGAGCTACGCTCGAATGGCCCACTCATGCGATCAAACCGCATGAATGGGCCATTCGGCACCCGGCGCTCAGAAGAGCTGGCAATCCGGTCGTAAGAATCGACTTCAATGAAACTTATCCGGCGAAAAAACTATCTACTATAGATATAGTTGACAAAGTGAAATTCGCGGACTAATCTCCTATGCGTATAGGAGATGACTCGTTGATGCCTAAATCTGCAAAAGTACTGACTCCCCTGGAGCGACGGATCATGCGCGTGCTCTGGGATGGTGGCGCGGGAAATGTACAGAAGGTTCTGCAGGGCCTGGAGGGTGAACCACAACTTGCCTACACGACAATACAGACAACGTTGAATGTCCTGCACCGTAAGGGAAGAGTGAAGAGGAAGCTCATCGGACGCGCCTATGAGTACAGTGCCACTGTCTCAAGAGAGGCAGCCGATTCGCACGCTATCAAGGAGGTTCTACACAGAGTATTCCACGGGTCGGTGGATGATCTCCTCCTTTCTCTGGTACGCAGCAAGCACCTCAACGCGCAAAAGCTTTCTGAATTGCAGGCCAAACTAGAGACCGCCACGGATGCCGAGGAGGAAGGGCAATGAGCGCGATTCGAGATATCGTATTCGACTGGCTGTTCAATGCGGCGGTGCAGATTGGTCTGTTTGCGATTCTGGCGGCCATGCTCTCTCCACTCATCGCGAAAGCCAAACCGAAATATCAACATTGCTTTTATCTCGCGATATTCGCGCTCTGTCTAGCTGCCCCCGTCTTCAACACCCTCTGGCAAACCCGTCCGAGTGTGGTGGCGCAGCAGCAGCCGACATTGGGAACGGAGCACTCTAACCATTTCTTTTGGGTCTGGAACGAACACTCCAAGGCGCACGAGTCGATCGTCCTGGTGTCTGGAGCGAAGACTGCGCTCCTTATTATGTGGCTGGCGTTTTTTCTTTATCAGCTGATCCGCTTCAGCCGCGGCATCAATCGAGTTCATCGCCTGCGCAGAGAAGCTTTATTGATCTCTCCCACCGATATTGGAGTGGCTGGCTCGATGATCGAGCCAGCGCATCGTACTGCCCTCTTAGCATCGACAGCTATCGACGACCCGGTCACGGTTGGCTTGTTTCATCCCGCGATCATTTTGCCCAGCAAAGTGATCCCAGCTCTTGACGAGACGGATCTCACGGCAATCCTTGCGCACGAATACGGTCACATTCACAGGAAAGATTTCCTGGTGCACTTTTTGTGTCAGTTGACCGCACTGCCTGTGGCCTGGCACCCCGGCATTCAGTACCTGTTGTCGAAGATTTCGCAGACACGTGAGCTTGCCTGCGATGATTACGCCGCAATCCGCCTTGGAAAGCGGATCGTATACGCCCGCGCACTTCTACGCCTCGCCTCATTGTGCTTCCAAGTACCTCGTAGCAACACAGTGGGGCTGGGTATTTTCAACGGTGACAACCTGGAGGATCGAATCATGATGCTGACTGAGAAGAAGACTTCTCTATCCCGCGCCGGTCTGATTGGGCTGGCTTTGGCAACAACCTTTTTACTTGGCTCGATCACGGTGCTCGCGCGCGCTGTGAGTCTGCAAGAAACTTCTGCATCGACGAGTAACACGCCGAGGTTTGCCGGAACCTGGCAATGGATGTTCCAGGGACGGAGTTTCTCCACGATGATTCTGGTTCAGAACAGCTCAGGGATCACCGGGACTGTTACTGGATCGAAGATTGCGCTGGACGATAATGGAGAACTGAGCAAGGCTGATCCCAACGACGACACCGCGCCGTCATTGATCAGCAAGACGAAGCTGGAGGGCAATGCGCTCCGCGTCACGATTGGGGATGGGAACCAGCCCTTCGAGTTCTTCGTGACCCTGAAGGACGCTACACATGCGGAGATCCATCCGATCGGCGCTCCATCAAATATGAAGCCGATACAGGCTGAGAAGGTTAACTAGATGCTTCTAGAGCAGGAGCAGGGATAACGTGATGTATCCGGCTGCGATGATGCAGGCATTTTCATCAAGAAAATGCCTGCATCATCGGCCCGACACCTTACAGCAACCCTGCTTCTACTTTGATAGTGATGAAGTGGATCACGATCAGGAGACCGCTCGCGGGCTAGCGTGCGCCTTTTCTTATGAAGGTTGTATCCCCGATCACGAGCATCTCGATGTCCTGCGTGGGGGCAACGATGCGGGTGCTGGTGCGGGTTCCATTGGTGAACTGAAACTCGATCTCGTAGTTGTTGATGCGGTACTGACCGCTTGCCGAGCCGCTGCGATACGCGCCCGCGCTGGTGTTCGCGGTGTTGCTGGCGACGGAGGTGGAGCGGGAGCTGGTAAAGCGGCCTCCGGGAAGGAAGGTCATGTCCTCGAGACGGAGGGAGCCGGTGCCCATCATGCCGCTGCCGCTGACGGCCTGATAGGTTCCCATGGGTGCGGCGGGAAGAGGACGAAGGGGCCACATGCCTACTCCACTGACGCGGATTTCGCCATCGGGGCCGGGGACGGGCTCGATGGACTTAGCCTCGTCGTTGCCGATGCGGATGGAGCGGCCGGTGATCTGATAACGGACGCAGCGTCCTTCGCCGGTTCCAGCCTGCGGGCATTGGACGTCGTCGAGGGAGCCCTGCTGCGGGAGGCTGGTGTAGACCCATCCGTTGGGGAAGAAGCGGTAGAACTTCCAGACAGTTTTGACCGAGGTGGTAAAGCCCATGCCGGGCATGACGCGGGTGGTCGATTTGGCATACCAGCCCTGGAGTCCTGTGCCTCCGTTGACGAGGCCCTCGGGGAAGGTGCCTGAGGAGGTGGGAGCAGGTGCCGTCTGTGGCATGGGGTT
>Ga0193743_1000776_pt1 | contig 24936 bp, 18 predicted proteins | sample L2c2metaG_FD_143038 | JGI IMG/M metagenome (GOLD analysis project Ga0193743, IMG submission 143038) | Soil microbial communities from a riparian zone of the East river system, Colorado, United States - L2c2 | ecosystem: Environmental > Terrestrial > Soil > Riparian zone | place: USA: East River...
TGGTAGTACTATGGTTAGTGGGCGTCCAGGCATTTAACCATTCTTTTGGCGGGGGCGATCCCTGGTTAAAGGGTTGTATACCCCAGCCATTAACATATAGTTTTTGGCCGTAAGAACCATAAAAGAAAACGGTAAGGTCAAAGTTTTTCCATGTTGCACCTGTATTAAAGGAATAATCAAATTTGGGATATGCCCCGGGTACTATCACCCGGTCACTATCATCAACTTTTCCATCATTATTGGTATCAGCATATTTTATATAACCGGGTTGGGGATTATATTGCTGTGTAGGCGAATTGGCGATTTCTGCTGCTGATTGGAAGATCCCAACATACTTGAGCATATAAAAACTGCCATAAGGCTGCCCTTCCTGGTTAATGGTATTGGTTGCCGTGTTAGGGGCCGGGGCGCCATAGGATACCAGGGTATTTTTATTAGCCTGTATGGTTCCGCCAAAAGAAACGCCAACCTGGCCAAAACGGTCGGTATATTGAAAAGATGCTTCAATACCCGTATTTTTCATTTTACCATAATTAATAGTTGGTGCGGTAAGGCCATAATACAGCGGGGTAAGCGGCGTAGCTACTTCCAGGATATCGGAGGTTAGCTTATTGTACCAGTCAACCGTAAAGCTGAGTTTGTTGTTGAGCACCGAAAAATCGGTACCGATATCAAATACCCGGGTAGTTTCCCATTTAATATCGGGATTAGTTAAGGAGTTGTTAACCACCCCGCCGGTAACCGTAGTGCTCTGAAAAGGGTAAGCATAACCGGTTTTGTTATTGTAATAGCTTTTAAAATTGAATGTTTCCTGGTACGGATAATTACCAATATTCTGGTTTCCTAAACTTCCTAATGAAGCCCTGAACTTTAAATTGTTTAACCAGCTTACGTTCGATAAGAATTTTTCTTTGGTGACTACCCAACCTAAAGATACAGATGGGAAAAATGCCCACCGGTTATCTGCCGGAAAACGGGAGGATGCATCATATCTGGCATTTGCCTCCAGCAGGTATTTTTCCTGATAATCGTAATTTAATCGTCCGTAGTAAGAGTGTAATGCATAAATGTTGCTTGTTCCGTTGGCTAATTGTGATGATATGGGCCCCGCGTCAACTTCCTGCAGGGTATTGGTAGCAAAAGGCAAATTGCGGATGCCTTCTAAATTTTGTGATTTATTATATTCAACCTGCGTACCGGCCAGTAATTTGAAGTTATGCTCGTTATTGATTGACCGGCTATAGGTAAGCTGTGTATAAGCAATTGGGTAAAAAGAATTGTTATCGGTTACATCAATACCTTGTCCGTTTACATCAAGCGTACGCTCAGGCGCGTCTGCAGGTTGTGCAAACCAATTGTATTGGTAAATTACGGGCTTAAAATCAGTGGTTTTATTAAAATCAAAGTTAAAACCGGCATTGGTCCGCCATTCCAGGCCTTTCAACAGGCGGATATTTAAGAAGAAACTACTTTGAATATAATAGTCGTTTTGCTTATTGATGGCATTCTGGGCAATAGCTATCGGGTTTTTATTGGGTGTTTGAACACTTGGAAACACCGAGTTTACATACCTCCCGCTACCATCAGGCAATATAGGGCCATATAAAGGAGTTTGCGACAGGGCCGATAAAAACTGGTCCTGGCTGCCTCTTGAGGTAAAACCTCTTTCGCTATAATTTAAAGTAATATTTGAACCAAATGTTGCCCATTTATTTAATTTAGAATTCAGGTTAACCTGCAGGTTGTATTTTTTATAATAATACCCAAGCATAACATCGGGCTGATCAACAAAGCCTAAGCCTACATTATAGGTTGTGCCATTACTACCACCACTTATACCCAAATGATGGGTTTGTACTTTTACGGTATTAAATATGGCATCCAGCCAATTGTAATTTGGATATAACTTAGGATCTGAAGGATTTTGATAAAGCGCGATTTGAGCATCCGTAAATTTGTTGGGATAGTTTGAATTAGTCGCGGCCTGGTTCCACAGGGTCATGTACTGTGCCGAATTATAGATCAGATCATTGGGTAACGCAGTTGGCTTGGTTATCCCCAGGTTATAATCATATGAAAGTTGCATTTTACCCTCCTTACCCTGCTTGGTAGTTACCAGTATAACACCGTTGGCGGCACGGGTGCCATATATTGATGCAGATGCAGCATCCTTTAATACGGTTACTGATTCAATGTTTTGCGGGTCGAGCGCGGTAAGGCTCCCGGGTAAACCATCAACGATAACAAATGGTGAATTACCCGCGCCGCTAAAAGTGCCGTTACCCCTTACACGCAGCGTTGTGCCTTCATTACCTGCCTCACCTGATCCCTGAACAACAGACAATCCGGGCAGTTTTCCCTGCAACAATTGTGTAGGATCAGTTGCCACCCTTTTATTCAGTTCGGTACCCGAAACCGTAGCAACGGCGCCTGTCAAATCGGCTTTCTTTTGTGTTCCATAACCAACCACAATTACCTCACTAAGGTTATTTGTAGCATCCTTCATCGTAACGTTGATCTGTTTCTGGCTGCCAACCGCTACTTCCTGCGGTTCAAAGCTCACATAGGTAAATACCAATATGGCATGTTCATCGGGTACTTTTATGGTATAATTCCCTTGTACATCAGTAACCGTACCCGCAGACGATCCTTTTATTTTTACGTTAACACCTATTAGTGGCTGTCCCTTTTCATCAACCACTTTACCCTGAATATCAATGCTGGCTTTTACATCAGTCTTAACAGTTTCTTCTTTTTGTTTAATAATTACGGTTCCCTGTATTATCTTATAGGTAATAGGCTGATCGCGAAAACAGGCATTTAACGCATCTTCGATCCGCGCGTGATCCATATCAAATTTCAACAGCTTGATACGGGAGAGATCAGGCTTAACATTAACCAGGATAAGATGGTAACCACTTTGTTTTTCAATGGATTCCAAGACCTTTTTGATAGATACGTTCTTTTCATGAAGCGTAACAGTTTGACTGAAACTTTTAGCGCTTACACTGGTAAAGGCGGTAATCATGATGATGGCAATCAGTTTCATAACCAATAAAACTTTAGTTATAACGGGGCATCTGCCCGGCATGGACTTAGAAATGAATTTCATACTTTTGTACAGTTTGGGTTAACGTCTAATTTTCAATTATGCTGACAGGGATAATTGGTTTGCCCAGATACAACCGGGTGAGTGTTACAGCACTTCCCGGTTTTTTAGCATCGTTTAATAAAAAGCATATTATATACAGATACCGCTATAATTACGCGCGGAATATGTTTCCTTTATGGTGTGGCTGGTATTCGTTTTCTCATCATTTTTTAATTTAATTGAATAATTGGTTATAATTTATGATGTGGGTTAATCTTCTCACACATTAACCCGGTCATTTAGTTATGATTACTTTTTTGCCGTTGACATTAAAATTCAAACCGGCATATTTTAATATATTGATGAATCCATAAAAATCAACCTTGCGCGACATTTGGCCGCTAAACTGAATTTCAGGGATCTTACCTTCATATACTACGTCAAAGTCATACCATCGCGAGGCCTGTTGCATTATACCTTTGATGTCCGCATTTTTAAACACAAACAGGCCATTCTTCCACGCAATCTCTTCGTCAATACTGATATCATTGGTTACTTTTTGCTGCCCAAGGTCATCAGTTATGGCTTGTTGCCCTGGCTTGATGACGTTAACCGCTGTCTGCGACTGCACCCTGACGGCACCTTCCAGCAATGTAGTTTTGCAACTATTTTCATCATCATAAGCCTTTACATTAAAATGAGTGCCCAAAACCTGCACTTCTGTCTTATCGGTCTTAACAACAAAAGGCATACGGGCATTTTTGGCAACTTCAAAATAAGCCTCGCCGGTTAAATACACTCTTCGCTCATTCCCCGAAAACGTAACCGGATATCGTAAAGTAGAGGCAGAATTCATCCATATTTTTGACCCATCGGACAATATTAACTGATACTCACCCCCGCGCGGAACCATAATGGTATTGTATACAAGTTTTTGGTCTTCAGCGGATTGTTGTTTATTATTTTTATAGGCCAGCACATCATTTTGGTTGGATACGGCAGTGCCATCATTTTCTTTTAAGGATAGGTTTGAGTATTTTGTAAGCGTTAATTTCTGGCCATTGCCCAGCACCAATATGGCATGGTTGCTTCCTGGGCGAATTTGCTGATGAGCTATAGATTGATTAGCGGTTTTTTTTGCCTGCTTACTGTATTGGCGATATAGTAAAATGGAAGCGGCTGAAACCAACACAACAATAGCTGCATATTTTAATAGTGGCAGGTAGTTAAAGCGTTTTTTTACTTCCTTTGTATCCAGCCTTTGCTGGAGTTTCTCCCAGGCTTTATCGTTATCAAATGAATTCCACAGCTCCATCTGTTTTTCGAGATAAGCAGGATCAGTTAATTTTTTGAAATGCGCACGGTTAGCAGCACTTTCCTTTACCCATTCCTTTAACCATAAGTTCTCTTCCGTCGAGATATCGCCGTTTAAGAGTTTGCTGATCAATTCAGCAACATAAAAGTCATGATCGTTTTTTTCCATTTGATACCATACAAACAGCTATGGACGCCCGGCGGGTGACAGGTGATGAAAATTTTTTATTTTTTTGTCAATTTTCACTTTTAGTGGCTCACTTTTTCACTTTTAATGGCTCACAAAATGGCTTTTTTGATAGTGTTTGACGCGCTTTGCCGCAAAGTCACCGTTTTCATTCCAGATGTGACCGCCGGCGGACGATCTGAATTCCATATGGATGATCTCCCCTTTTCTGGTGGCGAAGGCTTTTGTTTTCCCTAATAAAAAGAGGAGAAGTATATGCTGAAAATATGATAAAGCAGCTTAAATCCTTATTGTGGACGTTCATCTACTCTACAATCAAATTTTTAGATTGAGATATGAGTTTCTTGTATGGATCATCTAAGAAAAGTTTCACATAATCCGTTCCATCTACAGCAAAACCCGGAGCATGTCCCTTGTTGTGTATAATCAGCAATTGGCTATTGGGCATGTAACGTTTAATTAACCTGTTATAGAATGGCCTGCAATCCGGGTCAATATCACCGGCCGATATCAACGCGGGAATGCTGGAATAAACAGGCTGTTTTGCAACTGCGGGTTCAGGCTTTACCTGCCAGCAATCACATATGGCATGGTTTACATCATTATACGGATACCCGGCTAACCATGGAAGTACCTGGTCCTGTTGCTTTTCTAATTGCGGGTTATCATAAGCTATTTGTTCTGTGCAATAAACGGAATAACGCATGCCGAAAGAAACACTGGTGTTGCCCGCAAAATACTTGTCCAGCACTTCTCTCACATATTTATCCTGACGGCCCTCGATCAGGTCGATCATTACCCCTGCTACAGTATTAACTTGCCAGGAATTCAGTCGGTCTATAACAGCCTCAAGCAACTCATTTTTAGTATAAACTATATTCATGTTTTTATCACCGTTCTTTTCTTTGTAAGAAATGACAAACTTCTTACCGGTAATAGAGGTGAAATACTGATGGAAACGCGACCTTAAATTTTTATATTTCGCATCTGAGGAATCTGCTGCGCAATTAAGAAATACTTGTTCCAGCGCTTCATTGATATTAAATAAAGCGTGTTCTTCAAAATTAACATTACCGGGAAGGGGTGAATTTAATATTAACGTACGAACTCCTTCAGGATGAATTCGTGCCATAGTAAGCATAAGGCTTCCGCTATAAGATATACCTACCAGATTAAGTGAATCAACATTTAATGCTAATCGCAAATCGTTAATATCTTCCGCGCTTTCAATAGTATTATAGGCTGATAAATTGACACCCTGCCTTATAAAGCGGTTTCGGCATTGCTGAATTGCTGCTAATAGGAGGCTATCTTTGTTTTTCCCTTCTTTATAGCTACGTTTGATGGCTGTTGCTACCTCCATACAATCCAGGCAGGGCTTAGCTCGCTTCGTGCCGCGTTGATCAAAAGCAATAAAACCGCCATATGCTAACCAGCCGGAGTCATAGCTTATGCTGTCGATATTAAGCGTGGTGCTATAGCCCGGTCCACCTGTTGTGTAAAGCGTGATGTTTTTACGTGGATCCTGATCAGGCCTGCGTACAAATAAAAATGGGATCTTCACTTTCCGTCCTGCCGGCTTATTTCTATCTTCCGGAACGACCAGGTAACCAGTTTTTAAAATCAGCCTTGGATCTGCATAGACCATTCCGGGGAAAGGTTCTATGACAGGTTTAAACTTTTGAGCGTACAGGGTTTTACTAAAAACTGTGGCGAAAAGCAACGCTATAAGAAGTGTTTTCATGAGTGCTATTTAGCATACAAAGAAAAGGATTGGCATCACATGCTGAAAGTAAAAAACGGACAATTTATAAATGTTGCTTCGTCAACCTTTGGCCGGTAAAATTAACTATGTCTTTATGGAAATGACTCAAATCATAATAACCATAATCCATGGGAATAAAGTTCTCTCTATCATTTATAAACGCAGTTAACGCATTTCTTCCCCGCAGGGTTGAAAAGTAATTTTTAGGTGAAGTACCGATTACCCTGTTGAAATAACGATTGATGGTTTTAGAAGTAATAAACAGTCTTTCCGCAACTTTACCTGTATTTAATTGCATGGCGGCAGCCTGATATTCGCCAATACAATCATTGACAATGCTAACATAGTGATCCTGATTGCCTCGCTTAACGTACGTTTCTAATAAAAACGATTCCATCATTGCTACTCTTTCTTCAAAACTTATTGGCTGTTTTATCTTTCTGAGTAGTTGCAACGGCAAAATGTGATTAAGATTAATGATCTGATCAGTAACTGGAACCTGATTTAAGCCTAAAACAGTTTCCAAACCACCGGGGTTGAATTTAACAGTGAATATGTTATCGGTAGGCAGTATATGTCTGGTTACATCCCCATTTCGCAATATCAAAACATCTTCTTCCGCCTTCACAAGGTACCGGCTGCTCTTCAAATCAATATAATAAGGCGTACCAAGATTAATATAAAAAGTAGGCGTCCAGCTGGGAAACATTTTTACCGATGAAAATTCATCCTTTATATGCTGAATGCAGCAATCTAAAACTGACTGCGAATAAAATTCGACAGAATTAACCAGATCTTCACAAGGTATGCTGAATTGATATATTTTACGGATATTCTGAAATATCTCAACCATGTTTGTTGGAATTAACGGTATTTATCTGTAAAAATAACTTATTATATTATTTTTAAAATCAATTAAGATCAGCTTGATCCATCATAGGTGAAAAAATGCGCTATTAAAAGCGAAAAAACACATTTTTTTATTAGAAGAGTGATCACTCTGGTAGATCTGAGAGGTACCCGCCATGCCTTGTATGAGCATAAAGAAGGCGGTTTTGTTATAAAACTTTGGACATTAAAAGCACCAAAGCGGTTGGAGAGTGTTTTAATATTTCGCGCAGGATACGCAGGCTCCTAACCTTTTGCGTTTTTACTGTATTGATAGATACATTCAAATAATCTGCTGTTTCCTGATTACTAAGTCCCTGAAAATAGCTAAGATAAATTACCTTCCTGTAGCTTTGCGGTAATCGTTGTACAGCCTGCTGAACCTCTTCTAATACTTCGGCTTCAATTAAATGGTAAATAATATTTGATTCATCGATCACTTCAACCTGGTTGTTTCCAAATTTGTCAACAATCTTTTGATGTTTATAAGTATTGATACAGCTATTTTTTGTAGTCAAGTACAAAAATGCTTTTATAGCATTTAAATTATTAAAGCTATGCCGGCGCTCCCATAATTTTATAAAAGCATCCTGAACAATATCTTCAGCACAATCTTCATTTACAATTCCGGCAGCAAAAAAACAGATTCGCTTATAAAACATGTTAAAAACATGATTAAAAGCTTCCTTATTGCCATTTTGGAATGCCGACATTGAAATTGTTTCAGGCATAAGCGTCAGATTTTAAGTTTATCAGGGTTAAAAATTAAACAATAATCAGTGTTTAGCATTTTGACCGGCATCTGCCAAATTAAGCGCATGTGGTGTAACCGCCGCATTGCTTACCTCGTCAGCCCCTATGTCAAACGGGGCAACCCGTGCCTGCCCGTCCATATCAACGGTAATCTCCGGATATGATGCTGAAGCATGGTCAACGGCAGGGCTTCCCTGCTGAATATGGTAAGCACCCGCAGCTGTTTTAACTAATTTGGGATCAACCATGGTATATCCTTCTGACGGCATATTACCCATGCCCTTAACATGAAACACTATATTTCCTTGCCATTTTGAATCTGTATACGGACCCGATATAGAAGCTGCCGGTCCGCCACCCTGGATAATGTTATTAGCAACAGTAATATGGGTTGCCCCCATACCGTTCTTACGGCCTGTTTGAACAATATTATCTTTATTGTTAACCAATGTATTAAATGCGATCAGCACCCTGTCTGGCCGGTCATGAGCGGTTAACTGTGCACCATCGGCCACTTCGCCATCACCATTACCAACCACAATGGCGGTACTGCAATTCTCAAAATAATTACTGTATATCAGATGGTCGTCACCAAATATCCTAAGTCCGGGAGTATTGAAAAAGTAATTTCCATAAATCAAACTTTTGTTGCCATGGCGTAAAGTAAACTGTGCAGGGCAATCGCGAATGGTATTATACCGGAGTGTTACGGCTGATGCTTTAACCGAGATGAGTTCATTTTCACCTTCGCACCGTTCAAATAAATTGTATTCAACTATACTGTTACTTGATGATAAGCTAAACCCGCTTAGGCCAAACTGAAACGCTTCGGCACCATTTTTACCGCCCTGACTACTAAAACTGTTGAAATAATTATGATGAATATGTAACCTTTGGGCAATTTGCTTACCCTGGCCACGTATGGCAATAAACCTGCCCAGCGCATTTTTATTTTGAAAAGTATTATAATCAACCTCCTGATCACTGCCTGCAACAGTCAGGTCCTCACCAACACCCGGGGTTTCAAAAACATTTTGGGTAAAGCGACAAAAACTTGTACCTATACCTGTTTTAGCCCTTGATGCTGCATGAGTAAATTTAAAACCACGTATGGTAATATAAGCTGCCGGGCTCACCAGGCTAAAGCCACCCTTACCAGTAATTTCGGCCTTACCTAAGTTTTGTGCAGCAATCGTTATAGGCTTCTTCTCAATACCTTTATTATTAACAATGATATCTTCTGTAGTTGTATAAACCCCGTCAGTAAGCATAAGCTGATCACCAGGTTTAGCTTTGTTAATGGCGGTCTGCAAATCGGCAATTGAAGAAACGGTAATAGTATCGGCCAAAAGTGTTTTTGGTAATAACAAAACCAAAATAACAAGCAGGGTACTCCATGTAGCCTTGCATTTATTAAGGCATTTATTAAGGCGAATCCCGGGTGCTGTAATATTCATTGTTTTAATTAAATAGTTGTTAGGGTTGTCCGTTTAAAGCACCATAACTACTGATCTGATACCGGTGTTAAAACCAGTTAGTACCATTTCATTTATCATGAAAATCGTCAAAATCAAACCAGAAATTTACTATAAACTGTAATATATTACACCATCACATCAGACCGGCCAAACCACGGCCTGCTTGGTCTCATTCCATCGGCTGCAGGGGCCTTAATCAAATACTACCTGGTTTATAATTGGTCAAAACTAAATTAGAGATAAATGTGAACCGAAAAACAGGAATTTTAATTAAAATACGCAAACGTTTCCGAAGTGATAAATTGACACCCATCAATTAATACAATAAACTGATTATCTTATAGTTAAAAAAATTTTAAAATGTTAATAATACAATTATAAGCCATATTTATTAAAAGCAAAACGCCTTAAATAAATCATTTAAGGCGTTTTGCTTTCAAAGTTTTATTGAAAAAACAATAACTTGATTATTGCTTTCCCTGGATCAAAGCCAGCAGCTTGTTAAAGATATCGGTATTAGGATATACCCCTTTAAAATCACCAGAATGGGGGCCATAAGCAAAAACAGGGACAGGGGTACCCGTATGATCATTGGTGCTAAAGTCGCCCCAAACGTAGCCATTGGCAATATTGCCGTCAAGCAGGGTTAAACCACCTGTTTCATGATCGGCAGTTACAATAACCAATGTTTCGCCATCCTGATCAGCAAAGCGTAAAGCATCACCTACCACCTGGTCAAAGTCAGCATTTTCAGTAATTATCTGTTTCAGGTTATTGTTATGGCCGCCATGGTCAATCTGCGAACCTTCAACCATCATAAAAAATCCTTGTGGATTGTTTTTAAAAACACCGGTTACCTTGTTAAAAGCCTGGGGCAAATAATTCCCCCTGCCCTCCATTTTTGGCCGGGTTACACTGTCATCCATCAATGCAACGATCTTTTTTGCCGGTGAGTTTAAAAACTCATCAAAATTGCGGATAATAGTATAGCCTTTTTGTTTCAATTTATCCAATGGCGTTTCACCATTAACTTTTTGTGTAAAATCTTTATACCCCGAACCCAGCAATATATCAATAGGGGTTGAAACCATATCATTAGCGATAGCTGCAGCATTGGCCCGTTCTGATTGATGTGCATAAAAAACCGCGGGAGTAGCATCAGTTAATTCGCAGGCAACAATATCCGCGGTTTTCTTTCCGGCCTCGGCGCTGTATACTGCCAATGACTTTAATGGTTTGCCCGATGGATCAACTCCAACTGCCCGGTTATCTGTTTTTTTCCCGGTAGCAAAGGCAGTGCCTCCAGCTGCCGAATCAGTAACATAAGCATCGGCCGAATTAGTGATGGAGAACCCAATATTGAGCATTTGAAATATATTCAGCTGCCCGCGGTTGGCAGTATAGGTAGAATATATTTGCGACAAACCCATACCATCGCCGATACATAAAATAATATTTTTAACCTTTTTGGTTGAACCATCAGAATTATAGGTCGGATGGTATACCTGGTAAGGGGCCGGCGACACATATTCATCATGTGGTTTTGTATTTAAAAAGTCGCCCAATTCTTCCACTTTATCTGTGCCTATCACATCAACACCTAATCTGATCAAAGCCAGCCAACTGCTTTTGGTATCAGGGGTTTCCCAAAACCTGATCATTTTGCCGGAGTTGTGTACACTATCAATTCCACCCTTTATCCTGCCGATCTCTTCGCGGTTCAATACGCCCTTGCCATTCCATTTGGTGTATTTACCAAACGGAAAACTTACCAGCCCTATCCTTTGCCATTGCTTAGGTGTAAATCCATTTAAATGATCTACATCAAAAGATATCCAATCAGGGTAATTATTCAGTTCAGCTGCCGGAGGTACCGCCCCTGTCATCACGATGGATAATCTGCCCGGGTGCCCCGGATAGGAAAAATATTTTTCAAGCGGTTTCAGTTCTTTTATTACCAGGGGTAATATTGCTTTATGATCTTCCTTTATTTCGATCAGCAGCCGGAGTTTTCGTTGGTCATCACGCTTAAACTTTTCAATTAAGGGATCGATATATAAGATCTTTAATGATCTGCTGGCACTGATATCCTTTTTATCATGGGCCACCATAAGCTGACCGTTAACGGCAAATACATCAGCCTCAATGGAGCCAAAACCTTTTTCATAAGCCCGCAGAAAAGGGATGTTATTCTTATAATCATTGTGAGAATGTGCATCGGCAACGGTATATTCCCTTGTTTGTGCGTTTACTGTTATGCAGATGCTTGCCAATAGCCCTAATACTGTAACTCCTTTTGTAAGTTTATTCATGTTCATTATTTAATATAAAACCGCAGTGCAATATAAAGCAGTTTTAATTCCGGCCAAAGAAACTGTTATGTTGTTAACGCAAAATAAAATAAATATTAAAGCTTAAAACCTGTGTGGGTACTAACTACCACTAAATTTAGAAAGGGCAGATAGAATTTTGTTCTTCTACGGATTATTTAACAGACTGATTTGTTTAGCATTAAGGTAATTTTTATATTTAGTAATTAATCCTGTTCACATAAAAAATCATCCCCATGCCTAATCATCTTTCAATCCTTGGAATTGTTCACACCATAATCAGTGTGCTCGCAATCATCGTTGCCGTAGTTGCTTTATTTCGTTACGGGAAAATAAGCCCCGGAACCAAATCCGGCAGGTTATACGTTATCTTAACGATCATCACCTGTCTTACCGGTTTTCCGATCATGAAAACCGGGCACCCTTCTGCCGGTCACGCGCTTGGTGTAATTATCCTGGTATTGCTGCCCATTGCTGTTTACGCCCGATCCATCCGTTTTTTTGGCAGGGGTGCTGATTATATCCAGATCATCCTCATGTCGTTAACGCTTTTTTTCTCTATGATCCCGGCAACGGTCGAGTCATTAACAAGATTACCCATTGAACAGCCATTGGCCAGCGGCCCTGATTCACCTGTAGTAAAAATGTGGCTGGGAATTTGGTTCGCGGTATATTTAGTGGGTACAACCTACCAGATCATCAGGTTAAGAAGCCGAAGAAAAGCGACAGGAACGGCTGATGGTACTGTTAACCTCGGATAAATTATCATAACCTATCTTTTAAAATGGGTTAATGATCATTAACCCATTTTTTGTTTGACCTACCCTTATTTACCATCGTTGTAGTTGATTTTTAACAGCAATCACCAAAGCGATATCATCAGATCAATTACATTTGTGAACCAATTATATTGCCATGACTTTATCCAGAAGGGACTTTATTAAAACTACAGCCATTGGTACAGCAGGCCTCATAAGCGCCACAACATCTGCAGACAGTTTTGCATTAAACCCCTCGCCTGTTCAGGCAGATCTTTATACGCTAAGCGAACAGTTGTTAAGGCAATGGGCTAAAGGTCTTCTGGATCTGCAAGTCAGGGATAAAACCGATATCAACAATTACGGCGGCATATATTGCCCTGCCAACAAAACAGTTCATGGGCGGGTTGGCGATGCCATCTATCCGCTTTATTACCTGGCCGAAAAAACTAAAGATTCCAGATACATAGACTCGGCCGCGTTACTTTACCGGTGGATGGATAAAAGGGTGAGCCAGCCTGATGGGTCCTGGCTTAATGAACCTGTTAAAGGCTCATGGAAAGGAACAACTGTGTTTTCATCAATAGCTTTAGCCGAAACCTTGAAAAATCACGTTTCGATAATGGATAACCAGTTTAAAGATGAACTTACAAACCGTTTAAAAAAGGCCGCCGATTATGTTTACAACAACTTTTCGATGGAATATGGTAACATTAATTACCCTGTTACCGCATCATACGCCTTATCGTTAATAGGACGTCTGCTTGATATTCCTAAATACACAGCAAAAGGCCGTGAATTTGCGCATGCCGCTTTAAACTATATTACACCTAAGAATGGCTTTTTATACGGCGAGGGCGGCCCGAATGGCAAGGCAAGTCCAAAAGGATGTTTTTCGGTTGATCTGGGTTATAATGTGGAGGAATCCCTGCCCTCTTTGGTGCTATACGGATTATTAAACAAGGATCAGGAAGTGTTAGATGCCGTTACCCGCTGCCTGCATACCCACCTGGAGTTTATGCTTCCCGATGGCGGTTGGGATAACAGCTGGGGTACCCGTAACTATAAATGGACCTACTGGGGCAGCCGCACCAGCGATGGCAGTCAGGCAGCTTTTGCATTGATGGCTGATAGGGATCCGCGATTTTATAAGGCAGCACTTAAAAACACCCAGCTTTTAAAGGAATGTACTAAAGATGATCTATTGCGTGGGGGTCCGCACAATGTATCGCATCAGGTACCTGTTTGTGTGCACCATACCTTTTGCCATATCAAAGCTTTAACTACCATTCTTGACCATCAGCATGTATCTCCCAAAGTTAATCCCAACAATGTACAGCTTCCTCGCGAGGTAGCTTACGGGGTTCGTTTCTTTAGTGATATCCAAACCTGGCTTATTGCCAGGGGAAAGTACAGGGCTACCATTACAGGTTATGACAGGGAATATAAAGAAACCACAAACGGCCATGCCTCAGGAGGTGCCATGACCATGCTCTGGCATGAAAAAACAGGCCCTATATTTACAGGCAGCATGAACGAATATCAACTGTTTGAGGCTGATAATATGCAACGTGATACTGATCCGTTATCCATGCCCCTAACACCCCGCATAGAATTACGCACAGGATCGTTGGTATTCATGAACATCAATGACCTGAGCGCCCAAATAGAAACTGAAAATGCAAACGGCCAGCTAATCATAAAAACACAATCAAAACTGGTTGATAAAAACCAGCAAAATCCAGCCTCAGGGTTGCTCAATTGCCGGATAGCCTATCAATTCACTGATAAAAAGATCACGATTAAGTTTCATTTTGATAAAAGTGCGCACGATGGGCAGGTAAAGATCATTTTACCGGTTATTTCTAAATCGACAGAAAAATTCATACTGGCTGATAAGTTAATTCGCATAAACAAAGGAGCCTTAACTTTACAAATTTCATCAGGCAGTAAACTTACCCTATTACCAACAACTACTAAAAACCGGGTATTTAATTTTGTACCTGGTATGGAAGCCATCCCGCTAAGTATTGATCAAAACGAAACAACAATTGTAATTGAGGTGATCTGATCACTGGCCTGCTAATAATGCATCTGCTCACAAAAAAATCCGTAAGCCCCAAGCACTTGCTTTATTAAATCGGCGTCATGATAAAGACTTTCTACACGTAGCACTTTATCTTCATCTGTAAGGTCAATCGTCCAGCTTGTTTCTCCAAAGACCGCATCAAGTACACCGGCTATAAATTCCTTGTCGGTTTTATTTTTAACGGAGGTTTTATATATAAAAATATAAATTTTGTGCTTGGTTAACCGCTCCATATTCATTATATTTTCCATGTAGGTCAAATAAGTTATGGAACAAAACTCACGAATAAATTAATAGATTTCTATCCCCAAATCAGGTGGCTTTCATCCCCATAAATCACGGATAAAAAGCCGGTTAGCGGTTATATTTGGACACCTTAAAGTATAAAACATGCATTAAAAAAGCACTTTATTCATCTCATTGTCAATACTTTTACATTAGCTCAAATAACAACGGCAAAGTAGGTGCAAGTACTAAAATATAGGTATCTTTGTGTATAAAGTACACTATCAATATTTACTAAAATGAGCACTCCTAAAACTATACCAGCAACCGTGGACACTGTCCAAAATACGGTTAAAAAAATTGTGATTGTTGGAGGTGGTTTTGCCGGGATAAATCTTGCAGAACAAGTTGCCAAAAACAAAAACTACCAGGTTATTTTGCTTGATAAAAACAATTATAATTACTTTCCACCCCTGCTTTACCAGGTGGCAACCAGCTTTCTTGACGCATCAGATATCAGCTATCCGTTCCGTAAACTATTCAGGAATAAAAGGATAAGCTACCGCATGGCCGATGTGGTAAAAATAGATCCGTCATCCCAAACCGTACATTTAACTGACGAAGAACTTACCTATGATTACCTCGTGTTTGCATCAGGTGCCAGGATAAACTTTTTCGGTATGGAAAATGTTCAGCAGAACGCCATCCCAATGAAAACCATTGATGATGCTTTGCGCATGCGTAATAGTTTGCTGCAAACTATGGAACAGGCCGCCATGACCCAGGATCGTGAAGAACGAAAAAAAATGTTGACTATTGTTATTGCCGGCGGTGGCCCTACAGGTGTTGAAATTGCAGGTATGCTGGCCGAAATGAAGAAGAATATTTTCCTGAAGGATTACCCCGAACTTAAAGGTACCCCTGGTGGTATTTATATTGTTGATGGTGGTAAAAACCTGTTAGGCCCAATGAGTGATAAAACCCATCAGGAAGCTTATAAGGTGCTGACAGAATTAGGCGTAAAAGTAAAATTAAACACCCAGGTGAAGGATTTTGATAAAACCAAAGTCACTTTATCAACCGGCGAAACTATTGAAACCAAAACACTGATATGGGCCGCAGGTATTACTGCCAATACTTTTGAGGGCATCCCTGAAACCAGTTTGGGTGTTGGAAAAAGAATGATAACCGATGAATTTAACCAAGTAACCGGTGTTGATAATATTTATGCCATTGGTGATGCCAGCGTTCAACTAACCGATGAGCGCTACCCTAAAGGCCATCCTCAATTGGCGCAGGTAGCCATACAACAGGGCCGCAACTTAGCCAAAAATTTTATTGCCATGCAAAAAGGTAAACCGCAAAGCGCTTTTAATTATTTTGACAAAGGCGATATGGCTATTATAGGCCGTAATAAAGCGGTTGTTGATCTGTTTAAAAACAAGCTGCACATTGGTGGTATCCTGGCTTTGTTCATGTGGTTATTTATTCACTTAATTTCGTTGGTAAATTACCGTAACAAGTTAAAAACAATGTATAACTGGGCCACTGCCTATTTATCAAAAGATCAATCGTTAAGAATGATATTCAGGTCATAAAACGGGCAAACGCTATAGGTAATTGTGACCCTATTTATTCACCGATGCCGCTGCCCATATGTCGCGGATGGTGTCTTCATCGCCGTGACCATCGGGTACCGCAGGGCCTGGGTTATTAGCATAATACCAACGTTTTTTATCAAGCGGTGATGTAGTTTGCCTGCCGCCGGGCATTTCAAGGTGACCATTGGGATCCGTTTTCTTGACCCAGTCATAAGCGTAATGCAGCCATTGGGTGCGGTATTGTTTATTTTGATGGGCAAACCAGCTGATCTCATCATAACCCCAAACCCAAAAAGGAATGTCCCCGGCATTTGCCTGACCTGGCTTTTTGCTTACGCCATAGTTATCAAATTCGACCAGATAAGGTAAATGTTCACAAGTCCAGCCGCTTGGGGTAATGCCGCCTTTACTGCGCAGATAAAGCGCATCTGTATGCCCTACCTTTAGCATTGCCTCTTCCGGTTTATCAGGGGTCTCCATTATTCTCAACGGGAAAGCATGAAAATCCATCAGCAATTTTCCATTGCGCACAAAGCCACCGCTGGGTACATGCGAATCGCATATGATCATGTGCCTGCGGGCATGTTTATTGGCATAATCCCTGATCAGCGTTAATATCTGCGCATAGCTATCCAAATGAAGGTCGTTTTTATTCATCAGCTCCACCTGTCCAAAATGGATACCTTCAATACCTATGTTTATGTATGATACAGCCAGGTAATAGAAAAAAAGCTTGGTTTCGGGTCTGCTTACATCAGGTACAGAACCTTTGCCCCATTGATTTTTAAATTTCCCATCGGGATACAGCATATCAGCATAACTAAAATTCCGTTTCTGTACCGGCATATTCAAGGCGGTAAATGCCCAGTCAGGCACGGCAAGCTGATCCACCTGTGGCGTTACTATCTCAAAAATACAAGCCTGTAAAATTATATCAGGGTCACTGGCGTGTACCCTGGCAGCCAGTTCTTTTTCCTGTTGCAGGTTCTTCGGAATATCGGCTTCTTCACCCCATTGGCATACTGCCCTGCCTATAAACTTGGCCCCAATGTTTTTTATCATCCTGAGGTTATCATCAAAATTACCTTTACCTACCAGCAGGCTTTGCATGGTGACTGATCGGTCTAAGTAGTTTTCAAGCACTACCCGTGAGATCTTTTTATCAAATTTATAACCATTGTCGTTGGCCGGTACGGGGTGATAAACAGATGCTTTGCCAAAATTGGTAAAAGCCTGGCAGAAGAACAGGATTAGTACCCATTTGAAAGGTGTTAACGTGGATAAATTCATAATCAGGTTTTATTGGTTGGATGCAACAAAACTATAGTCATGAATAAATATTTAATTAATATATAATTAATTGGATGTAACATTAATGATTCAAATGATGTTTTACACCACCTGAATCATTAAATAACTTATTCACTCCACGGTGAATGCAGGATGCAATCGCAAAAGTTTTTGCGGTGAAAGTTGGGAATCATAAAAGCACATACATCGGCCTTGATGTTACCAAAAGTGGTTTCTGTTTTGTGTTCAAAACCACTAAAGAAAGTTGGGATTATCTTTTTCTTAAAATCATTTCTCGGGAATGCCCGGATGATCTCCTCCCGGTGTTCCGCGCTCAGATTTTCATACCCTTCACCCATTACGTCAAGCCCCACTCCTGAATACATGAGTGCAACTTCCGGCTCTTTATGTTCGGCAATACCTATAGTGGTATGCAAGGCTATGGTATCCCATACCAGCTGTAATGATTCTTTGGGCAGGCCATGGCTTTTCAAAAAGTCACGGGCGGCATTGGCCCCATCTACTTCGAAGCGCAGGTCAGGACTGCTGTAATGTTTGGTTAAACCCAGATCATGAAATACAGAACTTACATAAAGCAGTTCCGGATCATATTGCAAATTATTGCGTTTTCCGTTGAGCGACGAAAAAAGAAAAACCCTCAGGGAGTGATTATAAATAAATTCTGTACCGTGCTCTAATAATAGTTCGGTGGCCTGCTGGGCAATAGCGCTGTCGGGAATAACTATCCCTGCTAACGATTTTACTTTATTTACTGACATATTTTTTGTTGATTTTATATCAACAAAAATAGTTTGGTTAAAGCAGCCCCGAAATGTTAAAAACCGTCAATCACATGCCAATATTTACAAAACGATCACGATAATCATGAGGCGAGATCTGGGTATTTTTCTTAAAAAAATGACTAAACTGATCGGGGGTAGAAAAATTGAGGTGAAACGCGATCTCTTTTACCGGTTTTGATGAGAATTGCAGTGAACGCTTGGCCTCGGCAATAAGCTGGCCATTAATAATGTCTTTAGCCCCCTTGCCACTGCAACGCTTGCACAGATCAGACAGCTTACGGGCAGAAATCCCTAACTGGTTTGCAAAATCGGCTACTTCGTGCGTTGCCTGGTACCGTTTGCTTACCAATTCTATAAACTGACGATAAAGCTGGTTTTCATAGCTATCATACCCATGAATTAAAGCCGCGTTCACATTAGCTATCTTGATCATGATGATCTTTAAATAGGCAGCCAAAGCATCCAGCTTATTCGGGTAATCGTCCTTTATAAACTCCTGGTAAAGCGTCTGAAAAAGTACATCCAGTTCTGATTGATCTGTGTTATTTAAGGGTAATTGCTGGTTAGCCGCCGCGTTATTAAACAGTACCGCTTTACAATTATTGGCGCTATCAGGAGTCTTTTCCCAAAAACAGTCGCCAAATGAAAGTTCATATCCTGTTATATGAGTATTGGGATGAAATGCATATAGTTGCCCCTTTGCCAATAAAAAAAGCTCACTGCCAGCTAGTTGATAGGCCACATCATCTATCAAAAGTGTACCGCTACCCTCTTTAAGCATAAAGATGCGGTGGTAATTTATCCTGCAAACAGACAAGCTATCAAATGTTTGGTTCGATAGATAATTTATGGAGAAGGAATCTTTTATTTCCTTATCCACGTGCGCCTGCGAAAAATTATCATTGATCATTGCCTAAAAAAACAAACTTATTAAATGGAGGTGACTATATCGTCACCCGCGTTTAAGTTTTTAAATAATGATCCAAACCTTTTTCCGGCTTCTCACCTCCATTCACCGATAATTTAGGCTAATTGGCCGAAATCTACTATTGATGCCATTGGTATGTTATCATATTTGAAGTAATATTTAATGATCACTTATGAGCGGCAACCTAAAAAACAAAAATATTTTAATTTCAGGTGCAAGTATTGCCGGTCCGGCATTGGCTTATTGGCTAAACCATTATGGATTTAATGTAACTGTTGTTGAACGGGCTTCCGAACTTCGAAAAGGAGGTTACAGGATTGATTTGCGTGGAGTAGCAACTGAGGTAGCCGAACGTATGGGTATTTCGGATCAGGTAAAAGAATTAAATACCGCCATGCGGGGTTCATCCATGATAACCGCGGCAGGTAAACGGTATGTAGACCTTAATGATCCCAATATATTTGGTATGCGACTGGATACCGACGTGGAGATCATGCGGGGCGAATTATCCGGGATCCTTCATAACGAAACCAAAGATCAAACGGAATATATTTTCAATAACTCCATTACCGACATAACCCAAACGCATGAGCATGTAACCGTTACCTTTAAACAAGGAGAACCCCGCATATTTGACCTGGTTGTAGCGGCCGATGGTCTGAGGTCAAATGTGCGGGGATTGGTTTTTGAAAAGGAAAACATCACTATCAAACATTTGGGGTACTACGTAGCCATCTTCACTATACCCAATCACTTTGACCTTGATCATTGGGAGCTAAGCTATCCTGCATTGAATAAGCTTGTAAACATATACAGTACAGGTGAAAATCAGGAAGCAAAAGCATTGTTCATGTTTGCGGCGCCGGCAACAGATCATGGTCACCGTAATACAGCACAGCAAAAACAATTGGTTATTGACCAATTTAAGGATGAAGGGCCGGCCATTTCAAAAATATTAAACGCCATTCATGATACACCTGATTTTTATTTTGATGCCATAAGCCAGGTAAAAATGAATAGTTTATCAAGTGGCCGGGTGGTGTTACTGGGCGATGCGGGTTATTGCCCTTCACCGGCATCTGGCCAGGGCAGCAGTTTGGCATTAGTTGGGGCGTATGTTTTAGCCGGGGAACTTGCAGCCGCTTCCGGAGATCATCAAAGAGCATTTAACAATTACGAAAGCCAGATGAGATGGTTTGTTAAAGCCAATCAACAACTGGGAATAACCGTTTTAAAAGAGATGGTAAGTAAATCAAATACACAGCTATGGTTTCAAACCACGATGTTGCGCATACTGGTTAAATTACCCTGGAAGGAAAAAATATTTAAAAGCTTCCTGAAGGAAATGCAGCAGAAAGTAGATGAGGCAGCAAATGCCATTGAGCTCAGGGATTATGCCCGTTACACGCGGCATATAATAAAAAGTGATCCTGTTTAATAATACCATTTACAATATTTAATTTTCGGCGATCCTGAAAAACTGGCGCAGGCCTTTATGAAACTTGCCGCTGCCAAAACCTGCCCGTACACCTGCCTTTAGATAATGTCACCCTTAAACCGTTCAGGGAAAAAAAAACGCTTTTGAAAAGGATATAGCAGACTGGTATGATGTAGTTACCGGCACTGACCATGATGATGTAGCTGTAAAAGCATAAACAATAATCGTTCTTTATTGAGCCGTGCAAGATGTAATTATACATCATGCGCGGCTTTTCAATTAAAAATAAATATTATTGAAAACTTAAATTAAAAACATGAAAGGATTAAAAACAATTCTATTTTTAACTATCTCCAATACATTCATGACGTTTGCATGGTACGGGCATTTAAAGTTTAAAGAATACTCATGGGGTAAAAACCTGGGGATCTTCTCCATAATTGTGATTAGCTGGGGACTGGCTTTTTTTGAATATCTTTTTCAGGTACCAGCCAATGAGGGTGGTTTTAAAGACAACGGGGGGCCCTTTACGCTGGTTCAGCTTAAAACCATTCAGGAGGCTATAACCCTCGTGGTTTTCATGTCATTCACCCTCATTTTTTTCAAAGACGAAAAGCTGGGTTGGAACCACCTGGCCGGATTTGCACTCATAGTGCTGGCTGTATTTGTGATCTTTAAAAAATGGTGAGCAATAAATTATAACAGATTAAACAAGATGATTTAAATGTCTGTCTACCGTTTCTAATAACCTGTCCATTTCAAATGGTTTATTTAAATAAGCATCGGCACCGCATTCCAGCGCAGCACCTGCCAAATTTTCACAGCCCGATATCAGTATTACCGGGACATGGCTGGTTAAAGGATGTTTTTTAAGGGCCGAACATAGTTCGCTCCCTAAACCATCTTTTAATTTGTTATCCACCAGCACCAGGTCGGGCATTTGCAGTATAACACCCTTTATAGAATTTTTACCGGGGTAGGCAGCAGTGTGATAACCCTCTCCTTTCAGAATCAATTGTATTTCGTCAGACAGATCAACGTCGTCCTCAACGATAAATATTTTTTTTCTCATAGGTTTATGTGAAAGGTACACAAATTTACATTTATAATTAATATCAATCAATTATAAATTAATTTATTTAAAAACAGAGAAATCAATGGTTGATATTTGAGGTAAATAATGTTAAATGCCGGTCAGAAAAAATTATACGGTACAAAACAATTAGCTTTAATTTCAATTTGAAGTTTAGTAACAATAAATAAACTACCTGAACATTTATGAAAATAATAACATACCCCGGCAATCCATTTCCACTTGGCGCAACCTGGGATGGTAATGGGGTTAACTTTACGCTTTATTCAGAAAATGCAACAGGTGTTGATCTTTGCCTGTTTAATACAATGAATGATGAAATAGAGTCATCGAGAATTCAGATCACTGAATTTTCTGACTTGATATGGCACATATATATACGCGGCCTAAAACCCGGACAATTATATGGATACCGTGTGCATGGCCCCTATGAGCCGGAGAACGGACATCGTTTTAACCCCAACAAGCTATTGATAGATCCTTATGCAAAGGCTATTGCAGGCACAATTGATTGGGATGATTCCTTATTTGGATATGAGGTAGGCAACCCGGATGAAGATCTGAGTTTTAGTCAAACAGATAATGCGGCATTTGTCCCCAAGTCGGTTGTTATTGATCATAATTTTGATTGGGAGAATGATAAAAGTCCCGACATAGCCTACTTTAATTCGGTGATCTATGAAGCACACGTAAAAGGGCTCACCAAGCTTCACCCTGAAATACCCGAAGATATCAGGGGGACGTACGCGGCTATAGCCCATCCCGTGACTATTGCTTATTTAAAAGATCTGGGTATTACCGCTATTGAGTTAATGCCGGTTCATGATTTTCTTACAGACAGGCATCTTGTGGAAAAAGGCCTCACCAATTACTGGGGTTATAATACCATTGGTTTCTTTGCTCCGGATGCCCGCTATGCATCCTGCAGTGTACTTGGCGAACAGGTTATTGAATTTAAAAACATGGTTAAAGAGTTGCATAAAGCCGGGATTGAGGTAATTCTCGATGTGGTGTATAATCATACCGGCGAAGGCAACCAAATGGGTCCTACCTTGTCTTTCAAGGGTATTGACAATGCTTCATATTATCGCCTTAAAGATGATGATAAAAGGTATTACATGGATTATACAGGTACGGGTAATACCCTGAACGCGAATTTACCTAATGTGCTGCGCCTCATGATGGATAGCCTGCGGTATTGGATCGTGGATATGCATATTGACGGCTTCCGTTTTGACCTTGCCGCCACGCTGGCCCGTGAACTGCATGAAGTGAACCGCCTGAGTGCATTTTTTGATATTATTCACCAGGACCCGATCATATCACGGGTAAAATTAATAGCCGAGCCCTGGGATCTGGGAGAAGGTGGTTACCAGGTAGGTAAGTTTCCATCGGGATGGGCAGAATGGAACGGTAAATACCGCGATAGCATACGTGATTACTGGAGCGGCAGGGAAAGTACACTGGCAGAATTTGCCGACCGTATAACCGGAAGTTCTGACCTGTATAAATCGTACCGCAGGCCTACAGCCAGCATCAATTTTATTACCGCGCATGATGGCTTTACCTTAAATGACCTGGTATCATACAATGAAAAACATAACGAAGCCAACGGTGAGGATAATAATGATGGCGAAAACTATAACCGTTCATGGAACTGCGGTGTGGAAGGGCCTACAGATGATGAAGTTATCAATAAGCTGCGCGGCAAACAGAAAAAGAATTTTTTAACTACGCTTTTCCTTTCGCAAGGTGTACCCATGTTGGTTGCCGGTGATGAAATGAGCCGTACACAGCGAGGGAACAATAACTCCTACTGCCAGGACAATGAAATTTCATGGATAAACTGGAAAACAATGGATAAGGAGCTGCAGGCTTTTACACGTAAATTGATCAGTTTGCGAAGAGATCACGCCGCTTTTTCCCGGAAAAACTGGTTTAAGGGCGAGCCTGTAAAAAGTAACGGTATTGCTGATATAGCCTGGTTTTTACCTGATGGCTCTGAAATGACCGACGATACCTGGAACCATGATTTTGCCAAATCGGTAGCTGTTTTTTTAAATGGTTTAGGACTTCATAGCGTTAATGCCGAAGGTAATAAAGTGGTTGATGATAGTTTCTACATTATTTTTAACGCGCATGATGAACCATTAAGTTACAAATTACCCAAAATTGAATACGCTAAGGATTGGGAATTATTAATAGATACCGGTAAAGAGCAAATCGATGAAAATACCTGCAAGTATAGCGCTGAATCTACCATACAGGTAGCGGGGAGATCGGTTGTATTACTTCAACATCAATTGGTATATAATGGCGGCACTAAACATCAATAACAGATCAATAGGTGTTAACTTTAATAATTCGGGACTTGCTGAGGTAAAGTTGTGGGCACCAAATGCCGCTAAGGTTTTTATCAAACTTGATAAACAAATGCTTCCTTTAATCAGGGAAGAGCACGGCTTTTGGACATTAACCACAGGTGAGATTAAACCTGATGACAAATATTGGTTTGATGCGGATGACAAACAATTATCTGACCCGGCATCACTTTTTCAACCGGATGGTGTGCATGGCTCATCAGGAGCATTTGACGTAAACGCTTTTAACTGGACAGATGCCACATGGAAAAACATGCAGCTGGCTGATTATATATTTTACGAACTCCATACCGGTACATTTACCCGCGATGGCACTTTTAAAGGCCTTGAAGAGCAACTTGATTATCTGATTGAACTTGGTATTACCGCGATAGAAATTATGCCCGTAGCTCAATTCCCCGGCGAAAGGAACTGGGGATATGATGGCGCTTTTCCTTTCGCGGTACAAAACAGTTACGGAGGGCCGCAGGGTTTACAGCATTTGATCAATAGCTGCCACAGTAAAGGGCTGGCTGTAGTTTTAG
>Ga0193743_1000777_pt1 | contig 24929 bp, 25 predicted proteins | sample L2c2metaG_FD_143038 | JGI IMG/M metagenome (GOLD analysis project Ga0193743, IMG submission 143038) | Soil microbial communities from a riparian zone of the East river system, Colorado, United States - L2c2 | ecosystem: Environmental > Terrestrial > Soil > Riparian zone | place: USA: East River...
GCTCACGTCAGCGACCACGTCACACGCCGTATGTCCATCCGACGACACCGAGCCGGTCATCCCGAGGTCAACTCGGCCAGAGATCGAGCATCGGCGGCAGCGCGCCCTCCAGATCGAGTAGCCAGCTCTTCGCCTCCAGACCCCCGCCGAAGCCGCCCAACCCATCGGCGGCGAGCACCCGGTGGCACGGCACGATGACCGGCACCGGATTCGAGCCCATGATCGAGCCGACCCGCCGGGCGGCCAGGCCCCGGTGTGGCGCGGGGTACCCCTCGCTCTGGTAGGCGCCGCTGCGCACGGCGAGCTCGCCGTAGGTGGTCGTCTGGCCGTAACCGACCGACTCGTGCAGCGTGGTCAGCACGGTTCGCTGGTCGCCCGAGGTGAGCCGCCAGTCCACCGGCAGGGCGAACGCGGTGCGCCGCCCGGCCGCGTACTCGGCCAGCTCGGCGGCGGCGTGCTCGGTACGGGCCGGATCCGACACCGCCTCGGCACCCAGCCGTTGGGCGGCACCGAGCACCCGGCGGCGGGAATCAGCTCCCGCGCCGAAGCACACCAGGGCGACGCCCGCCTCGGTGGTGCCGACGGTGAGCGCTCCGATCGGCCCCGGTACCGGCACCGTGGCCCACGCCAACCACATTCCGCCATTGTCGCCGCCGGCACCGACAGTTTGGCCGCTAGGGTGCGAAGCGGCTCCCCTCGGCGTGGCGGAAGGACCGATCATGGCAGGTGCGCTGGTCAGACAGGTGCAGTCGGCCGCCGCCGCGCTGGCCTACCGGGTGCCGGCGCCGGTTCGCCCGCTGGCCACGCCGCCGGACCCCCGGCTGAAGCCGGTGCTGGGCGACGCCGGCCCGCCGTTCATAGGCCATGCGCTGAGCGTGCTGTACGACACCCTGGAGTTCGGCCGCCGGCGCTTCGCCCGGTACGGCCCGGTGAGCTGGAGCGAAGTGCTCGGCACCAAGGTGGTCACGCTGATCGGCCCGGAGGTCACCGAGATCCTGGCCACCAACCGGGACAAGGCCTTCGCGAACGAGGCGGCCTACGCGTACTTCATCGGCCCCTTCTTCCATCGGGGCATCATGCTGATGGACTTCGAGGAGCACCTGGCGCACCGGCGGATCATGCAGGCGGCCTTCACCCAACCCAGGCTGGACGGCTACCTGCGTGCGATGAACCCTCGGATCGCCGAAGGCCTGGCCGGCTGGCGCCCCGGGCGGCGGTTCGAGCTCTACTCCGCGATGAAGCGGCTCACCCTGGACATCGCCAATGAGGTCTTCGTCGGCGAGAACGCGGACCAGAAGGACAGCGACCGGATCACCAAGGCGTTTGTGGACGCGGTGCACGGCGGCCAGGCCTACATCCGGGCCAACGTCCCCGGTGGCGTCTGGGCCAGGGGGCTGCGCGGCCGCCGGCTGCTGGAGGACTACTTCCGCGACCGGCTGCCCGCGCACCGGGCCGGCGGTGGTGACGATCTGTTCAGCGTGCTCTGCCGGGCGCGGAGCGAGGACGGTGAGCGGTTCACCGACGACGACATCGTCAACCACATGATCTTCGTGATGATGGCGGCGCACGACACCAGCACCATCACGCTCGCCATGATGGGCTACTACCTGGGCAAACACCCTGAGTGGCAGGAGAAACTGCGCGCCGAATCGCAAGAGCTGGGCAAGGACGCGATCGACTACCCGGACCTGGACCGGCTCACCACGCTGGACCTGGTGATGAAGGAAGCCATGCGGATCAACTCGCCGGTCGGCGGGCTGTTCCGGCAGGCCATCGTGGACACCGAGATCCTCGGGCACTACATCCCGGCCGGCACCATCTTGATGACCAGCACATACGCCACCCAGCGCATGCCCACCTGGTGGCCCAACCCGGACGAGTTCGATCCCGGCCGGTTCGCCGAGGACCGCCGCGAGGACCGGATACATCGCTACGCGTGGGCGCCCTTCGGCGGCGGCGCGCACAAGTGCATCGGCCTGCATTTCGGTGCCATGGAGGTCAAGGCGATCATGCATCAGCTGCTACTGCGCTACCGCTGGAGCGTGCCCGCCGGTTATGCCCCACCCATCGGCTACGGCACCGGGCCGATGCCCACCGACGGCCTGCCCATCCGGCTGGAGCCGCTGACCGGGGCCTGACCAGGGCAACTCAGCTCGCCCTGGTGCTGTCCCGGATGACCAGGCTCGGCGCGAGCGCGATGTGCGCGGCCGGCCCGGGGCTGCCGGAATCGGCCTGGCTCGCGGCGGCGAGCAGCCGCACTGCCTCCGCCGCGATGCGGTCCCTCGGCTGGTCCACCGTGGTCAACGCGGGCTCGCTCAGCCGGGAGAAGTCGATGTTGTCGAACCCGGTGACCTGCACCTGGCCGGGCACCTCGACGCCATGCGCCCGGCAGGCCCGGGTGACCCCGAGCGCGATCAGGTCGTCGGCGCAGACGATCGCCTCGGGCAGCGGGCCGGCAGCCACCAGCCGAGCCACCGCCTCCTCGCCCCACTCGATGCTGAACTCCCCGAGCAGGACCGCCGCCTGGTCCACAGCGATACCTAGCTCACCCGCCCGCCGCCGGAAGCCGCTGAGCCGCTGCTCGCTGGACGAGTTGGTCTCCCGGGAGCCGACGAAGGACGCCGAACGCGCGCCGCCGGCATACAGATGATCGAGAACCAGGCGCATCGCGGCGAGGTCGTCCACCCCGACCCAGTCCGTGCTGGTGCCGTCCACGAACCTGTCCAGCTGGACCAGCGGCAGGTGGGCTGCCGTGTCCGCGACCGCCGCCGCGCTGTCCATGCCGTGGGTCGGACTGACGATGATGCCGTCCACATTCCTGGCGACCAGTGAGGCCAGCCGTTTGGCCTCGATCACCGGGTCAGACTGGGCGTCGCAGAGGAACAGGTCTTTGCCACCGCGTTCCAGTACGTGCTCAACGCTGCGCACCAGCGAGGTGAAGAACGGGTTGCCGATGCTCGGCACCACCATGCCGACGGTGTCCGTGCGGCTGTTCCGCAACGCCCGGGCGATCGGGTTCACCTGGTAGCCGAGCTCCCCCGCCACCCGTCTGACCCGGCGATCGACCTCGGCGGACACCGGCCCGCGACCGGACAACGCGCGCGACACGGTGGCCGTCGACACCCCGGCACGGGCCGCCACCTCGGCGATGGTCACCCGATGCAATCGTTTACCTCTCTGCAACACAAAACGGCTTACAACGTAGCAGCTAAGCCGCGAGTTCACGCAGAATGCCCCTTGACTACCTGCGGATACGTCCTTAACGTCTCGCCAACAGACTTGTGGAATCGATTACACAAGGAGCGCCAAAATGGCCGAGGTGAGGGTGGACGGACGTGCCCTGGGGGTGTTCCCGCCGAAGCCGAACGCCATCCAGCAGCTGTTCGGCACCGCCAAGGTGGTCATCGGGGTGGTCCACCTGCCCCCGCTGCCCGGCAGCCCGCACTACACCGGCACGCCGCTCGCCGATATCGAGACCTTCGCCGTCGAGGAGGCGCGCGCCTACTCCGAAGGGGGCTGCCACGGGCTGATCGTGGAGAACCACTGGGACATCCCGTTCCCCAAGCCGGGCGAGCACGGCTACGAGACCGCCGCCGCGATGGCCGTGGTCACCAGGGCGGTGCGCGAGCGGGTCGGCGGTGGGCTCGGGGTGTCCGTGCTGTCCAACGCCGCCGAGTGCTCGATCGCGGCGGCCTGGACCGCCGGTGCCGGCTTCGTGCGGGTCAACCAGTGGGCGAACGCCTACGTGGCCAACGAGGGCATCATCGAGGGTCAGGCCGCGCACGCCACCCGCTATCGACACCGGATCGGCGCCGGCCCGATCAAGGTGTTCGCCGACGTGCACGTCAAACACGGGGCGCACGCGATCGTGGCGGACCGGACGCTGGCCGAGCAGACCGAGGACGCCGAGTTCTTCGACGCCGACGTGCTGATCGCCACCGGCTCGCGCACCGGCGACGCGGCCTCCCGGGACGAGGTTGACGGCATCGCCGGGCACACCAGGCTGCCGGTGGTGATCGGCTCCGGGATCACCGCCGGCAACATCGGGGAGCTGCTGCCGGCCTGCGACGGGGTAATCGTGGCGTCCTCGGTGAAGGACAACGGCCGCTGGTGGGGACGGGTGGACCGCGTCAAGGTGCGCGAGCTGACCGCGGCGGCCGCCAAGGCGGGCGCGGAGCCGAGGTGATCGTGTTCTGCGGCTACGCGAACCGGGACCTCACGGTCAGCGTCCCCGCGCTGCCCGGCGCCGGCGCCCGGATACAGGCCACCGAGGTCCGTGAACGCGATGGCGGGATGGCCGCGAACGCTGCGGCGGCCGCCGCCAGGGTCGGTGCCGAGGTCCGGTTCGTCGGCGTGGTCGGCCCGGACGCGCGCGGCGAGGCGTTCCTTCGCGCGCTGGCCGAGGACGGCGTGGACACCGCCCTGACCGCCCGCACCTCCGCCCTGACCACGGCGATCGTGCTGCTCACCCCGGACGGCGAGCGGGCCATCATCAGCCAGGACGACGGACTGGACACCGCCCGGATCACCGAGGCGTACCAGGTGGCCGCCGCCGACGGCTGGTTCTACCTGGACGGCTACCGGTTCCCCGCCGCACACACCGCGCTGGCCGGCCGGCCTGGCCCGCGCGTGCTGGTCGACCTGGACGGCTGCGCCACCGCGGCGGCGGCGCGGGCAGCGCTCTCCCTGGCCGAACACGCGATCGTGGGCCGGGCACTCGCCCTCCAGCTGATCGGCGACGACGCCGCACTGGCCCAGGCGGCCGGCACCCACCGGGTGCACCTGGTGGTCACCGACGGGCCGAGGGGATGGACGCTGTTCGAACCCGGCGGCAATTGGCACCACGGAGCGGCGCTGCCGGTGACGGCGGTGGACTCCACCGGCGCCGGGGACTGCTTCGCCGGCACCTACTGCGCCGAGCTGGACCGGGGCGCCGAGCCGGTACAGGCAGCCCGGTTCGCCTCGGTCGCCGCCGGGCTGTCCTGCACCCGCTCCGGCGCCCGCGACGGCCTCCCCCGCCGCGAGCAGGTGCTCACCGCGCTCGATCGGATCACCCCCGCGCACCCAGGCGGCCCGGACCGCCGAGACCACCGCTGAAAGAGGAGAGACCATGCGACGAGCGGTAACCCTGCTGGCCGCACTCGCCCTGACCCTGGCCATGGCCGGTTGCGACGTGGCGGCCCGCCGGGAGATGGCGGCCGAGTCCCAGGCGGCCAAGGCCGGACCGCCGCCCCCGGCCACGGTGGCGCAGTCCTGTCAGGTCAAGGGGCACCAGCCGAGGATCGGGATCATCCCGATCAACCTGCAGGCGCTGTTCTTCAACCAGATCAACACCGGCGCGCAACGGGTGGCCCAGCAGGCCGGGGCGCAGACCCAGATCGTGAACGGCAGCGACGACTCGACCACCCAGGCCAATGCCATCGACAACCTGGTGGCCAACCAGTACGACGCGATCATTGTCGACGCGGTGGACACCGACGGGATCCGCCCGGCCATCCGCCGCGCCAAGGCGGCCGGGGTTCCGGTGGTCGCGGTGGACGCCACGGTGGACGACCCGGCGGTGTCCGCGCAGGTCGGCGTCGCCAACTCGGCGGGCGGGCAGCAACTGGCCAGGGAGCTGCTCGGGATCAGCGGCGGCAAGGGCGAGATCGGCGTGGTCAGCGCGCTGAACAGCACCATCCAACTGGAGCGGCAGAAGGGGTTCACCGACGAGGTCACCGGGCACGGGATGACGATCAAAACGGTGGTGGACGGGCGCAACATCCAGGAGAACGCCCAGGCCGTGGCGGAGAACCTGCTCACCGGCAACCCGGATCTGCCCTACGCATACGCCACCGGGGAACCGGCGCTGATCGGCCTGGCCGCCGCGGTCACCAGCCAGCAGCGCTCGAAGAGCATCAAGGTGGTCGGCTGGGATCTGTCCGAGCAGGCCGTGGACGGGCTGCGGGCCGGCTGGATCGTCGGCGTGGTGCAGCAGAACACCTTCCAGTTCGGCTACGACGCGATGAACGCGGCCATCAACCTTGCCTGCGGCCGGCCGGTGACCAGGGACATCCCGGTGCCTATCCAGATCGTCACCCCGGCCAACGTGGCGGACTACCTCTACTACCTGGAGAAGTGATGACCGATCACGCGTTGGTCAGCCTCAGAGGTATCACCAAGTCGTTCGGCGCGGTCCGCTCGCTGCGCGGGGTCGACCTGCGGCTGGAGGCCGGTGAGGTACTCGGCCTGGTGGGCGACAACGGCGCCGGCAAGTCAACCCTGATGAAGATCCTCTCCGGGGCGCTGGAACACGACTCCGGGGAGATCTGGATCGACGGCGAGCAGCGGCGGTTCGCCAGCCCGGCGGATGCCCGGCGGGAGCAGATCGGCATCGTCTACCAGGACCTGTCGCTGTGCGACACGCTGGACGTGGCAAGCAACCTGTTCCTGGGCAGGGAGCCGCACCGGGGGCCGTTTCTGGACCGCGCCGCGATGCACCGCTCGGCCGCCGAGATGCTGTCCGACCTGCACGTAAGGGTCCGCTCCACGTACCAGGAGATCGGCGAGCTGTCCGGCGGCCAGCGCCAGGCGGTGGCCATCGCCCGCGCGGTCTCCTTCCAGCCCAGGGTGCTGATCCTGGACGAGCCGACCGCCGCGCTGGCCGTCGCCGAGGTCCGCCAGACGCTGCGGATGATCCGCGAAGTGGCCGGTCGGGGCGTCGGCGTCATCCTCATCACGCATCGGCTGCAGGACCTGTTCGAGGTGTGCGACCGGATCACCGTGATGTACGAGGGGCGCACCGTGGACGATCGGCCGGCCGGCGAGCTGGACATCGAAACGTTGGTCTCGCTGATCACCCGGTCCGGCACCGAACCAACGTCCGACCCGGAGGAGGTGGCGTGAGGATGAGTACTCAAGTGGACACACCGGCTCAGTCGACGCGGAACGAAACCCCCTCCCGCTGGGAGCGCACCAACAAGGCGACCGTGGCCATGCTGGGTGTGACGATCGCGCTGTTCGCGATCTTCGGTCTGACCGCGCCGAACTTCCTCACCTTCGTCAACATCTCCAACCTGGCCACCCAGGTCGCCATCACGCTGATCGTCGCGGTGGCCATGACGTTCGTGATCACCACTGGCCAGATCGACCTGTCCGTGGGTTCCACGGTCGCCTTTGTCGCGGCCGGCACCGCCGAGCTGCTGCAGGCCGGCTGGGACTCCTCCCTGGTGATCATCGCCGGGCTGCTCGCCGGGCTGGTGTGGGGCCTGGTCAACGGCTGGCTGTCCGCCTATCAACACATCCCGTCGTTCATCGTCACGCTCGCCTCGCTCTCGGTCATCCGTGGCCTGGCCCAACTGTGGACCCAGGGCTTCTCGGTGCCGATCGACAAGCGGCTGTTCGTGGCCAAGATCGGCGACGCCACCTGGCTCGGCTTCTCCGTGCTGGCCTGGATCGCGCTCGCCACGGTGGTGCTCGGCGCTGTGCTGCTGTCCCGGATGCGGTTCGGCAGCTACGTCAACGGCATCGGCGCGCAGGAGGAGTCGGTGCGCCGGGCCGGGGTGAACACCCAGCGAATCAAGATGATCACCTTGATGTTGACCGGGCTGGCGGCCGGCGCGGCGGGCATCCTCACCGCCGCCCGGCTGGGCTCCGGGTCGTCCAACTCCGGGCAGGGCTTCGAGCTCACCGTGATCGCCGCCGTGGTGCTGGGCGGCACCAACCTGTTCGGCGGCCGGGGCACGGTGGTCGGCACGATCATCGGCGCGGTGATCATCGGCATGATCGCCAACGGGCTGACCCTGCTCGGAGTGAGCCCCTTCCTGGCCCCGATCATCACCGGCCTGGTGCTCATCGCCGCGATCTGGATCAACCTGCGCGGCCGGTCCCTTGGCGACCTGGTCACACACCTGACGGGCCGGCGGTGACCGGGCCCGCGACGGTCAACACGGTCACCGGCCCGGTGCCCAGCGACTCGCTCGGTTTGACCCTGACGCACGAGCACCTGCGCAATGACGCCCGCCGCTCGGTGGTCGAACCGGCCGACCCCGAGCTGCGCTTCCTGCGCGAGGCCACGGTGACCCCGGGCCTGGCCTGGCTGCTGCGCGAGCAGCCGTACGCCTGCCTGGACCACTGCGCGCTGGACGACACCGAGGCGGTGCTGGAGGACCTGGTCGCGTTCGGCGAGGCCGGCGGCGGCACCGTGGTGGACGTGACCCCCGCCGGGCTGGGCCGCGATCCCATCGTGCTGCGGGAACTCTCGCAACGCAGCGGGGTCAGGGTGTTGATGGGCTCCGGCTGGTACCTACAGCGCTACCACCCGCCGCACCTGGCCGGCTCTGACGAGCGGGCCCTGGCCGCCGAGCTGGTCGGCGAGTTCGCCCTGGGCGTCGGCGGAACCGGCATCGCGCCCGGTGTGATCGGTGAGATCGGCGTCTCCCCGGACTTCACCCCGGACGAGCGCACCGCGCTGCGGGCGGCGGCCAGGGCGCAGCGGGACACTGGCGTGCCGCTGTACGTGCACCTGCCCGGCTGGCAGCGCCGCGGCCACGAGGTGCTCGACCTGGTGCTGGACGAGTACCGGGTGCCGCCCGGCGCGGTTGTGCTGTGCCACCTGGACCCGTCCGGCGACGACCCCGACTACCAGCGCGCCCTCGCCGAGCGCGGGGTGTGGCTGGAGTTCGACATGGTCGGCATGCCGTACCGGTTCCCCGGCGAGGGCCAGTCCCCCGCCCCCGGTGACACCGCCCGCGCGGTGGCCGGACTGATCGAGCGAGGACACGGCGGCCAGCTGCTGCTCAGTCACGACGTGTTCCTCAAGACCATGCTCACCCGGTATGGCGGCAACGGCTTCCGCTATGTGCCCACCCTGTTCCTCGCCCGGCTGACCGGGTGCGGGGTCGACCCCGCCGTGGCGGCCGAGCTGCTGCATGCCAACCCCGCTCGGCTGTTCTCCGCCGCCGCCGGCTGACCCACACACCGAAGGAGTGCCCACGATGACTCGCGTCCTGATCGCCGGCGAGAGCTGGGTGACCCAGTCCACCCACATCAAGGGGGTCGACTCGTTCACCACCAGTAGCTATGTGGTCGGCGTGGGACCGCTGCGCCGGGCGCTGGAGAGCCGGGGCCACCAGGTCACGCATCTGCCCGCGCACCTGGTGCCCGCCGAGTTCCCGTCCACCGCCGCCGAGCTGGCCGACTACGACGTCGTGGTGCTCTCCGACATCGGTGCCAACTCCGTCCAGCTCGCCCCGGCGGTATTCGAGCGGGCCACCCCCGGCACCGACCGGCTGGCCACCCTGCGCGACTGGGTCACCGCCGGCGGCGGGCTGCTGATGATCGGCGGGTACCTGTCCTTCACCGGGTTCGAGGGCAAGGCCGCCTACCGCAACACCGTGCTGCACGAGCTGCTGCCGGTACAGCTGCTCGCCGAGGACGACCGGGTGGAGCTACCCGCAGGAGCGCGCGCCGAGGTGCTCGAACCCGGCCACCCCGCCCTGGGCGGCGTGACAGGCGACTGGCCGGTGCTGCTCGGCTACAACCGGGTCCGACCCCGGCCAGACACGTCGGTGCTGGCCACGCTCGGCGGTGACCCGCTGGTCGCGGTGGCGTCGCGGGGCACCGGCCGGGCCGGGGTGTTCACCTCGGACTGCTCGCCGCACTGGGCGCCGGAGGCATTCTGCGAGCGGTGGGACGGCTACCGGCAGGTGTTCGGCGGCCTGGTCGAGTGGCTGGCCGGGTGACTCGATCAGCTCAGCTGCTCAGTGCCCAGGCGAACGCACTGGACCGGGCACTGGCGATGCGGTTCGTCCGCGAGGTGCACGCCGGCACCATCAGCGACCAGGCCTACGCCAACTACCTGCACCTCGAAGAAGGTTTCGTGGTCACCGCCGCCCGCCTGCACGGGTTCGCCGCGTGGGACGCACCGGCCTGGCCGGCGGTCCGCCGCAACGGGGTGGCGCTGCACGCCCTGGTCACCGAGCAGGCCGAGTACTTCCGGGCGGCCCGCGCGGGCTGGCCGATGCCGGCCAAGCTCGGTGCGGCGGCCAGCCAGCGGGCACAACGGCTGTCCGAGTTCGCGCTGGACGCCGCCCGCGCCGGCGGCTACCCGGCGATCATGACCGTGCTGTTCGCCGCCGAGACGCTCTACCTCACCTGGTGCACCCGGGCGCGCCAAGCAGGGTCCGTACCGCCCGGCCCGGTGCGCGACTGGGTGGCGCTGCATGCCGCCGAGCCGTTCCGGGCCGGGGTCGCCGCGCTGGCCGAACAGGTGGACCTGATCCCGCCGGCGGTCGCGGACGCAGCGCTGGCCGAGTGGTTCGGCGGCATGCTGGAGGCCGAGATCGCGTTCCACGACGCTGTGTTCGAGTAGGTCGTAGAAGCACCAGATCGGACATCGGAACCGCCGCCGCCCCAGCCTTGGTGAGATGCTGCGAGGACAACCCGCGGGGGGAGACGATGTCTGAGATCGAGCGGTTGCCCGCCTCGGCCGCCGAGGATGCCGGCCTGATGGCCTCGGTCACCGATCTGATCAACCGGGTATACAAGGTCGCCGAGGACGGGCTGTGGCGCGGCGGCGCGGCTCGGACCGATGTCGCTGAGGTGGCCGGGCTGACCCGCGCCGGCGAGATCGTGGTGGCCCGGCTGGACGGCCAGCTGGTGGGTTGCGCGCGGGTACAGGAACTGGATGGCGGCGTCGGCGAGTTCGGCATGCTGGCCGCTGACCCGGACCGCAGGGGCGCCGGCATCGGCCGCGACCTGGTCAGGTTTGCCGAGCAGAGCTGCGCGCGGGCCGGGCTGCACACCATGCAGCTGGAACTGCTGGTACCCAGGCAATGGTCCCATCCGTCCAAGGAGTTCCTGGCCGGCTGGTACCACCGCATCGGCTACCGGATCGTCCGCCGGGGCACCATCGACGAGGCCTATCCGCACCTGGCCCCGCAACTGGGCACCCCCTGCGACTTCGTGATCTACCACAAGCCGCTGTAGGACCTTGACCGCTTGTGGACGCGCGACTGACGATGGTCGGGCACGGGGCCGGTGGCCGCGCCCCGCGTCGTCCCGGTCGGCGAGCACGCCGGGAAGTTCCGGCACCTACCGGGCGTTGTGCACAGGGCCGAACGAAGGAGCGAATTGATGACCGGAACCCTCGACAAGGCGATCCTCGCGGGCGGGTGCTTCTGGGGGGTCCAGGACCTCATCCGCAAGCAGCCAGGCGTGGTCTCCACCATGGTCGGGTACACCGGCGGCGACGTGCCTAACGCGACCTACTACAACCATGGCACCCACGCCGAGGCGATCGCGATCGTGTTCGATCCGGAGCAGATCTCCTACCGGGATCTGCTCGCGTTCTTCTTCCAGATCCACGATCCGAGCACGAAGAACCGCCAGGGCAACGACGTGGGGATGAGCTACCGGTCAGCCATCTTCTACACCAGCGACGAGCAGCGGCAGACCGCCGAGGACACCATCGCCGACGTGGACGCCGCCGGCCTCTGGCCCGGCAAGGTGGTCACCGAAGTCACCGCCGCCGGACCCTTCTGGGAAGCCGAACCGGAGCACCAGGACTACCTGGAGCGCTACCCCAACGGCTACACCTGCCACTTCGTCCGGCCCGGTTGGAAGCTTCCGCGCCGACCGGAGAGGACCAGCCGCTAGCGCGTCCTCATAGCTCGCTGGCCAACGGCACCGAGGCCAAGGCCGGCGAGCACATCCACTCCCGCAGCACGTGGGTGGCGTGCACGTCGTCGGCGTTGTAGCGCAACAGCCGCTCGCGCTGACCGTCATCCGGTGGGCTGCCGTCCAGCCCGACCGCCGCGCGGTACCAGCGCATCGAGTTCTCGCCGCCGGCCTCCGGATCCCGCCAGGCGAACCCGGCGGCCGGCGCGATCCGCTTGAGCCCCTTGCCGTGCGCGCACAGGAACCATTCGCTGACCACGGCGAACAGGTCCACCCAGCGGCCGGAGGAGATGAACGCCGCGACCTCCCCCCGGTCGGGCACCCCGGGGCGGCCGGCGAACCGGTCCGCCGAGGCGAGCAGCCAGCGGTTCTCCGCCTGCTCGTTGTAGCAGTACGCCGCGAAGCTCAGCCCGCGCTCGGCACATCGCTGACGCAGGCCACGCAGCCAACCCCAGAACTCGGCGAAGGAGCGCGCCTCGTCGACGGTGGGCAGCGGCTCCCAGGTGGCGAACGCGCGGTAGCCGGTTGGCTCGCCGATGTCCACCCCGCCGGGCGTGGACAGCAGGCAGCCCCACAGGTAGGCGCCGGCCTCGCCGAAGCTCTCCATGTCCACGTCTACCTCGACGTCGGCCCGGATCACCGGCACGGTGAGGACCTTGCGGACCAGCGGAAGGCCCCGCTGCCACGCCCTGGCCAGTGCCACCGCATCCGGAAACGGCATGCCGTGCAGCACCGAGGGCGCCGCGCCACCCGGATCCAGCGCGGCGAGCTGGGCCACCGTGTGCACTCCGGCGCCGCGCAGCGCGATGGCGTCCTCGCCGCGCAGCACCAGGCTGACGTCGCTCTTGTCGGCCAGCACCGTCTCGCAGGTGGGCCACCACGGACAACGCCGGCACTCGGTGATCCGGGACGGCTGTGCCAGCGCGGGCTGGCCGGTGGCCGCCGCGCTGGCCACCGCCAACCGGTCGGCGAACCTCGCGTCGTACTCCGCGAGTGTGCTGCGCCCGCCCGGCCAGGTGGGTGCGGCCAGGTCGTGCCAGAGCACGACGTCGGCGTCCAACCCGATCACCCCGCCGACGGTGGCCGCCGAGGCGCACCCAGTGGCCTGCAACATCCTGGTCAGGTGCGCGAGGCGGAGCTGGTCACGGGTCTGCGAGCGGGGCCGGCGGACCGGATCGGACTCGGCCAGCGCGGCGCTGAGCACGGGGATCGGCGTGGTCAGCGCCCCGGAGCCGGGATCGGTGACCCGGTGCCGCACGACGATCACCGGCTGGTAGCCGCCGTCCTCGGCGCGCACCAGCAGGTCGACATCGCCGCGCCGGGCGCCCTCGGTGTCCAGCGGGAGCGCCGCGTTCCAGATGTACCGGACACCGGCGGCCAGCGCGGCGGAGGTGGCCTGCTCCCGCTCGGCCCAGCCGCCGGCCGGCACGCTCCGCCAACTCGGCCCGAACTCGGCGGCCAGCCGCGCGCCCACCTCGGCGCGGTGCGCGATCGCGTCCGCCTGGCGCTGCTCGAGGGCCGGGTCGGGCCGCGCCCGGGGGCCGGCGACCGCCGTCGGATCATGGTCGAGGTGCACTCGGCGGCGGCACCGGGACACGGCGGACGCATCCAGCGCCACCTGCCCCGCGATTACCGTCACGTACTGCAGCGTAGAGACCCTGTCCGACAGTCGTGCGCGGCCGGCGCCCCGGAAACCCGGCAGCCACCCGGGTGGGTGGACGGAACCGGCCAGGGCAGCGGGGTCCCGGCGCATCGCTCAGTGATCGCGCGTCGGAGCGTGGACGCCCGGCGCGGCGGCGATCTCGGGCACTAGGGTGTCGCGCATGAAGCGGCGGAAGGCCCAGGCAGCCCCGGCAGCGGGCGAGTCTGCGGAACGGAACCTGGGCGGCCTGGTCACCCCGAGCAACGCCAAGCGGGCGATCGCGGTGGGCAAGGTACTGGCGCCGGTGCTGATCCCGATCGCGATGCGCGCGGCCGGGGCGGCTCGAGGCATCTGGGACGACCGGCGCGCCCGCCGGCTCGGCGTGGCTCCGGGCGAGCTGGGCCTCTACAGCGGCAAGGGTGGTGCGTTGCACGCCCGGATCGCCCGGGTCGCCCAGGCGCTGCCGGAGCTCAACGGGTCCGGCGATCAGGCCGGCGCCGTCACCCGGTTCGTCGCGGACACCGAACCCCGGCTGACCGACCTGGCCGCGGCGGTGCGCGCCGCCGAGATGATGCCGACCGAGCGCCGCAGGGCCGCGCACCGCGCGGTGGCCGCCGAGTTGGACCGGATCGAGCCGGAACTGCTCCGCCTGCTCGGGGTCAGTTGAGCTGAACCATGAGCGGTCACCCACCTGGGACCTGCTCGAATGCGACGTAATCCTGACCAGTCTAGTTGACTCAGTGGACGTGGCCGGGACTTCGGCCGTTAGGCTGCCGCGGTGAGGCCGGTTCCGACTCGAGGCGGCGCGCGGGTAGCGCGCGGTCTCGCCGCGGCCTCGGTGTGCGCCCTGCTGACCTACTGCGGCCACCTGGCCGCCGGCGGAGTCGCCCCTGACCTCGGGCTGTTGGCCGTGTTGGGCCTGCTGCTCGCCGGCTTCCTGGTCACCCTGGCGGATCGCCGCCGGGGGCCGCTCGCCATCCTGATCCTGGTCGGCGGCTCGCAGCTGGCGCTGCACGGATTGCTCCAGCTCCTCGGTGGCTCGCACCTCGCGCACGCCGGCCCATCCGGGAACGCAGTCACCGGCGCGGCCGCGCTGATCGGCACGCACCCGTTGCTCATGCTCGGCGCGCACGCGCTGGCCACGGTGATCACCTCGGCGATGCTGGCCGGCGCCGAGGACGCGGTGTTCACCGTGGCCGCCGCGCTGGCCAGGGCCGTTCCGCTGGTGGTCACCGCGCCACCCGCCACCCGGCCGCCCGGCCCGACCATTCCGGTCACCGGGCCGCTGGATCGCCGGCTGCGCGGCGTGCTGGGCCGCCGCCTGCACCTGCGCCGAGGCCCCCCACCAGGTCATCCAGCCGCCATCGGGCTCTGACCCGAACTCCCGGCGGCGCCCCGACACCCAACCGCATGGCCGCGCGAACCCCTCGCCGGCCGCCGCGCGCCTCTCTCCGCCGCGCGGGCAAACCCCGAGACAGGAACAACCATGAGTACCTCCAGAACCAAGGGCCCCTCGTGGCGGGCGCCGCTGCGCGCCGGGCTCGTCGTGGCCGGCGCCGCCGCACTCGCCCTGGTCACCTCCGGGGTGGCCTTCGCGCACGTCACCGCCCAGCCGGGGGTGGCCACCAAGGGCAGCTACGCGAAGATCGCATTCCGGGTGCCGACCGAGTCGGCCACCGCCGGCACGGTCAAGCTGCAGGTCACCCTGCCCACCGATCACCCGATCCCGTCGGTGCTCACCACGCCGATGCCCGGCTGGACCGCGGCGACGGCCAAGGTCCCGCTGAACCCGCCGGTGGAGACCGACGACGGCAAGGTCACCGAGGCGGTGCACACCGTCACCTGGACCGCGCAGCCCGGCACGCGGGTGGGCCCGGGCCAGTTCGCCGACTTCGAGGTCAACCTGGGCGCGCTGCCGGACAACACGGACAGCCTGGTGATGCCGGCGGTGCAGACCTATGACGATGGAACCGTGGTCAGCTGGGACCAGACGCAGACCCCGGGCGGGCCGGAACCGGAGCACCCCGCCCCGACGCTGCGGCTGGTGGACGGCTCCGGCGGCGCACATGACATGGCCGCCGCCGGGCAGACCGAGGCGACGTCGGCCGGGATGCACGACCACGGCGCCACCACCGCCGCCGCTGGTGATGCGAAGAGCGGCGGCGGGGCCGACAACACGGCCCGGTGGCTGGGCGGGATCGGATTGGTAGTCGGCGCGCTCGGGCTCGGACTGGGCGCCGGCGCGGTGGCCCGGACCCGACGGATCGGGCGGAGCGGTTGATGCGAGCGCTCCACCGGCAGCTGCTGGTCTGGCTCTTCGCCGGGTCAGCGCTGTTCCTCGGCACCGGCACCGCGTTCGCCCACGACATCCTGGTCGGCAGCGATCCGGCGAACGGGGCGAGCCTGGCCACCGGGCCGAGCAAGGTCTCGCTCACCTTCGACCTGCCGGTGAAGGAGTACTTCAGCACCATCACCGTGGTCGGCCCGGACGGCGAGCACTACGAGGGCGGTCCTTCGTCGGTGGACGGGAGCACGGTGAGCGCGCCGGTGCAGCCGCTCGGACCAGTGGGCACCTACACCATCGGCTACCGGATCGTCTCCGACGACGGCCACCCGGTGAGCGGCGCGATCCGGTTCAGCCTCACCCAGGCCGGCCCGGGGCACGGCGTCCCGGCCGGCCAGGCGGCTGCAAGCAACTCCGCTCAGGCGGCGGCGAGCAGCTCGTCGGCATCGAGCAGCTCGTCGGCGCCGAGCGCACCGGCGGCGGCCGCCCAGGACCAGTCCGACGAGTCCGGCTCGGGCGGCATCCCGGCCTGGCCGTGGGTGCTGGGCGGCGTCGTGCTGGTGGCCGCCGGCGCGGTGGTGGCGCTGCGCCTGGGCAAGGGCAGTTGAGGACCCGTGAGTGGTTAGCGTTGCTATAGCAACGCTAACCACTCACGGGCTGAGCACTACCGGGTCGATGGCGGAGTCGTCGACGGTCGCCTGCACAACCACGGCGTTGGCCAGCAGCAGGTCGGTGGTGTGCTGGATGTGCGCGCTGAGCGCCTCCGCCGCGGCCTCGGCGTCCTGTGCCAGCACGGCGTCGAGCATGGCGCGGTGCTCGCCAGGGACGTCCCGCTCGTGCTGGTCCAGGGTCGCCGACCAGCGGCGGTACAGCTCGGTGGCGTCCCGCAGCGAGGAGGCCACCGCGCGCAGCCGAGGGTTCGGGCAGCCCATCAGCAACGTGCGGTGGAACTCGGCGTGTGCCTCCGCCCACTGCTCGCTGACCCGGTCGGGGTCGTTCGCGGCCCTCGGCGGGGTCCGCGCCAGGCGGTGGTGGGCGGCCACCACCTGCGCCTCCCACGCCAGCCCGCCCTGTTGCACGGCCAGCCGGAGCACCAGCGGCTCGATGGCGCGGCGGGCCTCGGTGAGATGTCGCAGGTCATCGGGCGACACCGGCATGACCCGGAAGCCGTACTGCGGCTCGGACTCCACCAGGCCCTCGGCGGCCAGCCGGGTCAGCGCTTCGCGCACCACGCCCATGCTGGCGCCGTACCGAGCGGACAGGTCGGCGAACGGCAGCCGCTCCCCGGGATGGCGCCGGCCGGCCAGAATGTCCGAGCGCAGCTCGACGTACACCCGCTCAGCGCGGGTGGGAACGCCGCTGCGACTCATGCGCGAGAGTCAATCATGTTCGGCATCCCCCAGCAATGTTGAAAACGCCTTGACATATCGAGGGTTGCCCACGCAGGCTTGACACCGATTTCGCGCCGCCGCGACGGTCCGCACCCGCCGCGGCATCCCACCGCGGCCAACCGGGAGAAGGCAATGAGCATAATCCTGGACCGTCCCAGCGCCACCGACACGGATCGCGAACTGCGCGCCGACCTGGTCGGCCGGGCCGCCAAGCTGGTCCCGCTGCTCGCCGCCAACGCCCGGCGCAGCGAAGAGGACCGCCAGGTGGTCGAGGAGAACATCACCGCCATCGACGAGGCCGGGTTGTTGTCCATCATGCGGCCGAAGCGGTTCGGCGGCCTGGAGACCGATATCCGCACCAAGTTGGAGGTCTCCCGCGAGCTGGCCAGGGGCTGCGGTTCCACCTCCTGGGTGACCAGCCTGATGAACGTCTGCGCCTGGTTCACCGGCCTGTGGCCCGCCCAGGCCCAGCAGGACGTCTGGGGCGAGCACCCGAACAACCGGGTCGCCGGGGTGTTCACCCCGTCCGGGACGGCCACCGAGGTGGACGGCGGCTACCGGGTCAGCGGCCGGTGGGGCTGGGCCAGCGGCTCGGCGCACTCGCAGTGGGCCCTGGTCGGCGTCCCGCTGACCAACCCGGACGGCTCGCCCCGTGACCAGGGCCTGGTGCTGATCCCGATGGACCAGGTGACCGTGGAGGACACCTGGTTCGTGGCCGGCATGAAGGGCACCGCGTCGAACACCCTGGTCGCCCAGGACGTCTTCGTACCGGCCCACCGCTACCTGTCCGTGGTGCAGGCCATCCAGGGCAACCCGGCCACCCCGTTCACCGAGGAGCGGCTCTACCGCTCGGCGTTCGTCCCGGTCGCCGCGCTGATCCTGGCCGGCCCGCAGCTCGGGCTGGCCCAGGCCGCGCTGGACCTGGTGATCGAGAAGGCGCCCAAGCGCACGATCACCTACACCTTCTACGAGAACCAGGTGAGCGCCCCGACCGTGCAGCTGGCCGTGGCCAAGGCCGCCTCGCTGGTCGACTCCGCGCACCTGCACGCCTACCGGGCCGCCGCCGAGATCGACGAAGCGGCGTTCCACGAGGTGTTCCCGGACTACGACGCCCGGGCCAAGTCCCGGATGGACACCGGGGTGGCGGTCACCTACGCCAGGGAGGCCATCCGCATCCTGGTCTCCGCGCACGGCGCGTCCAGTTTCGCCGACGCCAGCCCGCTGCAGCGGATCTGGCGGGACAGTGAGGTGGCCAGCCGGCACGCGGTGGTCCACCCTGAGATCAGTACCGAGATCTACGGCAAGGCGCTGCTCGGCATCCGGGGGGATGTCAGCCCGCTGGTCTAGATCGCCACCCGCTCAACCATCATCTGAAGGAGCACCAGTGCGCATCGGAAACCTGTCCGGCCGGCTGACCCTGTTCACCGAACAGGGCGCGGTTGATGTCGAGAAAGCCAGCGGCGGCCGCTTCGGCGCCGACCCGCAGGCGGTCTACGACGTCTGGGAGGACTTCCTCGGCTGGGCCCAGGGTGCCGACCTGAGCAGCGCGACGCCGTTCGACGCGGCCGATCTCGGCGCGCCCACCCCGACACCGGCCCAGGTGCTCGCCATCGGCCTCAACTACTCCGACCACGCCGCCGAGTCCGGCCTGGGCGTGCCGGACAAGTTCCCGCCGGTGTTCACCAAGTTCCGCACCGCGATCTCCGGTCCGGTGACCACGGTGACGCTGCCGCCGGGCGGGCACACCGACTGGGAGGTCGAGCTGGTCGTGGTGATCGGCCGGCGCGCGGAGCAGGTGTCCGCCGACGACGCCTGGTCCTACGTGGCCGGGCTCACCGTCGGTCAGGACATCTCCGAGCGGATCCGGCAGATCGAGGGCCCCGCGCCGCAGTTCAGCATCGGCAAGTCGTTCCCCGGCTTCGCGCCGATCGGCCCGTGGCTGGTCACCGTGGACGAGTTCGACAACCCGGACGACCTCGAGCTGGGCTGCGCGATCGACGGCGAGACCGTGCAGCACGGGCGGACCAGCCAGCTGATCTTCTCGGTACCGAAGCTGATCGAGGGCCTGTCCGCGACCCTGCCGCTGCTGCCCGGTGACGTCATCTTCACCGGCACCCCGGCCGGCGTCGGGCTGGGCCGCAACCCGCAGCGGTGGCTGCAGCCGGGCGAGGAGCTGGTCACCTACGTCACCGGTATCGGCGAACTGCGCCAACGTTTCGTCAGCGCGTAACCCGTGAGTGGCGAGTGGTCTCGGGAGACCACTCGCCACTCACGGCTTGGTCGGAGGAGGAAGCAGCGTGGCACTTCACCGGTTGTCCCAGGTCGTCATCGGCGTGCCCAACGTCGAGGAGACCGCGCGGTACTACACCGACTTCGGGCTCACCGGCGTCCGCGAGGACTCCGGCGACTGGGGGTTGCGCACCCTGGACGGCGGTGAGCAACTGCGCCTGGTCTACAGCCCGCTACGCCGGTTGGTGGAGCTGACCATCGGCGTGGACAACCAGGACGACCTGGACCGGGTCGCGCGCCAGCTCGCCGCGCTGGGGTTGCCCACCGCCCGGGACGGCGACCGGCTCAGCGCGGTGGAACCGGCCACCGGGGCACGCGCGGTGCTGGCCATCGGCCCCCGGCTGGAGCAGGACACCGTCGCGGCCACCCCGTACAACGGCCCCGGCCGGCTCGAGCGGGTGGACGGGCGGGCGCCCGGGGTGTTGCGGGTCGCCCCGGTCCGCCCGCGCAAGCTCGGCCACGTGGTGATCGGCACCACCGACGTGGCCACCACCGAGCGGTTCTTCCTGGACGGCATCGGTTTCAAGCTCTCCGACCGGATCGCCGGCGCCGGCGCCTTCATGCGCTGCTCCACCGACCACCACAACGTGCTCGCGCTGGCCTCGCCGGTCAGCTTCCTGCACCACACGTCCTGGCAGGTGGACGACGTGGACGAGGTCGGCCGGGGCGCGATGACCATGCTGGAGGACCACCCGGAGCGGCACATCTGGGGGCTCGGCCGGCACCACGCCGGCTCCAACTTCTTCTGGTACCTCAAGGACCCGGCCGGCAACTTCTCCGAGTACTACTCGGACATGGACTGCGTGGTGGACGACCAGCTGTGGACCCCGGAGACGTTGGAGGGCGCCAAGGGCCTGTTCAACTGGGGACCGCCGCCCCCGCCGTCCTTCCTCCGGCCGGACGACCTCGCCGCGCTGATGGTCGGCGTGCACGCCCCGAGCAGCTGAGCTCGACTAGTAGTCGGCGAATTCCTCCAGCAACCGCTCGGCGAGCGCGATCTCCTCACTCAGCGGGTGATCGTCCTCGACCATCGGCAGCCGCTGGGTGGCCAGCCCGAACGCCTCGGCCACCGGCGCCTCGGGCAGCGGGGAGCCGGCCAGCCGCAGCGCGCGCACCGAGGCGAGCAGCTCGCAGCCCAGCACGGTGCGGTACGCGCTGACCGCCGCGGCCGTGCTGCGCGCCGCCTGGGTGGCGAAGCTGGCGTGGTCCTCCAGCCCTCGGGAGATCACCGCGGTGCCCAGGGTGACCGGCGAGGCCGCGTGCCGCAGCTGGCCGAGCGCGTCGTGCGCGACGTACTCCAAGATCATGATCCCGGAGCTGCTCGGCGGCCCGACCGCGAGGAACGGGGCCAGCCCGGTCAGCTCCGGCTCCACCAGGTCGCTCAGCCGCGCCACCGAGAGCTCGGCCACGTGGTGCACCGCCGCGCGCAGGCTGTCCAACGACAGCGCCAGGTACGCGGTGGAGAACTGGCCGTGGTGGTAGACCCGCTCCTCGTCGATGTGGATCAGCGGGTTCTCCGCGGCGGCGTTCAGGTCGATGCCCAATACCCGCTCCAGCGCATCCACCGCGTCCAGGGCCGGCCCGTGGACCTGCGGGAACGCCCTCAGCCCGAACGGGTCCTGCAGCCGCCGCCCCGGTGGCGGGTCGCCGTCGGGCATCAGGATCCGCCGGACCTCCGCCGCGCAGCGGACCGTGCCGGGGTGTGGCCGGGCGGCGTGCACCAGCTCGGAGAACGCCTCCGGCGAGCCGCCCAGCGCGCAGTAGGACAGCGCGGCGATCACGTGGCTGGCGTGCAGCAACCGGCGCAGTTCGTGCCAGAGCAGCACCGATTCGGCCAGCGTGGCGGCATTGCTGGAGATGAACCCCAGCGCGTCGCCGGGGCTGATCGGCACCGGGTCCAGCGTGCCCACCCGCCACGGCCGCTGGCCCGCGATGGTCAGCGCGATCTCGGCCAGCGCGGTGAGGTCACCGGTGCCGATCGCGCCCCGGGAGTGCACCAGCGGCACCGCGCCAACCCGCAGCGCCTCCTCCAGCGCCCGCAGCAACCTCGGGTGCACCCCGCTGCCGGCCGCTGCCAGCTGGTTGAGCCGGATCACCAGGGTCGCCCGCACCACTTCGTCCGGGTACGGCTCGCCGGTGCCCGCGGCGTGGCTGCGCAGCAACCGCAGGCCGTGCAGATCTGCGCCGTCCGGATCGACCACCGCGTGCCGGTTCGCCCCGACGCCGGTGGTGCGTCCGTAGACCGCCCGCTTGGCGCCGATCTCCCTGGCCAGCCGGTAGGCCCGCTCGGCGCGGCCCACCGCGTCCGGGTTCAGCTCCACCCCCGCGCCGTGCCGGGCCACCCGCACCACATCCGGGCAGCGCAGGTGGCTGCCGTCCAGCCGGATCCGGCCACTGTCCAACATGCCCCGTACGTTGCCATGCGGAGGTCGACTGGCGCGGTAATCGTGGGGCGGGTCAGGCCACGTCCGGGGTCAGGACGTGCGGTACGCCTCCAGCAGGCGCAGCCACACCTCGCTGATCGTCGGATAGGCCGGCACCGCGTGCCACAGCCGGGACAGCGGCACCTCGCCGACCACCGCGACGGTGGCCGCGTGCAGCAGCTCGGCCACGTCCGGCCCGACGAAGGTGACGCCGACCAGCACCTGGCGATCGGTGTCCACCACGGCCCGCAGCTTGCCGGTGTAGTTCTCCGCGTGCAGGTAGCTGCCGGCCACCGAGATGTCCAGGTCGAGCACCCGCACGGTCAGCCCGTCGGCCTCGGCGCGCTCGGCGGTCCGCCCGACCGCGGCCACCTCCGGGTCGGTGAACACCACCTGGGGCACCGCGTGGTGATCCGCCGTGGCGGCGTACTCACTCCACGGCTCGGGCGTCACGGACCGGCCCTGTGCCCGGGCCACGATCGCGGCGGCGGCGATCCGCGCCTCGTACTTGCCCTGGTGGGTGAGCGGCGCGCGCCCGGTGACGTCGCCCGCGCCGTACAGCCAGTCCAGGCCGTCGCCGCCGACCACCCGGCCGGAATCGTCCACCCGCAGCGGGCCCTTCTCGTCCAGCCCCAGCGCGCCGAGGCCCAGGTCGGCGGTGTTCGGCCGACGCCCGGTGGCCAGCAGCAGCTCGTCCACCTCCACCGTCTCCCCGCCGACGCTCAGCTGGATGCCCGAGTCCAGCTGCTTCACCTCGTCCAGCCCGGTGTCCAGCCGGACGTCCACCCCGTCCGCGCGCAGCCCGGCGGCGACCAGGTCGCTGACGATCGGCTCCTGCGCCGGCAGCAGGCGGTCCTCCCTGGCCAGCAGGGTGACGCGGGAGCCCAACCGGGCCCAGGCCTGCGCCATCTCCACGCCGACCACGCCGCCGCCGAGCACGCCCAGCCGCCCCGGCACGCTGTGCGCGGAGGTGGCGTCTCTGGAGTACCACGGCCGGATCTGGTCCAGTCCGGGGATCGGCGGGGAGACCGGCACGCTGCCGGTGCACACCGCCACGGCGTGCCGTGCGGTCAGCGTCCGCTGCCCGCCGTCGGAGCCGGTCACCGTCACCGTCCGTACCCCGGACACCCGGCCGACCCCGCGCACCACCGCGATGCCGACGCCCTCCGCCCAGCGCACCTGACCGTCGTCGCGCCAGTGCGCCACGATCTCGTCCCGCCGAGCCAGCACCGCGGCCGGATCGAACTCCGCGTGCACCCCGGGCAGCCGGCGCGCGGCGGCCACCGCATGCCCGGTGCGCAACAACGCCTTGGACGGCATGCACGCCCAGAACGAGCACTCCCCGCCGACCCGCTCGGACTCCACCAGCGCGGCGGTGAGCCCACCCCGGACCGCGTAGTCGGCCACGTTCTCCCCGACCGGCCCGGCGCCGATCACCACGACGTCGAACTCCAGCTGCTCGGTCATGACCGGGTCCCGCCGCTGGACAGGACGGAGGCGATCGCCTCGGCCACAGCTGTGTCGCCGTTCAGCAGGTCCAGCACCGGGCCCTTCCGCTCCGCCCAGACGGCTGGCTCGGCGAGCAGCCCGGCCACCACCTCGGCGACGTCGTCCCTGGTCACGTCGCCGCGCGGCAGGCCGGGTGGGGACAGCTGGACCAGGCCGGTACCCGGGTCGTCGGTGAGCCGGCCCGGGCGCAGCACGGTCAGCGCGATGTCCCGCTCGGCGACCTCGACCTCGGCCGCCTTTTTGGCCCGCAGGTAGGCCGCCCACACCTCGTCGGTTCCGGGGGCCGGCGGCCGGTCCACCCCGGTCGAGGAGATCAGCAGGTACCGCGGCACGCCGGCCGCCGCCGCCGCGTCGGCGAGCAGCACCGCGGCGCCCCGGTCGACGGTGTCCTTGCGGCCGGCGCTACTGCCCGGGCCGGCGCCGGCGGCGAACACCACCGCGTCCGCGCCGGCCAACCGCTCGGCCAGCTCCCCCGCCGTGCTCGACTCGAGGTCGATCAACTCGGCGTCGGCCCCGGTCTCCCGCACGTCGGGCACGTGGTCCGGATTCCGCACCAGACCAACCGCCTGGTCACCTCGCTCGGCCAGCACCCGTTCCAGGCGCAGCGCGATCTTGCCGTGTCCACCCGCGATGACGACTCGCATGGCACCGACGCTAGCGCCAGATGGAGATCAGCGCCGGGCCGCCCCGGCCCCGGTAATACTTCGATCACACCTGCGGGTTCACCTGTTCGGCGCAGCGCCGGCCATTTTCTCGGCATTCGGAAACTTGCCCCCTTGTGATCGGCCGCGGACGTCGATGAGATCGAGGAAGCGACGCGCACCTCCCACCCGCGAACCGATGACCCAACGGAGGGTTGCCAGATGTACGACAAGGATGGCGAGAAGTATTTCGTGGTGGATTCTCATTCGCATTTTTGGGATGCGAGTGAGGAGAACTGGGTTGCAGGTGCGGAGCAGTACGCGAAGGGGTGGATCGACTGTTTTTACGGGTATCACAAGTTGGGTCCACCGGAGCAGCATTGGGACTGGAACCACTATTTGAAGGTGACCGAGGAGGACTTCGTCCGGGATGTGTTCGACGAGGGCCATGTGGATGTGGCGATCTTCCAGTCGACGTATCTGAAGGAGTGGTACCGCGACGGGTTCAACACGCTGGAGCGCAACGGGGCGTTGGCCGAGCGGTACCCGGGGCGGTTGATCGCGAATGGCCGGTTCGATCCTCGGGAGGGTGACGCGGGGCTCAAGCAGTTGGAGGAGGACCACAAGCGCTACAACCTGCGCGGGGTGAAGCTCTACACCGCGGAGCGGCCGCCGGGGTCGCGGGGTTGGACGTTGCGGGATCCGGAGGCGTTCCGGTACCTGGAGAAATGCCAGGAGCTCGGGATCAAGAACATCCATGTGCACAAGGGCCCGACGATTTGGCCGTTGGACAAGGACGCGTTCGATGTGCGCGATGTGGACACCGCCGCCACGTCGTTTACCGGGTTGAATTTTATTGTGGAGCATGTGGGGTTGCCTCGGATCGAGGACTTCTGCTTCATGGCGGTGCAGGAACCCAACGTCTACGCCGGGCTGTCGGTGGTGGTCGGTGGGTTGATGTATGCCCGGCCGAAGTTTTTCGCCAAGGTGATGGGTGAGCTGTTGTTCTGGGTGGGTGAGGACAAGATGCTCTACGGCGGGGACTACAACATCTGGACCCCGAAGTGGCAGGTCGAGGGCCTGGTCGACTGG
>Ga0193743_1000778_pt1 | contig 24926 bp, 22 predicted proteins | sample L2c2metaG_FD_143038 | JGI IMG/M metagenome (GOLD analysis project Ga0193743, IMG submission 143038) | Soil microbial communities from a riparian zone of the East river system, Colorado, United States - L2c2 | ecosystem: Environmental > Terrestrial > Soil > Riparian zone | place: USA: East River...
TGTTTTGGTGGTAGCGGAGTGGAGGGAGTATTCCGACGGAGCTCCGATATAAGTCCGACGAAGGTGGCCGGTGGTAATGGTGGCACTGAACAATGGTGAGGCGGCCATCATCGGAGACTCTGTTGGAGCCGTCCTTTGATTGTTCTTCGGAAAGAATGTGACCGAGCACGGACCATGACACCAGTGGACTCCAGTGGACTCAAATGTAGCTGGACTCCAGTGGACTCATTGACTGGACTGGACTCTAGTCCTCAAAATTTGAGTGCAGTCCACCTATTATGTAGTGTGCCTAGAGTGCAACGGATCCTTGTCGGAGATTACGGTTTCAGGTAGTGCTGAGGAGGGATTGAGAGTGGAGGAGTACATGGAGTCGGTGGAGTCCGAATCGGAACTGCGAAAGACGACTATGGTGGACTAGCTATCTGCTGGGATCAGTCCTCTGGGAGATCCTTTTCTGATGTTAGGGCAACTGCGGAACGAATTAGTCAAGATCTAGCAGGGGATCCTAAATATATATATAAACATAAATATGACAGGAAGCGCACGTAGCAGGGGATCCTAAAAGAAAAGGATAAGGCCCTGCTAAGGTGGGATGCATGTCTATATACCAAAAATTGGAGTAGAAATAATAAAATGATGAAAAAGATGGGGAATGGTGAAAAGGTGATAGGAATGCTATGTCACATGACCATCAGACTCCGGTATCGGAGCTGCGAGTGAACTCCATCTTGGGCTAGTGACAATAAGGGGGAATATACAGAGGTGACGGAGAAATATCGGAGGAAATGTTGGACGAAGCGGAGCATCCCCTAATATTTGCCATCCAAAACCATCATTCTTATCATTGCTATCACCAACCAAAAACCACACAACATCCACCACAGCATACCTAGAGCCCCACAGGCTCCGCACATGTTCCATGTTGCACCCCTATCACACCATGCACAACACACGTTCTGGAGGTCTGAGTTCTGGCCACCACATGGTATTCTGAGGATTTGAGTCAGCATCCTTTGGCAAGCATGGGAGTACAATCCTTTTGCAACATTTCCATTTTACTACCATATGCTCTCTAGTAAACCATTACATAATACAGATACTGAGATATTGAAGATATTAACAAGCTATTTTTGAGCCCTGAGCCAAAACACAGCTTGGCTGGCCCAGGGTAACAGCTGGCCTGCATGGCTTTCAGCTCAAAGCCAAGACAGTGGCAAAACTGAGTATTACAGTGATGTATTACAATGAAAACAAACCCCCATCACCTGGGGGATGTGTTTTTGGCTTGGCTGCTCATTTTGGCCACCAATGTTAAGCTCAGAATTCAGACAGAGATGTCAGGTCCAAAGTCGTGCAAGGCATTGGCTTCAACTTATAGGTTGCACTGCTCTTGATGGTTGCCTCAAATTTCAGAGGTCTGGATGGAGTAGGAGAGTCTGGAGTTGGGCCGAGAAGAAGCTTAAGGCAGACGAGAGCGAGTTAAGAGAAGTAGGTTGCTAAGTTGATATTTGAACTGGCAAATTACATACTACAGCTCAAGTATTTATACAGATAAAGACATAAGCATATAAGGAGATATTTAGGAGAACATATGGTTGCAGAATGGAACATATAACAAAAAGGCTCATACTCCAAAGTATGCTGAAGGGTGCTGACTCAAATCCTCGCAAGTCCTTGTGGCGACCGAAACCCATGACCCGAGAACTGGTGCATGAGCGATATGATTGGCCTAAGACATGGAACGTGTGTAGAGCATGGTGGAGCTCTGGTTGTGCTGTGGTAGATAGTGCATGGTGCTGGTTGGTAATGGCAATGATAAGAATGGAGATTTGTTGGTGGTATCGGAGTAGAGGAAGAATTCCGATGGAGGTCCGATATAAGTCTGACGAGGGTGGCTGGTGGTAAAGGTGGCACTGAACAATGGTGAGGTGGCCATCATCGGAGACTCCGTCGGAGCCATCCTATGATTGTTCTTTGGAAATAATGTGACCAAGCATGGACCATGACAACCAACCACATCATTCAACTATTACCCAGCACCCAAACCACTGGTTCCACACCCAACCACCCATTATGACAACCCTGTGGACTTGGTGATGGGCAAGGTGGGATCAACAATGATAATGATGACCTGTTTTTTAAACCACTGCCCTTTTTTGACAGCCACCACCTGTTTTCAATGCCACCACTTGTACTCACCAGCTGTTTTAATGCTTACTGCTGTTAGGGGACGCTCCGCATCGTCCGACGTCTCCTCTGATATTTCTCCGTCACCTCTGTATATTCCTCCTCAACGTCGCTAGTCCAAGACGGAATGCACTCGCGGCTCCGATACCGGAGTCCAATGATCACGTGACGTAGCATTCCTATCACTGTTTCACCATTCTCCATCTTTTTCATCATTTCATTATTTTTCATCATTTTATTATTTCCACTCCGATTTTTGGTATATAGACATGCATCCCACTTTAGCAGGGCCTTATCCTTTTCTTTTAGGATCCCCTGCTAGGTGCGCTTTCCTGTCGTATTTTATGTTTATATATATGTTTAGGATCCCCTGCTAGATCTCGACTAAGTCGTCCGCAGTTGCCCTAACAACTGCCTGTTTTGGACACCACTGCCTCCTTTTGGTGAGTTATTCTATTTATTTCATCCTTAACTCACTTGTTTTGGCCTGTTTTGGCCACCAACTACCCTCAGTTCAACCATTTTAGCCACCATCACCTCCATATCACCCTTTTTTGTCTGTTTTTGCCACCAACCACCCCACAATCACCTGTTTTCCACCCCCACACACCAGCTATATATATATCATATAGAACACTTGAATATTGTTCACAAGTAGATAGTGAAATATATGGAAATTTTTAATTTATATCAATTCTGGGTTTCAAAATTTACATATTATTTTTATGTATTAGGATTGCACTAGAACAGAAAAGGGGCAGCTACACAGAGCTATAAAATGCTGGGGTCATACTATATAGTACTATGAAGTACTGAGGTCACACTATATCACACTCTGGAGTGCCAGCATGGCGCTACAGAGATAGGGACCCATGCTATGGCACTATGTCACTATAGAACATTATGTAATGCTCTATAGCTGGGCCCCAGTTTGCTGATGCACTGTAGTATCCTTATGTGATGTATAAGGGCAGGAATGCAGAAAATATGAAAAGCACCCAGAAGGAGTGAAATATGCATGCTCACTGTGTCCAACAACGAGCATGAGTACCCGAAACAGCGCCGAGAGTTGCCATCAACACTCATCACATTGTTGATGGCATCATTGGCATGGCATGTACCTGGCGGCGGCCGAATAACCCCACTCCTTCTGCTTATACGTGATATTTATTTAGGGACATATATAATATTAATAAATATTATGCAACAACTATCCGAATTCGGCATATGGATCGGCACTGGTCAAATATCGGTATTTGCCTTGTTGAAAAACTGGAAAACCGAAGCTGGTCACTCCCAGTCTTTCTTACCCAATTTATGATAATAAGGAAGAACCGTGGAAGCCGTAAGGGACCCGTGTCAATTCCAGAGATGGCATACGGACGGGTTAGAACCGACCCGTGATGACCTGTAAAAAAGAAATCACGTGTGCCCCCAAAAATTGGTGTTGCGAGAATGACACACACTGGTGGACTCCTTGTGTCCATAGACGCCTCATAAATTGAGAAATGATTTCCTTAGAATTACTACTTTCAGTTTGATATATCCATTTCTCTAGGCATAGAAATTTCTACTGACCCCGTAAGACCCTTGGGCCCCCTTTACCTGGAGAGGCATTGGTGAGTCCGGGTCGGTGATCAGTGTGGCGCTGCTTCCACTTGGTCTCGTGCCCATCCATTCTGGGTAATCGCCTGTGAATCTCGGGTTTTTGATGGGACGAGATTGTAAGCAAAAAAAAACCTGTTTCTAAATTACAATAATACCAAAAATCACGCAATGACTCTCACTTCGAAGCGGAAGAATCGCTGTTTCGAAAATGGTGCATTCAGGACTGCCTGTATGCGCACAAAATGTTTGTAGCATAAACACTAGCTGTTGTTAGATAACTCAGTTAAATTTCAGAGCAAACGAGCCATCCGATCGGACTAGATCTGACTGAACATCAGCAGACATCAGCCTGTTTTGTGTACGCAGAGCGACATTTTAAACTCCTGCACCTGTACAAGACTTCTCTCTCAAAAATATTCATATTCAAATAGTATATATCTACCACCATAAAATTTCTGAAGATGCAGGCTTTTGAGGTATGGAAATCCAACATTTTTGCGTTATCACCAGATCACCGAGTGTTGAAACAACAGTCTATTTTTATCTACAAGTACGGTCCCGTCGGTGCATCAGTAGTTTTGTACAGCGGTTCCGTCCGGTGGCATCTACTTGAGTTGCCATGGAGGACTTTCGGACAACGGTCAATATGGGGATTTTGGATAGAGCCAACGAAGAAGGCCATTAGGCCAAACCCTTTTATTTTATTAAGCCTTTGTGTAGGTCGTCTTCATTCCTTTTACTTTCCAGTCCATATTTCAACTGTACTGACCTATCAAGAATGCCTGTTTTTACGGTCAAGAGGCCGGCCCACGATTCATGGCCTCCACCGCCCCCTAACAGTGAAACCAATGAGGAACAGCGTAGGCGACTAAAGAGGGAGACAGATGCTAAATACAGGAGCGACTCCATTGATCGCCAACTGTACCTGGAGCATGAGGAGAGACAGAGAAAAACATCCAGAGTCAAGGTTTTGCTGCTAGGTGAGATACACTGTATTATGGCTCTAAGTCTCCTCCTCATACAATCATAGGTCAAGCCGAGTCCGGAAAATCCACTGTGTTGAAAAACTTCCAATTGCACTTGGCACCGAAAGCTTTCGAACTGGAGGTCAGCCTGTCCTGCTACCCCTTCAAAAAAATAATCGCTTACCCATTTCTAGGTTGAGTTATGGCGACCGGTCATTCAATTAAACCTTGTTCGATCCGTCAATGTCATCCTTGATTTCATCTCAAATCGGAATCAAGGCATTGGATCGTCCAGCTGTCTCATGTGTCCTAAACTTCGTACACTTTGCCTTCGATTAGCTCCTCTACGAAGAGTTGAAGAAGACATTGTCAGGATCCTATCTATGTGTGCACCATCCGAAATGCAACAGCCACACAGTTCAGCTCATGCGCTCGAGAATGCCGTTCGCAACGGTTGGAAGCAAGTCATCACACTTTACCGTCGCTCTGAGGAATCCACGAGTCCTCCCAGTAAAAGTTTTTTTGACGCAGAAGACCACCCGAACCGTCGGGTCCTCGTCGCTTTGGGCGAGGATATCGCTGCACTTTGGCATGATGACTTATTACAGCAAACTTTGAAATCAGCCGGAATTGCTCTGGAAGAACAGCCTGGATTGTGAGTTAATGGACGGTGATTCGAACCTCATTCAATACCTAATTATCCAACGCAGTTTCTTGGACCATGCAATTCGCGTGACGAGAGAGAACTATAAACCCAGGCCAGGTGTGTGTTTAAGGCTTTCACAATATCTCAAATTTGTTTGCTGACTTCCGTCCACATCAGACGACGTTTTGAGAGCTCGTGTGACCACCATTGGACCTGAAGAACACACCATCGCTGCTGAAGGTTTCAACGGAAGTGGCAAGCAATGGACAATTTACGACGTTGGTGGTAGCCGTAATCAGCGCGGTATAGCTACTTTGTCTTCCGCGGATATCTCAAGTTACTCACCCCATACTGGCAGCTGCCTGGGCCCAGTATTTTGACGATGGTCTGTGACATATTTGGCTTGTCTCGCTATAATGGCCAATCGAGTTTTCATACAGTCAACGCCATCATCTTTCTAGCGCCTTTGTCAGGCTTCAACCAATTTCTTGACGAAGACGAAAGCGTTAATCGACTGGTACGTCGCTTATAACCGAGTGTCCCAATAGCAGCAGTACTCATGGAAATGTTTAGACTGACTCCTTGAAATTGTGGCAAGTAATTTGCAGCAATAAGTTCTTGGAGTCGGTCGGGTTTGTGTTGTTCTTGAACAAAATGGATATTCTGCATTCAAAACTGAAATCTGGCATAAAATTCTCATCATATATTCCTTCATATGATGTCACTAAGCCCAACGAAACGAAACGTGTAACTCAACGTAAGGGTGTCGTTTGGTCCAGTTTTTCACTTGGCCACTTGATTGACTGCTGAAATCACACTGCAGATCTTCTCGACGTTTTTACCGCTACCCATAAACAATATTCTCCGAAGCGCAGAACGCTTCACGCCCATCTTACATGTGCAATTGTAAGCAAGAATTCTTTCGATGCTATACTTCTTTCTAACCACAATTTCTCCGTAGGACACGAAAGCTACAGCCAGTATAATCAAACGAAGTAAGTATTACTTACTATTATTTCACTTCCGATATCGTTGTCTGATCATTTAAACCATGAATGACAGTTCAAGATATTATACTTATTAGGCTCCTCTCGCAGACCGAAATATTGTGAATAACAGATGTGTATGCGTCAATTATAGCGTGTTACTATGTAGATTTGTAGATTTATTAATAACTATAATGCACAGTTCAATGTCATGTGATGTAGACGCAGTGAGCACGGCAGCATTCTTTGTCTCGACCACCACCATCACACATAGTACATTGTCCTCTACCTAAACATGGTCAGGTCATCAGATGTTATTCTCATTCTCGTGAGTCTTTCTGTGGTTATCTCTAAACATACGCTGCACCTATAACCTCCATTCTCGCAAGGTCACCATCTTATTCCCTCCAGCCGCAGCAGCGATGATCACAGGCTGTAGCTGCGATTTACTCATTAACATTTTGTTGACAACGTACGCCGGCCTAACTACTTCGAATACCTACTGAAACCCACAGGCGCTTATCCCGGCGACAGTCTAGGATATTTCCCTGGTCACATCCATGCGTTTTGGCTCATTTACAGGAAGATGCAAGCTGAAGAACGTTATGGAAGCGGTGGTTTTATCTGTGAGTTCCGTTTGAAAATAACAGCTCTCGGCGCTCACTTTTTTGACTCAGACATCGGAAATGGTCAATATCAGCCCCTATATCAGAATCAGGGTCCCATACAAGCTCCCTATTACGGAGCTACTAATGCGTAGCGAGAGGATCTCCCGCCTGCTAGTCTGGGAAGCTTGAGTTTGTTGCGAGGAGTTGATGGACTTATTGTATATATATCCTTTCTATGGTGGTTCATGTATCATGAATAATCTTTTTCTCTGACGTTCATAACCTAGCTTGCGACAGGACTCAAACTTGAATGTAAGCATCAGTATATGCCTTTACTATAAAATATATGTATATGGAAGCATTGTCCAAATCCTCATCCCGATACATGGCTAGCTATATGTATCCCATACCCCTGGACCTTCCAGCTACACTTCAATGGGTTATCCGCAACCTAAACCATCTTTCGAACATCTAATCTTGAAGGTATACTAAGAAGTGAGGACATCAACCACTAACTCTCGGTCGCTTTTGCAAAGTAAAAATCATTTTGGCACTGTTAGCAGGCGTTAATTGACGGAGAACGCCGCCAGCTGACCAGGGCCACAGTGTACAGGAAAATGGATGCATTTTAGGATAATTAGTATACAAAATAAAAATAAAACTCAGATACAAACTGCAACTGCAGAAAATGGGGAGGCAATGAATGGAATGAAGTAGTTTCAGGGCGTAAATGAAGGATCTATAACTAAAGGTAGTGTCCATAAGTGTTAAACGTTAAGCGTCCATGCGACGTTGTCATGTATTATAAGTGGGAGATGTAGATATTCATCATGAAGGGTTCGTGTGATGTGGGGGGACATGTACATAAATGAAGATAATGATATATCTAAATGATTGTGTGGATCAAGGAAGGAAAGATGCAAGAGCGAAAGAGAGGGTGTATGTGAGTGACAAGAGACAAAACGAGGAACATAGGTAACGAAAATAACAGAAAAAGAAAGTCAAAAGAGATCATTTCCAGAATGCTTTCTTCCCAGAGTGACTCTTCTGCTGAAGTTCATTTGTAGCGAAGGTGCTCATGGAGAATCGGGACTTGAGAGGCTGGCGTGGGTCAGGAACCTTGCGAGGTAAACCCGTCATCTGCGAATACATCGACGACGCATCACTAAGTGACCGCTGATCAGCCAGAGGGATCTGATCATGGTGGTTGTTATGGTATCTCGAGGTTTCAGGCGAATATGGTCGGTTATACGATGCAATAAGTTTCACGAGATCTGCGTCGCCTCCATCTTCCCCACTGGCAGCAAAAGATGCAGGGCGTCTCGCTTCCTCCGCCATCCTTAATTGGGTCAACTTGAAGTCCTCACGTTCTTGTCGAGATGGACCCGGATGAACGATGGATACCCGCGGACTACGTGCACGGCCAAATAGTTTCTCGCCAAACCGGATGAGCTTCCATCGCCATCCAGTCCTGCGTTTCTTGGCGGAATCCATAGCGAATTGCGCTGTCCGTTTAGCACGTTGTTTGCGTTGACGTCTTCTGAATAGCCAGATGATGACGACGAAAATGAAGGCACAGCCAAGGGCCATCAAGAGGATCTGCCACCAGGCAAGCCTGTGAGATGACGTAGTAACAACAGTGGGTTTATTCAAGCCCGAGATGCTGGGTAGAGGAGCACTGGCCGTTCCTGATGGCTGAGAAACGACAAGATTGGACAGGCAGACGCCAAGTCCAGCAACCACATTAGAGGTCGATGAGCAATTGGCAGCGACACATGATCCTGCAACGAGAACTTGTGTCGAACTTGAACATGCAAGGCAATTGTTAGGTCCTAGACCTGAACAGCTTGAACAACTGGAATCACAAGATTGGCAAGTCGATGACGTGGAGTCGAAAAACTGTGACTTGCTGCAAGTGGGTAAACACCGACCGTTCGTGAGTACAGGTCTATTGGGAGGACAGCTTGTGCATTGATTGAAGCTGCCGCCTGAACAGCTGGCACAGTCTGGATGACATGTGAGGCAGGATCCGGAGGAGGAGAACGTATTGGAGGGACAATTGGAAACACATTTTCCTCCAGAGGCGAGTTGGTTGTTGACACATGTCAGACAGAATGTTGGAGATCCTGCACATGTTCCACAGGATGGATCGCAAGCTAGATAAAGTGTGTTAAAATTCGGATAAATAAAGCCAGGTTGTGTAACGTACCAATGCAGGTCAAATTATCCTGGGATGAGATGGCGGTGCCCGAAGGGCAGCTCCCGACACAGGTACCATTAGAAAGGAAGAACCCAGGCAAACAAGCAGTGCACTGTTTCTGATTGACAGTGGATGCCACATTGAAATTGAGTATCTTGCATGCCGTGCATTTAGCGCCACAGGCTGAACGAAAGACATCAATGCCGAGTTGGTAATGAAACTTGACAATAACTTACTATCACATTCCCGTTTATTGTTATCGGCGATAAGACCTGACCCCTGACAGAGGCCATCTGAGTTGGCCGATACACATCCGCCGTTGAAAGTAAAGAGACCAGCAGCACAGACGATGCAGTCGTTCGATGTTCCTCCTGTACATGTCTGGCATGACGAGGAACACGGCGAGCAAGCGGCACCGTTACTGAAGCTACCAACGGGACAAGCTTGACCTGTGGTGGTTGTTGATTGAGGAGGATCACATTTGGTACGATCGTTCGCATTCTGGGAAAAGCCTGATTTACAGGCAATGCAAACACCGGTACCATCCGCACACTGGGTACAACCAAGCTGACAAACTAGGTAACAGTCAGTTTCGGAGAAAAACAAGATGAGCCAGCTAGACTCGTACCTTGGCAATCACCAGTGGAGGTCAAGAAGAAACCAGGCGAACATGCAGCGCATGCAGTTCCGTTACTGGCCGTCGTGAATCCGGCATTGCATGCACATTGTCCGTTGGAGCCGCACTGTCCGTTGAGACATTTACAATTGGCAGGGTCGTTGGTGATTACGGGTTTCAAACACCTTCCTGAACCAGTAACACCATCATCACAGGCCTTGCAGTTCGTCAGACAGGGTTGACATTTGGAACCGAAGAATCCAGAGGCGCAGGACTCGCACGAGGCACCAGTGAACCCGGAAGCACACTGACAAGTCCCAGAGCCAGTGCACACGCCTGAAGATGAACAACTGGGGCTGCAAGCGGAAGATTGGATGTCGGTGAGGGAAAGCGACCCTAGATTGCTAGCCGGTAGTTGGCTAACATCAGGAATTGCATCCCAAACAATAACACGATGGTTATTCCCAGAATTTAAGGCAGCCCAAACAGTTGAAGATAAAGTAAGTGATTGGGCAGCGAGTGGCATAGAGGTGTTACCCGCGGGTGTAGTAGGTAGACCTGTAAATGACGACTGTCCAGAATAAAGAGAACCTGAGAATAGAGCCAGGCCGGGTTGAAGGGCGAGATTAAGTGGAAGTGATACAGCGGTTGAGTTCGTGAATCCAGGAGAAGATGATAAAGTGGCGGAAGATGAGGTGAGACTGTCATGAAGTAGTTGGGGGTTCGTGGTAGCAGAATACTGCCCAGGTAGGAGGTGGATGGTTGTCGCGCCAGAAGAAGATAATTTGGCGCCAACTAAATCAAGTAAAGAATGAGTTAATTGATTATGGCAAATGGAAGCATCAGATGGTAGTGTACACACCAGTCGTGTTTGAATAACCTTGAAGACATTGATCTGGAGTACAGAGGATTGCAGGGGTAGTTTGTGCAGCTAGAAATATTACATTATATATAATAAAGGACAAAGGACAAAGTTCTACTCACTGGTTGAGATTGAGTGAAAGAGTATTAGGAGAGCGTAGAAGGTCGCGAACATCGCGAACTAGTGAAAAGAGACGTGATGGTTGTGGTAAGAGATAGAGAGTAGTAAGACCCGGCGACCATGAGGAAGACAAAGTGGCCGCTGCGTTGCCAGCGACTAGCCATTGTGCAATCTTCATAATTGTCGTCGGCTTTTTTTTGTCTTCCGTTTTGGGAACCTTTGTTAGCCAAATAAACACATACATATTTATTTATAGGTAATTTGGCCACCTTCCTAAAGTAGTAATCTAATCTTTGTGCTTTGTCCATGCCTTGTTGATCATTCAGCATATCTAACGAAGCCCATCGCAGGTCGCTATGTGAGCCTGCGGTAAATGGTTAGTTCAGCCGAGGTTCAAGTTTTCAACATTGCGACCCAACCCCCCAAGCTCTCTTCCCCATTCTACCATTCCTTATGGCATACAGTATCTCCGATGGGATCTCCTTTTGTCTACCTACAGTCACGTAGGCCTTTCTTCGCTGAATTGAACGATGAGTCAAATGAGTTTTTTCCAACTTCTGGGTAGCACCTTTTCTCAGTAATTGCCTCAAAGTCAAACTTCGCTTCCCAACTCCAATTTCAAAACATCGAAACGTCCGTATTTCGGAATGGATTTTTGCAACTTTCATGTCAAATATAGACGCAGTTTGTAATCGCGTTTTTAGATCATCGCCGGTCGCCAATTCCTCCCTTTTGACAAGGAGGAACAGGGGATCGTCAAAGACCTATTCATATCTCTACCGGACTCAGAATGCTATGTCCCGGCCCTTGCTATCAACACCCGAGGACGATTGTTGACACATGAGGATCTGGAATATATATCAAAGTGTTGGGACTCTTGTGTAATAACGTCATCTTCACTAGAGCAGGTTATTTCTTTTCACGACGACGATGGCAGCAGCAGCATGTGCCAGTTGAAGATTCTGAATAATCCCCAGGCCAATCACTCACAAGACCCGTTCGTATATTTGGTGGTAAGTAGTACATCCTTTTTGAAGCACATTGTACAAATGTTCCTGATTTCGTTTTTGCATGCGACATTTGCTTTACTATCAGTGATGCGCAGATGTACTGATGTAATTTCAATCCTTATCCTTATCCTCCGGAACAACTTGCCCAATGATGGAGTTGAGTTTGACAAACGTATTCACGGGCATCTCCGCTCGAAAAGCGACGTTACATTTGGGTTCGAAGATGAGAGTGTAAGTGGAGCCGCCGAAGTGGAACATCCCTATCTCGTCGCCCGCATTGACGTGATCCTTCTTATTGACAGTTATGTCACAGGTAGATACTTCTAGCATGCCCACGCCCATGAAGCATACTAGCCCAATGTCGGTGTTGTCTGCCCTAATGTAGATCAAGGCGCGGGTAGCGACGACGGCCAGGTAGGGCTGGGAGCGGATGAGGGCACCGTAGGGAGAGCCGGCAGGAAAATCAGGGTCACCGATGGGTGCACCTTCGTCAGGGAGTACAGCGTAGTATGAACCGGGAATTATGAGGAAATCCTCAATGACGCCGTCAATTGGGGAGTGCCATCGATGGTATTCCAAGGGGCTGAGGAATGCCTGGTAAACCGTTCCGCCCTCGAAACAATGGGCCATCTTGTCGTCTCTGTAGAGCATGTCGTACAGGGAATATTTCTGGGCCTTGAGCCAGAATTGATCATGCCTTTTGACTTTGCTGGCAATGCGGTAGACGGTCGATTCGCAGGCACTGTGGATGAGGGTTTTATCCTCGGGGTGATGGACGGGGCGAACACCATCCTGGAGCTCTCTGGTGAAGAAGTTGTCCCAGGATGTGTAACCGCGATACTCGGCTTGGGGTTTACTCTTGTAAGTCTGGTCGAACGTCAAGGGGGCAAGGTTCCTCTCGAGCTTTGCGAGCCCAAGCTCGCTGAACCACCCTGTTTCACTTGTGTTGAGAACGCGCTTCGACTCTGGGTCCTTGAGGTAGGTTCCCCAAGTAAGTAACAAGGCCTTCATCGCCACGTTAAAGCTCGGGAGGCGGAAGAGGTCATTACCTGCCGAAGTATTGGAGAGAAGATCAAAGAAGAGGTAAATGGGCGCGCCGATAGGGTCACCAATGGGGTTCCCCGCATCATCTTTCGCGATAATGAAGGGAGGAGCTGATTGAATGATGTTGTCAAGGATGTACAGCAGTATCTCGAAGTCTTCAACCTGGCAAATTTAACAGTGAGTATTCATTGTCTACTGCTCACCGAGAGGCTCGCTTACAAGATTCTTTATGGAGGCCTGCAAGAAGGTCTGATCGAACAAATCTTTCATGACTTGATCACCCTCGATACGCTCTTTGAACTTTTGGACTGCGGGCTGGTGCGGTTTCCCCTCTCGCCGAGCCTCGGTGGCAAGTTTAACCTGCTCCTCGATGTAGGTATCACGAATGGGTTTAGATGATGCCAGCCAGTGTGTCCCCTGGGCTTAAGAGTGGAGAACGACATTGTGTACTGGTGGGAGGACGAATAAAGGCCGGGTGCAAGAGATAGTAGTTACGTACTGTGGTGTACAGTCGATGATGAGGGAGGCGAACGCCAATGAGCACCTCTTATATATACGATAACTGGGCTGGCGAGATAATCAAACCTGCTCTGCCTTGTACCGGCTGACATAGATTCTATTGCGCCAAACTTTTAGCCAGGTTCACGCTTGACATAGTGGAACTTCGCAGTCAGAGGAGCATTGAAGAATTCTAATGTTTCCTACTTACTGTCCAGAAGCTCACCGGTGCATATTTAACGCCGGGACCAAAGGCAGGACTTCGCAGTCAGAGGAGTATCGATGAATTTAGTAGTGTTTCCTACCGTCACTGGTGTACCAATCCACATTAGTCCGTGATTCGGTGCAAGACGTCTGCCAAAGTTGGGTCTATGACCCCATGAAATTGAACTTGTCGTAAGTAACTTGGCACTCCCTTGAGCTACACATGTCATAAGTATGGACCCCGATGTCATACAGTATATAGACGTCAACCTCGATCGGACAAAGGATGATCAATCTATGCGAGTCCAACAAAACAAAAAAAGGATCAGTTACTGTATGTAAGTGCTAAGAACGTCTAGACTTGAACCAGTCTTGGGTGCTGAACAAAAAAAAATGGAAAATGAGATTTAAAAAAAATACATAGCACTAATTTTTCTTAAATTTCTCCCTTACTGAAATAATGGTTGTAACTGAGCCTAATGAACAGGGCCAGTGGATACCAAATATAAAGTTCATACCCCAGAAAATTCCCAACTCAACCCTATGGTACACAATACAGATAAGTGTAATCTGTATTGTGGATATGAATATGAATTATACACAGCATTGGCCAAATCCTGAACGCCGTGTCCCAGAGATTACCCCAGTACATGGCTAGCTAATCATTGCTTATAGATACACTCCAACGAGCTATTCCCAATCCAGAACGTCTATCAAAGAAGTCAATACAGAAAGCGAGTACAGCGGAACATGATTCAAGTAAGAAATACAGAACGAGACGAAGGGGGAAATGTAGAATATTGGAAAAGTTTGAGGATATCTGAAGGTTGAACCTGGTTTGAGTCGCCGAGAATGCCACCTTGAGCAATCAATAAATTACTGGTCACCGGGAAAGGCGCTTATAAAACTTCAAGATACAGTCCACTTAGAATGCCGTAATGAAATGTAACATATTTGCTCCGGGTCGATGACGGATGAGGGTACGAGATTATTTGGGTAAGATAGAGTCTGACGATGAGATTGATGTAACTGTAGCACTGAGAAGTTGGTTGGGATTCAGGAAACAGGCAAGCACGATGCGAAATTTGCTTACTCGGTATACACTGACGTTTGTCCCCATTGACTTTAAAGACGCTGAATCCTATCCCACATCTGCCATATGCGTTATTTTAGAACATCCATTGAACCAGGCATATCATGGAAGGTGGTCGCGTAGACAAGGAAGTGAGCTTTCGCAATGTCAGAATACAGCGAACGAAGGCTTACGATGAATTCAACTTGTCCCACTCTTAGCTGTTCCGGTGCATTGGTATCGCTGAATAAAGAGAAAAGTTCCGAGTGTTATGAACTGAATAGAGGGCAGGTAACCAAGTGAACAAAAAGGATGGCTCACTTTCTGTGCCCTATGGATTTGCTGATCACCAGGTTATTCTGTACACTGTATGCAATTGAATAAATAAATATACCTAGGTCTAGGTTTGACAACGCCCCATTATGTTAAAAAAAAAAGGGACTGTTTGTTTGTAATGTATATCGTACAACTAAATCACTGGATGCAAATCAAAGTATATGGAGAGAGGAATAAGTGATGATGTAAATTATTAGAGACTAAATGCAAAAAGGGTTTGAAGATGCGGTTGCAGGCAGACAATGGCAATCGGGAAGGATTCAAGTCATAGATTGAAGCCAAAAAGGACGAAGTGATGATGTTATCATACGACAAGAATCCAGATCCTCGCATAGAAAAATGTGGTTAAGAAAAATGTCTTCGTTCCGGAGATGTTCATAGTTGTATATGGCGATATATATAGGGTAGGATGAAGGGTATGCGGAAATGCAGAGAGCACCGAGGGGATGACTTGGGCTTGATCCATTGAGCAGTCCATCAGCAAGCAAGCATCACATGTTCCGAATCGCAGCAAACAAGGCAACGTCAGTGTGATAGTCCCCGCTGCGTGAATAGAAGAAGGGATGCACTCGTCAGCGCTTCCTTAATCTATTCATACACCGAGCATCGCAGCGCGCCGGATGATCTCGACACTCGTCAGCGCCCGATCATTCCAACAACACTACAATGGGATGAAGACCATCTCGAGAGATGAGCCCCACCCGACAAGAATGAAACAAGAGCACGGCAGGCACTCGTCAGCGCCTTGGTGCTCCCATTCCCTTCCGTATTACACCTCAGTCACCCTGCCTCCGTAAAATCGTGCACGTCGAACATCCGCTGTGCCGATAGAAACCAAGATGGAATAATAGCCAGACCGTCCTCAGTCCCTGCACCTAAATAATAAAAAATCCCGACCCATTACAAGTTCCATACGACAACCACAAACCATGTCCAGACGAAGACGGAAGATATTTTAAAAAACAAGTTCAGGCGGAGACGGAGCCACCGCCAACAAGCACAATGACATTGCATTCGCGCCTGGGATCGATCACACGTCGTATGCGGCGGTCAGGGCTCAGATCAACCACGGGGATGGGGATGGGCTCAGAAGGCAGTTCAGGTTCATGTTCAATTGGCGAAGGAATGCTGGGTTTCCTTGGCGGCGTGCGGGGAGCATGTATGCTGTCGCTCAATCCCTGCCTCGGTAAAAAACTGGGGGCGTGGATGCTAGAGCTCAATCCCTGCCTCGGGGGCGAGCTAGGAGCATGAATGCTGGCGCTCGAGCCTTCCCTCGGCGGAGAGGGCGCATGCATACTGGCGCTCAAGCCCAGTCTCGGTGGAGAGGGGGGTGAGTAACAATAGTGCAAACTAGTACTTGAACTCTGTCTTGACGGCTGCCTGACGGGAGTATGCGGTACTGGAGGCACAAAGGAAGCAGCATTAGGGTTGAGAGGTTCCGTGGAAGACGTCTTGATGAAATGGATACTTGTTAATTGTCAAAATTAAAGTGAACAATGACATGTACCTCTGTATTTGTGACGCTGCTCTTAATAGGAATAGGCAAAGTCTCAGCACGAACTGGAGCCTAATCAACAAACCAATTAGTGTTAACACAGACATTACTGGACAACGGACATACGGAAGGCTTGTTGATATTGACAATAGGAACATTCTCCTTGGACGTAGTATCAACCTAATACTCGTTAGCCAAACACATCGGGATGAAAACGGCAATAAACCCTACTTTCGCGGTGCTGGAAACCTTCTCAACAACGATAGTCGCAGCTTTTTCAAGAATAAATTTCTAAAGATCATATTAATTTAGACGCACAAACACATGTAGAACACAAAACTGACCGAAACAGTTTGAATTTGCTCAACAGCAACCGGAATATTCATATCAGGAACATGCTCCTATGCACTTGTCAGTATGCCACATCACGCGAATGAGAACTAGGACACACCGATAAGACTTTGATATCCTGGTTGACACCAACAGTGCACTGTTTCTCTAATTTGGCTGGAAGTTTGAACATAGGGTTGGTCGAACTCTCGGATCTCTCTCGGGATACAGGAATTTCGTCGCTGGAACAGGTAATCTAAGGGAAAGAAAATCAGTCTCCAGGATTGGACGCAATTCTATCTTTCTTGAAACTAAAAGGCATACCGATAAAGTACTGAACACCTCATGGAAGGGTATACCATACTCGGAAGCATCCTACTCAGGACAGTTAATGAACTAGAGAAGAGAAGGGGTAGGATAACAACTTACAAGGATATCTTTGAGATCAACAGCGAGAGGAGAAGCGCTTTCATATACAACAAGAGTAGTGTCTCCAGCACCGACGACATGGTTGAAGGATGTTTCCTGTTCAATAGAATTTTCCTGGATGATCTATGAGTATCGCAGTTCTTGGGGTATACTGTGTGTCATCACCATCAAGTCATCGGTTTCTTCATCACCGCCAGTAGCAACGTTTGCGTCGTCGGTACTAGCAACAACGTCTTCTTCTGTACCGGCAGCGACATCCTCTTCCTGGGTAACAGTAGCAATATCTTCTTCCTGGGTACCAGCGGCAACATCTTGGCCGGTACCAGTAGCTACATCATCTTGATCGATACCAGTAGCAACGTCTTCTTGGTCGGTATCAGCAGCGATGTCTTCTTCGTCAGTGCCAGCAACGATGTCTTCTCCATCAATGCCAGCTACGGCATCATCATCAAGGTCAGCAGCAGCAGCAGCGGTATTTTCGTCCTCAATACTGGCACTTTCATCACTAGAGTCGGTCTGGACAAAATGGATAAGCAACGTCGAAGTGGAAGAAAAAATAGTACACATACAATTTCAACAACATCAGACGGCTTCTCCAAAGATTGTCCCCAGATTTCCGTAGGGAAAAAATAGTTTATGATGTTCTCCAGGTGATTATCGAGGTAATCATGAAGGAAGAAGGGAAGTAGAATCAAACAAGTAAAGACAACGACAAAAACAACAGCTTTCGTGAATCTTCTAAAACGCATAGAGATGGTAGACGTGGCAAGAGTCGAGAGACTAGCGCCCAGACTTTCGGTTTCAACAAGAGGTAACAAATTGGTACAGGTGGGTTTGATTACAGGTTTGGCAGTGGCAGATGGAATCGGAGTCATGATGTTGCCAGAAATGTCGTTGACAGTGATCCGTTCAGAGGCAGTGGGAGTAGAAACTTTCTGTCGAGTTGTGACAGGACCTTTGAAGAAACGGTTGAAGAGATGTTTGGCGACCAAAGAAATTATCGACAGAACCAGAGTAAGGGACGACCACTTGAAGATGGACGCTTTGCTTTTGAATGGATCGCCATCTTCGACAGGAGTAGGGAATGAAGGTGGTGGTGGTGGTGGTGGTGGAGCGCCGTCCATATCGCCTACGTCCTTCTCATCGCCGGTATCGACTGATTTGTCGACACGCGAGATAGGACCGTTGTAAAAGATGTCATGGATAGGAACAGGAGGGGGACGACTGCCTGAGCCTGAGCCAGATGGTTCATCGGACGAATCGTCGGGAGTTGAATCGTGACTAGAGGGTTGAGGAGACGAACCGCCACTATCAGAGCTCGCAGCAGGCGACGATGTCCCAGAGGTAAAAGTGGCCTGACGAGAGTACTGGAAAACAAGAGCAGTTCCAACCAAGGCGAGCACCGCACAAGCACAAATGCTCAATATGGCCGCCATGATAGATTGATCTTGAGAAAGTTGGACAGGAGTAGGAACGCCTTTTATAACAGTAATGGCGGTGGCGATGGTGGCCTTGTCAGGCTGAACTTCAAGATGTAGGGTGCTGAGACCATCCAAGGTGGGAGATAAAAGACCATGACTAGCATCGAGAAATGCATTCAAGGATTGGCGATTGTCGAAACTGGTAGGTGTATGTTTGTGGGTGGTGAGACCAATGAATTGCTCCACGACGGGAATAATAATCCCTGCTGCAAGAGCGACATTGACAATGAGACTGGGCAGATCAGTGCCAGGGAAGGCCCCGCCTTTGAGGGGCGCCTGGGAAGAGAGCAAGTAGTCAATCATATATAGAGAAGAGGTACGATTTGGCCCTGTATGATAAAGGGGGGGTTGGACGTTTATTTGAAAGAAGAGGAAGAGAAAAGGTGTAGGCTTTATATCTTTCTGCAGGGCGTGTTGTTATTGTTCGTTTGGTTGAAATGTGTGGCATTGTGGGCGACCTATGACAACAATCGGCGGATGTGATCGTAGCAGCATCCATAGTCGACGTTGTGTACGGTTAGGAGGGGAGCATTCGTAAACGGATGAAAGACTTCATGAACAACAACAAATATTATCACCGTAAATGACCGGATGGGATAATTATTTTGAAGCATAATAATGAGGTTTTGACAAACAAACAAAAAGAGAAAGGAGTTCGGAGAGCCAATTGGTTGCCACACGCTTGTTGTTATGAATCGGCAAGTGGCCAAGACTCTAAACATTCACTCTCAAATAAAATTTTACAACATTGCATCGCCCTACTAGTGAAAACAAACCTAAAAATATATAAGCAAAAGAGTTCATCAATGCGAGGATAGGGAGTAGGAAAAATAAAATAAAATCAGAGAAGCCGTGATTTTCAAATTCCTCCTTGTTAGAACAAGCCTCCGAATCGTCATGCTTACACCAGAACGGAGTAAACATGCGCTCCTTCCATCCAAAGGCAGAAGTGACTCTAGAAAGCTCGACAAGAAAAAGTAGTAATTCAAAGAATGGATGAACTTGTTTTCGTCCGGTTGAGATGGATGGGAATGAAAAATATATATGCGCACCCTTTATTTAACAACAATCCAGGGGAACACTACCATCAGACTATATGAGAAAATAAAAGCGTCAGTTCAAGAATTCTGGCGTTACTCAGTTCGAAAGAAAAAGAGTCAGATAATATTTTTTTGGTATCAGGTTGTCCACAAGAGGTTGATTGCTCTCGTTCGGAAGCAGAACTGAAATAAGGATTCATCACAAGTAATGATGGTTCTTATAACACCGAAAGATGAAGATCCAAAGACATCAGACTCACCGACTGAGGAAAGCAGCAAATCGTTCATGGAGGTTGTGAAGAAAGGTCCGTGTGAGTCTTGAGAAAAACTGTATAGTTACATTCAATCTCCGCCGCATTGTTTTCTGATCGCCGACTGGAATATTTTCCTTGCATCTGCCCTCCTCCTTCCATCGTCCAGAGCAACAAGTGTATGAGTAAGTTTTTTTATGTTCTTCATGGTCTCTAGGATGATATTTCTCCATCTTCGAGTGGGTGACGATTCTCGATGATCCTTTCTCGTAACATGCATCACCAACTGAGCACTCTCTTTTTTATTATTATTATTATGTTCTTCTGCTGCTTTGTAGCAGTCGGCTCTCATGATCAGATTTGGGCTCACACATTCATCGCTTGCAGGTCCCGAATATATGTAACGGTGATGCTAACCGGAGCATGTCTGCTACCTAGCGCCTACGGCTGCTTTTAACCATGGCGAAGCAATGCTTTCGTACTGTGAGTTTCTTTTTTAAATTTGGACCATTCCATTCTATCTCCTATGATGAATATAACAAAGTAAACAAGCATATGTCCGAACCTGATGAGGGACAAACACATTCTTGTCTGAGGGCTTTTCCTTTCTTCCTGTTCATCTTCTTTGGAATCCTTTACTGATCCGCCCTTTTCTCAGCACGGTTGGTGTCAAGATGTTATTTCTAGTAGAAATGACGGAGGGAACTCAGTACTATATCTATACCAGCTAAGTAAATTGCTGATGTTGAACTTTGGATTCGATGCATTCCCTTGAAATTGGAGGCATTCTGGACAATATTTTGCAACATTTTGTGCTTGAACGCTGGTCAGAATTTCATTCTTAAATCCAACATTTGACATCCGATGAGCTCTTGTGATCAGAGTGTTTTTCTTACTTTGACCATTTGCTGCACTGTTTTTTATATATTCTAGCAGTGAGGAATGGGGTATATTAGGGGTCTTCAGAGTTGGAGCAGCAGTCGTTTCAAAACGGTTGTTTTAGTTTATTTTCCAAACTTTTGATTGATTTTGAGAGGTACATACCCTGTTGCGATTTCCGTTTTATGTCGGTGTCTGAATTGAGTGATCTGATGTCAGCGCAATGACTTAGGTTCGGAGCAAGCAGCTCCAAAATCCGCCGAACATTGCCGCATGTTTGCACTGCAAACGCTCACCGGCAGAAGAACGGCGGCCTGGGACGAAATATCAACGGCCCACACATCGGCCGGCACCTTTCGTCAACTTTCGAATCCCTAGCTCAAATTTTGCTCTATTGAACATCAAACTTGATAAGCAATATCTAGTACACCATGTTTATGTGCTCTGATAGTTTTTCTCATGGTTGACGAAAGGTCACCGGGTCCGGCCGTAGGCTCGGTTCATGCCACCTTCTCCGGACCGGTTGTTTGGCTATGCGAAGGCGCCGCAAGCGGCCGGAGCACGTGGGTTTGCTCCGAACCTAGTCCGGCCGATGCATTTACTAGTCAATATGATGATTCAGACTCAGCTTACGGAATGTCGGCAGACTTGCACCAAGCTGTTATGCAAGACTTTTTTTGAAACGTGGGAACTACTTCGTTTTGAAACGGCCGACTCGTATTGATGCTGGCATTCCCCGTGTTCCTGGTTAGACCTGGCGAAAAAATGGGCACCTTGTCTCAATGGTTCTGACATATTGTTCCATGAAGTCAGGGAGAATTTGCTTACAGTAGCTGGTACACGTAAAAAATACGCCATTCTTGACTAAGAGGATTCATTTCCGCCCTTTCCCGTGTGATGGGATCAAGAGCGCGACCGCGGTCGTACGATTCGGACTTGGAAATTTTGACCTATAAATAAGTGGACCACCCAGCAACCAACCCAACCAAAATCCCCAGAGTCTGCGTTCCAACAACCCCCTCTGCTTTCTCATTTACAAACTTTGGTCTCAGCCAAAATACAATCCTAAGGGTTATTTGCAGTCTCTGCATGTACTCGAACCAGCTTTGCAGCTCCCACAACTCCCATAGAGGCTCGAAACACACCAGCGCCGGATTCGTCATACGATTCTGATCTTTTTTTCTACTCTTTTTTTCAAAATCATCTATTATTTTACTTTTTTCAAAAATGGCACCAGCTCTTTTCAATGGAACTTCGGGTTACAACACCCCAGAGTCTCAACTTGAATCAGTGCTCCCGATTCACCCTACCGCCGTTCGACGTCCTCATGCCATCACTGTTCAGTCCGAGAACACGCTTTACTCCGATGAGCATATCACCGCCAAGTTCATTAACCGCGGTTCAGATGTCACTCTTTCCGACGGACATTTCACCATTACTCCGACCGTTCAGGAGTACCAATTCCAGACTAAGCGTGTTGTTTCTAAGACAGGGTATGTCTCGACATCTATTGACGCGTCTAAAACCGACTCTTAACCACATCTTGTAGTTTGTTGATGATTGGCGTCGGTGGCAACAATGGCACCACCTTATGCGCTACCATTCTCGCCAACCGTCACAACATTGTTTGGCATACTAAAGCCGGCATCCAGCAACCCAACTACATTGGGTCACTCCTTCGCGCTTCCACCGTGCGCATTGGAACCGAACCCGGCTCAGGCAAGCAAGTTCATGTCCCTGTTTCGGACATCCTTCCCATGGTACATCCCAATGACCTCGTCCTTGGAGGCTGGGATATATCTGGTGTTCCTTTGGATAGAGCCATGCAACGCGCTCAGGTCTTGGACTACGACCTTCAGCGTCAGGTTGCGCCTCACATGGCGCTTCTCGGAATGCCTCTTCCCTCCATCTACTACCCCGACTTCATCGCCGCTAACCAGGAAGCGCGCGCAGATAATGTCATCCCCGGGACCGATAAGCAGGTTCATCTTGAACATATCCGTGCTGATATCCGCAGGTTCAAGCAGGATAACGACCTTGACCGCGTCGTTATTTTCTGGACTGCTAATACCGAGCGTTACAGTGATATCATCCCTGGTGTCAATGATACCGCAGATAACCTGCTTGCTGCCATCAAGTCTTCCCATGCAGAAGTTTCACCCTCTACGCTTTTCGCCGTAGCTGCTATCCTCGAGGGAGAGCCGTTCGTCAACGGCGCTCCTCAGAACACGTTCGTTCCTGGTGCTATCGAGCTGGCTGAGCGTCACCACTCCTTCATTGGTGGCGATGACTTGAAGTCCGGACAGACCAAGCTCAAATCTGTCCTCGCCGAGTTCCTCGTCAACGCCGGCATCAAGCCTTTGTCCATTGCTTCCTACAACCATCTCGGTAACAATGATGGTCACAACCTGTCTGCTGAGAAGCAATTCAAGAGCAAGGAAATTAGCAAGAGCAGTGTCGTTGATGATATGGTTGACGCCAACCGACTTCTTTACAAGGCTCCTGAGATGGGTCCTAAAGGAGTTGCCATCGGAAAGGGTGAACACCCTGACCATATCGTCGTCATCAAATATGTCCCCGCCGTTGGCGATTCCAAACGTGCCATCGACGAGTACTACTCTGAGATTTTCTGTGGTGGTCGATCGACCATCAATATCTTCAACGAGTGTGAAGTGAGTGCTTCTAATTTTATTCTACTATTTATACTAATATTTATTGTTTAGGACTCACTTCTTGCCACTCCTCTGATCTTAGATCTGACCATCCTCACTGAGCTCTTAACTCGTGTCAAATACCGCAAAGTCGGCGAGCAGAAAGATTTTACGCCATTATACTCGGTGCTCTCTCTCCTCTCTTACATGCTCAAAGCCCCTCTCGTGAAACCTGGTAACGCCTTTTGTTTCCTGCTATCAAATCCCACGATATCTCATATCTATTCACTAGGTACTGAGGTCGTCAACAGTCTCAATAGGCAGCGCAATGCCCTTGAAAGCTTCCTCAAGGCCTGTATCGGTTTGGAGGGCAATAGTGATTTGCTCCTTGAGACTAGGATCTGGTAAATGGACTTTTGTGACAGATGATTTTAATTTTTTTGTCTGTCCTGGCCAAAATGGCCTTGCTTGAATATGTGTGGTTTTTGATTGATATAAATACCGAGTGAATATATGTCTTTTTTGTCTTGTGTATATGGCGTTGTCCAGTCGTGGTTATGGAACGATAATGAAATGACTCTTAAGGTTTATAAATCTGAACTAGCACGTTGACTTTACTTCAACCTTGTTTGTCAATGTACATATCGAACTTGAGTCTTCAAATATTATACAAGCATAGGTAGCAAAAAAATGCGAGTTAAATAAGTATTGGCGTAATGGGATAATTCTGAAAGTATGCCAGGGGGACGACTAATGACAAAATTCAAAAAAAGAAAGGCAAGTAAACAAGTAGATAGCCCACACGAGTACTTGCACCACAAAGAGATATCTGATGACTTGACAATTTTCAAAATTCACTTCAATTCATCTGCCACCTCCATAACTCAAGCCCCGTTGTGCATGCCTTCCACTTCCAGCCCCATTATCACCGCTCGTCGTCGTCGCTCGTACCACAGGTCTCTGTATCGGCGCAGGTAAAGGTGTGGTTGTTGTAGTAGATGCTTTCGAGATTACAATGTTCCCCTTTGCTATCGATGGAGCGTTATTTGTTATCGTATTGACGACGTTCGTAGTTGCGGTCGGGTTCTTGATCACAACCCCAGTCGTCATTCTTAAATTTAGAGACATTGACCTCGTAGGTTCAAATGCAGGTGCTTTACTCGACAGTGTAGATGAAGAAGCCATAATACTCGCGCTAGATCTTGTTGGAGATGAGGTCACTGATGCGGAGGAAGGGGACACAGGGGTGTTACTCCCGTTGCTACTGGTAAATGAAGAAGGGTGATGATTCGTAGAAGAGAAAGGAACAGAGCTAGGATTCTTCAAAGAACATCTCCTCTGCATGGTATTGCCCGCCGATGGGACCGTAGAGTTATGCAAAGATAACGAACGTGGATTATGCAGTTGA
>Ga0193743_1000779_pt1 | contig 24918 bp, 23 predicted proteins | sample L2c2metaG_FD_143038 | JGI IMG/M metagenome (GOLD analysis project Ga0193743, IMG submission 143038) | Soil microbial communities from a riparian zone of the East river system, Colorado, United States - L2c2 | ecosystem: Environmental > Terrestrial > Soil > Riparian zone | place: USA: East River...
ATTATGACGATGTTACTGTCGCTCAAGCCGGCCCTGACGCAATTTGCAGGCGGGCTGCAAGTCAAGGAGGTACGCAGCGCCGTGCTCCTCGGTCTGCTTGCATTTGTGATCTATCCCGTGCTGCCGGACCGAGCCATAGATCCATTGCAACTGATCAATCCTCGAGAGGCCTGGCTTACCGTTGTCGTTATCGCCGTTCTTGGTTTCGTGAACTATGTGCTTCTCAAGCTGTATAGCTCACGGGGGCTTTATTACTCAGCAATCCTGGGTGGCATGGTCAACAGCACCGCTGCTATTGCGGAACTCTCCGGCTTCCTGACCGGGTCGACCGCGAATGCAATGCCGCTCGCGATTACCATAAACTTCCTAACAATCGTTGCGATGTTCGTTCGCAATCTTCTCATCGTCGCGATTTTTGCCCGTTCCGCCGCCTTGAATGCCATCGCGCCTCTCACCGTCATGGCCGCAGCCGCTTTAGGCTGCATATTGCAGCAGAGAAAGCACGGTCTGAAACAAATTGGCGAGTTGCAGTTGTCCTCGCCTCTTTCACTATCGAAAGTTTTGAAGTTCGGCCTTATTTTCCTGGTAATCGAGATTATAGGGACCGTGGGGCAGCGTTATCTTGGCCATTTCGGATTTTTGCTGGTAAGCGTGATCGGCGGCCTGGTATCGAGCGCAAGCACGGCCGGTGCGGCGGCGACACTTGCCATACACGGGAAAATCACACCGGAAACAGCCGGAATGGCAACCGTGTTGACCTCGATGGCGAGCGCGCTTTCCAATTTGCCGTTGCTACACCAGCAGATCCGGCAGTGGAGCATCACTCGCAGATTGACGTTACTATCTTTCGGCATTGTTGCGGCCGGTGTTGCCACGATGCTGATTTTTAGTAAATTATTGGGATCGTAACCATTTCTATTCCGCTGTGAGCAGGTTAGCGTCGCGCGCGAGCAACCAGGTTCCGTCTTCTTTCTTGCGGAAGATGGAAAGCGTGTAACCGGAGCGCCGTACGCCCGCATTCGCACCAACGGGCGTCATCGTCACGCGCAAGTAGTTCCGCAGGTATGCCCAGTCCCCTAATGCTATTGCTGCTGGTTTGTTGAACAAACTGCTTCCATTCGGCAGGCAGGCCCGGCTTGGTGGCCACCAGAATTTCGAGAATCGCCTGCCGGTCCTCGCTCTTGAGTGGCGGGAACTCGGAGCTTTGGTCGCGTCCACTCAGGACATCAAACAACCGGCGGTAAATGCAGCCTTTCGCCGATTCCGGTATCGCGTCGAAATCCTCCGAGTAGACGAGATAGCTGCAGGGGTATCTAAAAATTCGCGTACGAAGATCGAAATCGCGCTGCGAACGCCCGCGCGCATCACGCGGACCCGTGCGGCGAACTCCTCCGTAAAACCGGAAGTGCCCGCGACCGGACGTTCCAGCGGAGTTTCATTAGTGAACAGCAAATAGCGCACCAACTGCTCGGCCGCGCCTTCAAACTTGGTCTTGGAAAAGACTAATGCCTGCGAACTGACCGGCACGCGCAGCGCGTCCAGGACTGATTGCAAGTAACCGTGTTGGGCATCGAACCGCAAAACCGTTTTGCCGCCGTCGAGCCGCTTTTGAAGTTTGGCAATAGGGTCATTCAGATCCTGCGACCGGTAGTTGATCGGCGCATCGGCGAAGGGGAGAAATCCTTGATTCTTAACCACGACCCGCACGCCCGCTGTGGGAGTAGCGCCCTCGTTTTGCGCGAAACCCGGAGCAGTGACGCAAGCCACCGCTGCCAGGAGCACGAAAGGCGGATAGAACGATGGATTAGAGCTAACTCCCGAAACAGATGAAATCTAGCTGCGTGCTGGGAAGAAGCGCGGCTAGAGACAACAACGATGGAGGAAGCAATTCTGGTGCAACGTTATAGTCTACTAAATCGATCTAGAAATAGAGTAATCGCTCTTTAGCAGATAGTCAAGAGGCAAAATTCTAATTCCTGTAGACTTCGGGTTCACGGAGTGCTGTTGCTTGGCTTAATTAGGCGGGTGGATCTTCTTGATTCAACGGATGAGCTCGCCGTCGGTTGAGCCCAAGAGCGCCAGGCATGCATCTATGTAGGCATAGCAAGTTTGAGGGGAATTCAGCATGGCCGAGGCCTGCGATGGGCGCCAACGAAGATGTTTTTCGGCTCGTAAAGACAACACAATATCCTAAGATTTAAAACTCATGGCCACGCCGAATATTAATCACGCGCTGAATGCTGCAACGTTGAGCGCACTCCTTGCCCTCATGGGAGCTGGATTTAGCTCTGCCCAGCTTCCACAAAACGCCGCACCCAATGCATCAGCGACGGCTGGACGCGAGATCTTCTTAACTCGCTGTGCGTCCTGTCACGGCACAAATGCGAGCGGCGGTGAGTTTGGGCCTTCGATTTTGGACCGCTTACAGCTGCGAGCCGATAGCGAACTCGTCACCCTTTTTCACAATGGCCTGCAGTCCTCGGGCATGCCTGCGTTCCCGGACATTGTTGGTTCGGATCGCTTGAATCTCATTCGCTTTTTGCGCTCCCTCAAGCCCGTTGAAGGCTCAGGTTCGCGCTCCGAAGTCAAACTAGACACTGGTCAGGCGTTACAGGGGGTCGTACTCAATCGCTCCGCTGATGAAATGCAACTCCTAGGTGACGACCATCGGTTGTATCTTCTGCGCAAAACCGGGACAAATGAGTATCGAAGAGTGAGTTCGCAGAGTGACTGGGCGAACTACGACGGCCGGACGCTCGGCAACCGGTACAGCGAGTTGGACCAGATCGCTGCGTCCAATGTCTCAACTCTGCAGCCCAAATGGATTTATACGGTCGCTAACAGCAGCGAGCTTCAGGTGACACCGGTCATCGCTGAAGGCGTCATGTACGTGACAGCGGCCAATGAATGCTATGCGCTCGACGCCGGAAGCGGCCGCGAGATTTGGCACTATCGCCGCTTGCGCACGCAAGGCATCATCGGCGTTGCCGCAAAAGGCGTAAATCGCGGAGCGGCGATCGCCGGCGACAAAGTTTTTCTAGCTACCGACAACGCCCATCTAATCGCTCTCAACCGTTTCACGGGCGCTCTTGTATGGGACACCGAAATGGTCGACTGGCACAAAAACTACAACTCTACTGGCGCCCCGCTGGTGGTCGGCGATATGGTGGTTGCCGGCATCGCGGGTGGCGACGATGGGGCGCGGGGGTTCTTAACCGCTTACGATCAGAAGTCGGGCAAGCAACTGTGGCGATTTTGGACTGTGCCAGAGCCGGGCCAACCAGGCTCGAACACTTGGCAAGGGACAGCGATCAATCATCCAGGTGGTTCGACGTGGATGACGGGTACCTACGATCCGGAATTGGACACGATCTACTGGGCGGTTGGCAATCCCGGACCCGATTTGATTGGGGAAGACCGGCTCGGCGACAATCTCTACACGGATTCAATCGTTGCGCTGGATCCAAAGACCGGCAAGTTGAAGTGGCATTTTCAGTTCACTCCGCATGACGTTCACGATTTTGATGCCATGGCCCCGTCGGCTTTGATCGATGCCACGTGGCAAGGCAAGCCGCGCAAGTTAATAGTGCAAGCGAACCGCAATGGCTTTCTCTATGTGCTGGACCGGACCGACGGCAAGTTCTTATCTGGACACCGCTATACGGAAAAGTTAACCTGGGCCAAAGGTCTGACTTCGGAAGGACGCCCCATTGTCGCGCCTGATCAGGTGGCAACTCATGCGGGCGCCGTGATCTGTCCCTGGCTAAACGGCGCCTCGAATTGGTACTCTACTTCTTACAATCCGGTCACGAGTCTCTATTACGTGCAGACGAATGACAAATGTGGGATATTCACCCGCACCGATATGCAATACCAGGAAGGCAAAGGTTACATGGGTGGGTCGTTCAGTGGTGATCCGGCCGACCCAGGTCAGCGCATTCTGCGCGCGTTCGACATAAATACGGGGCAAGCGAAATGGCAACTGACCCAGACCGGCAACGCGGATACCTGGGGCGGCGTTCTCAGCACCGCGGGTGGAGTGGTCTTTTACGGCGCGGACGATGAAGCCTTCTCCGCCGCCGATGCAAAGACCGGCAAACCGCTTTGGCGCTTTCAGACGAATCAGCCGCCACACGCCTCGCCCATGACTTACCTGTTTGAGCACAAGCAATACGTAGCGATCGCGGCAGGGCCGAATATCATCGCGTTTGGCTTACCCAACTAGCAAAAATCTGGCGCATGAGCATTTTTAGTCGGCTCGCAACGCCTCCATTGGATCGACAGAAGCGGCGCGGATCGCTGGTAGCGCCGCTGCGAGGATGACGACCGTCGCTAGCAAAAGCAGTCTTGCGATCAGTGTGGCCGGATCGACCCCGGAAACTCCAAAAAGCATTCCATGTAGGAGTCTGATCCCAAATAGACCTCGCCGCGTTGTGCTCCGAGGGCAATTCGCACTCCGATCTCGCCCGTGCGCGGCGCGACGCTGGCCAACAGCAATCCGTAAAGTCCGATTGCACTCAAGAACAAGGCCAACCCCGCGAAAAGCTTGCTCAGTCCGGTGATCAGCCGCTGGCTACCGAGAGCCGCATCCATCAGGTCTTTCAAGGTGACAAATATCACTATTGGCACGCTAGGGGCGATCTCACTGAGCGCTTGCGGTAACCTGCAACCGCTTGCATTTTGGTTGCGGAATTCATCAGAAACACCAGGTTGCCTGCATCGATGATCGTTTGTGCGTTCGGTGGGAAATAAATTGTGCGCGGAGGAGCTTCGTTCAGATTAGCGAACTTTGCGTCTTCGGCAATCCCGATCGCGCGGCAGGAAACCGGTTGGGGGAATTCTTTAGGATCCTTCACTCCGGACATAACGGCCCAGCGCTTCCTGACGCGGAAAGAAGTAGTTCGCCGCTGAGCGATTCAAGACGCAGACATTGCGGCTTCGCTCGTTCTTTTCAAACTCACGTCCCTTCTCAATATGTGTATTCATCGTGCGAAAGTATCCAGGCCCGACCTCGTTATCTGGGATGGGCAGAAATCGGCCATGAGTGTAATTTCGATATTGTAACTGCGGGAATTACGGCGCTATGTCCGGTCTCGCGCACAAATCGTGTCTTCCCTTGGGCAGCCGATACTTTTTCTTCTGGCGCTCGGGTACGGACTGGGTCCTGTTTTTCAGAAAGCAGGGCAGGGAAGTTCGCTTCAGTTTATTGCACCTGGTGTGATTGCGCTAGCCGTGCTGTCTAGTTCCATCTTCTCTGGTATGGCCGTTCGTTTTGACCGCCAATTCGGATTTTTGAAAGAGACTCTTGTGGCTCCCGTCTCCCGAATTCAGGTGATGGCCGGACGGATATTGGGGGCTGCAACCGTTGCCGTCCTGCAGGGTTTGCTGGTTGCCATGGTATGCCTGGTAGCCGGTTTTAGAATCGCGAGCCTGACCGCATTTCCCCTGGCTATTCTGTTCATGGCACTGATCGTGGTACCGCTATAGGGTCCGTGATCCAAGATTTTAAGGGATTTCAGCTTTCATGAATCTCCTGGTCACACCCATATTCTTCTTATCCGGCGCTCTATCCAATTGATACTATTCCTGGGGCCAGTTAGCGTGATGACGAAAATCGATCCATTGACATATGGCGTAGATGCCTTGCGCACGACGCTCGTTGGCGGCTCAAACTTTGAAGCGTCGTTAGATGCTCTGGTGCTTGTCCTCGCCGCATTGATTTTTCTGTCCATTAGCAGCCATCTGTTTTCAAGAATCCAAATCTGAGCTCCGACCAAATTAGATAGCTCGCCGGCGCCGAAGATCCCGGGGGCTTCCGCATCGCGTTCGGAAAGATCGAGGCCCGCCTCGCTAAGCATGCGGGAATCCGGGAAGCGGTGGTTGCGCGCGAAGATATTCCAGGAGACAAGCACCCGGTGGCCTACTACGTTCCTATGATTGGCGGCCACTTCTTGCTCGCCGTGCAATTGATCAGCCGTATTCAGCAGGCCTTCCAGCTAGCGACCTCTTCGCCCATCCGACGTTGCAGGAAATCGCGGAGATTCTCGTAACTCTACAGCTTAAAACTTTTGATAAGAAGGACTTTGGCCTCGGGATTCAGGCTAATGCCGTCTTCTCGATGAGGTTTTGGATACTGCCGTTTGGCCGCCACTTTTGCGGACACGCGGATATTTTTTTAATAAAGCTGGAATATTTCTCGGCGTCGTACGTTTTGGCTTCAGGGGCCTATCCATCGTGCTGACGGGGAGTGTCATTCACTCGCTGTCGCTTCAGGTTTAGCCCTGCCCGTTTGTCGTGGGCTTCTAAGAACATTATGAATTTTTCTTCTCAAGCGGCCGTGATGAATTTTCTCAACGAGGTTGCCGACGAATTTCCGTCAGCAATCTCGCTGGCGGCCGGGCGGCCGACTGACCGCTTCTTTGGGAGACTGAACACTGGGGTGTTATTGGACGCGCTCTCTGGTTATGAGCGTCATGCTGCAGGTGGTCAAGACTCGCTCGAGGTAAGAGCAAGGCTGCTACAGTACGGCCGGACCGCTGGCATGATCACAGATTTAGTCGCGCAGCAGTTGCGAATGGATGAAGGAGTCGCCGCCAGTTCAGATCGATTGCTTATAACGTCTGGTTGTCAGGAGGCCCTTGCCCTCTGTCTGCCTGCACTGTGCCCGGACCCTACGGATGTCGTTTTAGTCTGCAATCCGACCTATGTTGGTGTAACGGGCGCCGCCCAGGCGAGCAGGGTGCCTGTGTTCCCTATACCGAACACACGGCCCGACATCGTTGATGGTATAGAACAATCACTTTATGAGCTGCACCAGAGTGGCCGGCAGGCCCGTGCCCTGTATTTGATTCCGAATTTCGATAATCCAACCGGACGCGTCATTGACGAATCTCAGCGGAGGGCTATTCTCGCCATCTGTGCCCGGCTCCGCATCGTTGTGCTGGAAGACAATCCTTACGGAATGTTCAGATACGAGGGGCAGGCAGTTCCACCGATGGCTGCATTGGACGAAGCCGGTTGTGTGATCTATCTGTCCACTTTTTCCAAGACGTTAGCTCCGGCTGTGCGCATTGGGGCCGCCACCTTACCTAAAACGCTGTTCGGCGATCCGGCAGGGAGCCGGGCGTTGTGGCAGGATTTAGTCCAGCGCAAGAGTTTCGTGACCGTCAATACGAGCCAGATTAATCAAGCCATCGTTGGCGGGCTCTTGCTTGACCAGAACGGCAGCTTGCAGCAGTGGATCCAACCCACGCTCGCTTGGTATCGGAGCAACCGCGATGCAATGTTGAGCCAGTTGGCGGCAGTTTTCGAGCCGGTGTCCAATTCTATTCGGTGGAATCGCCCAGCCGGAGGATTTTTTTTAAACGTGGACCTACCGTTCCGGTTTGATGCAGAGGCCGTTCGTGAATGCGCAACTAACTATGGAGTGATTGTCATGCCGATGAGTTTCTTTGCGCTGGACAACTCCCAAGATCAGCGTATCCGGCTCTCCTTCAGCGCAGTGAACCCAGAGCAAATCCGCATTGGTCTTGCATCACTAGCGCAATATGTGGGACAGCGAATGGGCCAGGAGCTTCCTGTCCTGGAGAGCGTTTCGGCCGGCTCCTGAACTTGAAAATGCTGAACCTTTTTCCGCCTATCGATAGCTTCCGAAGCAAGTCCGACCGAAACCGTCGTGCTACTTGCATGCATCAAAAACCTGGTTGTCCACTGCTTGAGCCGCGGCACAGGCCGTCCTCTCCTAGATCGATGACTAAAGGAGTAAGTCGTGGTTGCAACATCCACTATCCAAGCCATTCGTGACGAACAGCAGCGTTCGGACTGGCTATCCGCCTCTTCATTGAGGACGACCATTGCAGGCGTCGGCACAGCGACGCCACCTGCCTCCTATTCACAGATGGAGTTGGTCGACATTTTCGATGTAAAAGATCGCCGTATCCGCTCACTTTTTCTGAATAGCGCCATTGATCGCCGCTGCCTCACTCTACCCGCCCCAGAGGAAAATGGCTCGCGCCGAGTTGAGACTCAAGGCGAATTGCTGAACAAGCACCGCACTTGCGCGATCGACATCGGAGCTCGTGCAATCCGTGCCTGCCTTAAGAATTTAGATGCGAGACCTTCGGACATCTCTTATCTGTGCTGCGTAACAACGACTGGCTTCCTAAGCCCAGGTGTGAGTGCATTCCTTTGTCGCGAGCTTGGCCTTGCACCGGAGTGCGCTCGTCTGGACGTTGTTGGTATGGGATGCAACGCTGGCTTGAATGCGCTAAACGCCACCTCCAGTTGGGCCCTTGCTAACCCTGGCAAACTCGCCATTATGCTGTGTGTTGAAATTTGTTCCGCCGGGTACGTCTTCGACGACAGTATGAGAACGGCCGTGGTGAACAGCTTGTTTGGGGACGGCGCTGCCGCGATCGCATTGTCGGCAGTCCCCGGTGACGAGACGCCTGCAGGGCCAGCCATCCTCAAGTTTCGTAGCTGCATCATCACTGAAGCCATCGACGCGATGCGTTACGACTGGGACGAATCGCACGGTAAGTTCAGCTTCTTCTTGGACCCTCAGATTCCCTATGTAGTGGGCGCCAACGTCGAGAACACGATCGACGGACTGCTATTTGACACTGGCTTGAGGCGCTCCGACATCGCGCATTGGTTGGTCCATTCGGGCGGCAAGAAAGTAATCGACGCCATCAAAGTCAATCTAGGTTTGTCTAGTCACGATCTCCGGCATACCACCGGCGTCCTGCGCGACTATGGCAACCTATCCAGCGGCTCGTTTCTGTTTTCATATCAACGTTTGCTTGACGAAGGGAAAGTTGTGCGCGGCGACTACGGCGTAATGATAACCATGGGCCCCGGCTCGACGATAGAATCCGCGTTGCTGCGGTGGTGATCGCAATCAACTATGTCCATAACCCTCATTCAAATTGAAAATCAACCTATTGTAAGGGCCGAGATTGACGGTGCTGAACCCCTTTCCGGCGAGTTGATCACACAACTTGGCAAGGCCCTCGATCAGGCTGAAGACTTGGGACCATCCGCGATCATGCTCGTCCATGTTGTGGGCCGCGTGAGTCCGGCCGCTCTCCACCCTTGGCCGGGCCAGAGCGATACCCAGTCGGTAAACAAGTGGGAACGCGTTTTGCGCCGTATAGAGCGCGCCGGTCCGACGACCGTTGCTCTGGTGGAGCGCGCCTGCTCCGCGCTTGCTTTGGAGCTGTTGTTGGTCACCGACCGGCGCCTGGCCATTGGCGGATTCTCAGTGCAGAGTGCAACGCCTGGCGCGGATTTGTGGCCCGGCATGGCCATATATCGCCTCTCTCGACAGCTCGGCGAAGCGCGCGCCCGCAAGGTGTTCCTCGATGCCACCGAGATCACTGCTGAGCTAGGCCTGCAACTGAACATCATCGATGAGACTGTGGATGACTGGGCAAGCGGTGTGGATCGTATCGGACATCTTATGAAGCACGCTCCCCTGGATGACTTTGCAGTACGCCGGCGGCTGATGCAGGACAGTCTATGCACCAGTTTCGACGACGCGCTGGGCGCGCATCTGGCTGCGTGCGACCGGGCGCTACGGCGTTCTCCTGCTTCAGGCCGTGATTTCGCAACGGCGCAGGCAGTGGCATCCGCCGTCTAACGTGGATGGCCCTACACATTTCGAAATGCACCTGAATACGTGGCTTCACGCCAGTCCTTCTTTAGGAGGCGCTCCGGAAACGGACGTCCAATCGCTCGCCGGTTATGTGCAGGCGGGTGAAGTTTTGTTGGGTCTTCTAGCGCCCAAGCCGGGCCGCGTCCCGGAACAAGCAGCACATGCCGCCAGCATCCACAACGCCTGCCGTGCATTACGGCGAACCTTTATGGACCTCCACGCTGACTGGCTCTACGGTAGTCTGATAAATGGTCGTACGACGCGCAAGACCTTGCGGGAATTGGCCTTTGACGCTGCCGAATATTGTCCGGGGCTGGTACCGACGCAGGAGCAGATTGCCAGGGAGCGCACACGACTGCAGGCCGACAAAGAAGGCTATGAGATCGATCAGGGGCTGTTTTTCCATGCTCTATTGCGTTCGCCACAAATCGGCGCCCACCTGGTTGAGAGTGCGCTGCGACCGACGGCTCGCGCTCAGGAGCTAATTGCGCAGTTCCGGAGCAGTACCCGCATGGATCTTGGTTCGGTGCTGATCGAGAGGCGAGAGTGCGCGGCACATCTGACGGTGAACAACAGTCATTGTCTCAATGCCGAAGATGACCGCTTAATCGACGATATGGAAACGGCTGTCGATTTGGCGCTGCTGGACGATGAGGTCCGTGTCGGCGTTCTTCGTGGTGGCATCATGACGCACCCGCGCTATGCCGGGCGGCGAGTCTTCAGCGCGGGCATCAATCTGAAGGCGCTGCATGCAGGCCAAATCTCGTTTGTCGATTTCCTACTACGGCGCGAACTCGGCTATATCAATAAAATCATTCGCGGCCTCCTGCTGGAAAATGCAGCGGCTGGAGCTTATAAAAGAACCTCTGAAAAGCCGTGGATCGCCGCCGTGGACAGCTTTGCTATCGGTGGCGGTGCTCAGTTACTGCTGGTCTTCGATCGCGTCATCGCTGCCGCCGGCAGCTACTTCAGTTTGCCTGCTGCACAAGAGGGGATTGTTCCCGGTTTCGCCAATCTAAGGCTTGCGCGGCTTCTGGGAAGCCGTAAGGCGCGGCAAGTTATCCTATGCGGGCGTAAAATATGGGCGCACGAACCCGATGCCCAACTCCTATTAGATGAAGTAGTGGATCCCACTGACATGGATGCCGCGATCGACCGTAATGCTCACCAACTCAGCGGTCCTGCGGTGATTGCGAATCGACACATGCTGAATCTGGCGGAGGAACCGCTCGAACTGTTCTTGCACTATGCGTCAGAATTCGCGTTAATCCAGTCGGAACGCCTTTACAGTCAGGATGTACTGGACAAAGTCAGCCGCGCATAACGGACCCGGAAGCTGAGAGCCACGAATGAACGACACGAATGCCAGAGTCCGATACGAAAAGCGCGGACGCGTCGCTTACATAATCCTGGACCGCCCGCATGTACTCAATGCGATGGACGTGCGCATGCACGAAGAACTCCTACAGATTTGGGATGATTTTGAAAAGGACAGTGCACTCTGGGTGGGAGTGCTGACAGGCGCCGGCGACCGGTCATTCTCGGTAGGGCAGGACCTCAAGGAATTGGTCGCGCGCACCGGTGCAGGTATTCCTCCGACGACCTTTGGCAGCCGCGGCGGGCCGGGGTGGCCTCGTCTGACCGAGCGGTTTAACCTGAGTAAACCAGTCGTCGCCCGTGTCAATGGATACGCCTTCGGAGGAGGCTTCGAATTGGCTTTAGCATGCGACATTATCGTTGCCGCTGAGCAAGCCTGTTTCGCGCTGCCGGAAGCCAAGCTCGGCTTAATTCCCGGCGCCGGTGGTCTGTTCCGCTTAACCCGGCAGATTCCGTTCAAGATTGCGATGGGCTATCTGATGACTGGACGCCGCATGACTGCGACGCGGGCGTATGAACTCGGCTTGGTCAACGAAGTCGTGCCCATCTCAGAACTCGATGCCTCCGTAACGCTGGGTCGAAGACATCCTCAGTTGCGCTCCCCTGTCGGTGCGGGCGTTGAAACAGATCGGCCTTGCGTCCGCCCATTTGCCTCTGGAAGAAGCCTTTGGTGCCCCTTACGAGGCGGAGGAACGCCGGCGCGAGAGCGAAGACTGCCGGGAAGGCCCGCTGGCTTTCGTCCAAAAGCGCGATCCAAAGTGGACGGCTCAGTAATCGAGCAAACCGGTGCCTGCCCATCCCAGAGTGACGGATTCCGTCAGCGTCCTGACGTACTATGTCGGCCCTCGAATACCGGATACGCCTTCAGGCACGGCGCTGGTGTCATATTCCTGCTTCCTGATGGCGCTCTGCTGCTGGTGACGGCGATTGCTTCATGCCAGAGAGCAGTGCGCCAGAGCGAATAAACCTGGTGGATCCCAGGCCGCGACTACCCTCGAATCTGAAGTAAAGTCTCCGCGGATTGAAATATCGGGCAAAGTCGTTTGTTTTATCTGTTATGCGCAAAATTTGTAGTGGTGAGCCAGCGCTGCAATTTAAAGATGACGTGCATCTGAACTTGCTTAGTCATGACACTGAGTTCGACGCTGTCGTCGTGGGTGGAGGGCCGTATCAACGGTGGCAACGCTCGTAGCGTTGCAAGGAGGCCGTGTTCTTTTGCTCGAAAATGAGAAGTTTCCTTTCTACAAAATTGGCGAACCGCTGCTTCCCCCCACGATTCATGGTATCTGTCCTTTGCTTGGGGTCGGCAAGGCGATTGAAGAAGCCAAGTTTGTTCCGAAGCGAGGCGGCACATTTCGCTGGGGCAAGAGCCCGACACCGTGGACGTCGGCGATGGCGGGCCCTACGTCGATGGCGTACCAGGTTGAGAGAATGAAGTTTGACTCCATTGTTCTGAGCAACGCCAGAGAAAAGGAGGTAGACGTGCGAGAGGGTCACCAGGCCACAACTCTGATAGTTGAAAATGAGCGCGTTGCCGGGTTGAACTTCTTAGACGAGCAGGGCAATGCCCATGCATGTCGAGCTCGGTTTGTAGTGGATGCCTCGGGGCGCCAGACAGCACTTTCGCGGTTTGCCGGGGAACGCATTTATTCCAAATTTTTCCAGAATATCGGCTTATTTACTTCCGCAACGGAGGGAGGCTGCCGGCGCCGAATCAGGGGAATATCTTTTGCGCAGCCTTTGAACATGGCTGGTTCTGGTACATTCCGCTGGGTGATGATCTTACTAGCGTGGGTGCGGTAGTGGGGAAGGAGCATGGCTCTAAATTAACCCAGGATACGAATCCGCCATGATGGAGTTCATTAACGCTTGCTCTCCGATTCGCGACTTATTGAGCGATGCGGAGCGAATTACAGAAGGTCCATATGGCGAATTGCGTGTGCGCAAGGATTACTCCTATTCTCACACTCGATTTTGGGCTCCCGGATTGGTTCTTCTCGGAGATGCCGCGTGTTTCATTGATCCGGTATTCTCTTCCGGAGTTCATCTTCCAACTTATTCGGCGCTGCTTGCTGCACGCTCGATAAACACATGCCTCAAAGGAAGCTTAGACGAGCAACGCTGCTTTACGGAGTTTGAGTCTCGCTATCGCAGAGAATACTCCTATTTCTATGATTTCCTTCTATCGTTCTATGACATGGATAACGACTTGGATTCATATTACTGGCACGCCTGTAAAGCCATGAACTCGCCTGAAGTGGGCAACGAGGCATTCATCAACCTGGTGGCGGGAGTCGGCGGATCAGGCGAACGGTTGTATTCGAATTCGGAGAAATACCTAAAGGAACGCGAAGGGCTGGGAGATGTGCTTTTCCAAGAGACGTCCAATCAAAAACTCCTTACGGGAGCGTAGTTGACCGGCGCAAGGAATTCTTTGGTAACTTCCTCGGCGAGGTGACCCAACTGCAGTTGCAGGCATTGCTGAAGGAGGATCGTCCTGCGGAACAGCCTCGATTTGAAGGAGAATTGATACCGTCGCGAGACGGATTGCACTGGATAAGCAGTGACGCGTCGTAAAGTTCGGTTTCGCGTGAAGGCTGGATAAATGTGAATCAGGACACAAAAGAACGCCTCGGACCATCTCGTTAATCTCCTTAATAACATTCCGCGATTGCAACCAGCAGCCGCATGCGCTACCTTTGAACTCAGTCGATTCGAGGTCGGAGGGAAGGAAGCAAACTCCATGCGGCTACTCAGAATTCGTCGGTATAGCTGTCCGAGATGCGGCAGTCGTGAATCCCGCAGGTCTCGTTTCAGGGGATTACTCGAACGGAGATTAAGCAAATTGATCGTGCCTTGCCGTTGCTACTTGTGTGATTTCCGGTACTTCCGGCCAAGCTGGATGGTCCCGGCCACAACAACTGCGGTGGAGACAAAGACAACTGAAATGGTCTGAGGTCAGCGGGCTTATCTGATCGCGGCTCCTCTTGGCGGCGTCGCAAAAACTGCTATTGAGGATGGGGTGGATTCGGTTCGGGTGGCTTGGTAGCCGGGGGATTCGAGGATGGAGGCAGAGTGCCGGACTCGGCTGCCTGCTTAGTTGCGGCGCCTTTGGCTTTCCAATCGACGTCGGTAGCCGAGTTTCCCACCACGCCCTTCGATATGTCTTTCGCCACTTCTTTTTTTACAATCTGATCGGCCTGCTGCGTGGCAGCTCGCGTTCCATCACCCAGCTGAATCACGCGAACCCGTACTTTGCGGGACCCAAACTTTAGGCACTCCGCGGCACTGGGCATATAGATGTCCAGCCTTCTGCCTTGAATCTTGGCCCCCGTATCAGCCACCACGTACTCCCCCGAGTACCGGCCAGCTCTTTTCACTTTGATGCGCGATCCGATCGGGAGAATATCCGGATCGGCGGCGACTACGTGGCGGTGCGTCCACTCGCCCGATGCCGTGATGCCGGTTATCGCGTAGGCGGTCGCGATGTACGTACCATTTTTCGATGGCGGCTTGCGCGACGGCGGTTGCGCCGAGGCAGTTTGAACACAGGGGGTGAGAAGGCTCACAACGAGAACGCAACTAGCGAATACGCTCGGCACCGGCTGCTCGACATCACTCGCGCTTTCAGTCTACTCCCGGCAAAGCGTGAACTCAACCCTTCTGAGCAGGCATGTGTGTCGAGACTCGATTGCGGCGGCCCTGCGCAGGCGGTTGCTGACCGCTGCTGGGAAGAACCGGCTTGGGCAGATTGGCCGCGCCATATCTGGCCAGCGTAAGAGGACCGGTAGTATCCGGCAGTATGGGCGGCTTCCGTCCCGGCTCTCCAAAGCGGAAGGCGGAAGTCAGGTCGCCAAACGTGCGTCGTCGCCAATCACTGACGTTGGGTTCTGGGACGCCGGTGAATTTTTCCAGAAACTGAAGCACCGACGTGTGGTCGAGTTGCTGGCTGCACACCCAGCCGCCGGCGGTCCAGGGTGAGACGACAATGCAAGGAACCCGGAATCCTCCGCCTATCGGCAGACCGTGCACAAACTCGTGCGGCGTGCCCTCCGGAGGAAAGGGCGGCGGAACGTGGTCGAACAGCCCATCATTTTCGTCGTAGTTGAGAATGAATACGGTCTTCGCCCAGACATCCGGATTAGCCGCAATGGCGTCGATCTTGCTGGCAACAAACGCCGCGCCGTCCGCGGGCATGTAGTCAGGATGTTCCGACTGAAAGCTGGTGGGGATAATCCAGGAAACGGCGGGCAACTTGTCATGCATGGCGTCATACTCAAATTGACCTTCGGGATCTACCTGCATTCCTCGCGTATAGAGCGGTGAGCTTTTTTCCGCCTGCTGAAACGCCCGGAAATTCTTAAGCATGTTGCAGCCGTAACTGTCCTGTTGCTCGTAAACCTTCCAACTCACGCCGGCATCTTGCAGTCGTTCCGGGTAAGTCGTCCAGGTGTAGCCTCCCGCTGGAGCCTTATTGTTGAGAATCGGTCCGCCATTCAGCGCATCCGGATCAATCGTGCCGGTCATCAGGTACATGCGGTTCGGCCAGGTGGGGCCCATGATGGAGCAATAGTAGGCGTCACACAATGTAAACGCCTCGGCAAGCGCGAATTGAAAGGGAATATCAGCGCGCGTGTAATAGCCCATCACGTAAGGCGCTTTTACTCCATCTGCCTTGCGATGCGCCGGCAGCCATTGGTCCATCTTGCCGCCGTTCCAAGCCTCGTGTTGCACTGCCCAGGCGTGGCTGGTGGAAGGAATTTTTTGCGCGCTGCTTGCATGTGTGTCCAGATGAAACGGCAAAAGATAGCCATTCGGGTTTTCCGTGTCCGGCTGGTAAAAAATGGACCGGTCGCCGGGAAGTTTCAGTGCCTGCGGATCGTCGAAACCGCGCACTCCGGCCAGGGTTCCGAAGTAATGATCGAAAGACCGGTTTTCCTGCATCAATATGACAACATGCTTGATGTCGCGGAGTGAACTGCGCCGGGGCTGCGGCTGTGCCAATACGCGCTGCACGTTCGCGGGCATGAGCGCTGCTGCTGCCGCGGCGGCGATACCAGAAGCGCCTTTCAGAAGCCGCCGGCGGGTAAATCTCGCGCGAAAGATTGGAGAATCGGAGTCGGTTGGTGTTTTCATGATTGCCCGAACAAATCATGATAAGCGAACAGCGGTCAAAATTTGTTGAACGGTTCATTCCGATCGCAAAGCTGTTGACGGATCCACACGCGTGGCGCGCCGGGCAGGCAAAAGAGTAGCCAATACCGCAACCGCGCCGAGCGCCAACGCCACGCTGCCGATAGTCGCAATATCTACTGCCGCCACACCATAAAGCAATCCTGCCAGTAAGCGTCCGGCTGCCAGCGAGGCGATGATGCCGCCGCAAAGCCCAATCGCCACCGGGACCATTCCCTGCTGCAGAACCATCCTGAGAATGTCCGTGCCTCGCGCACCCAAGGCCATGCGGATACTCATCTCACTCGTGCGCAAGGCTACCGAATAAGAGACGACTCCATAGATGCCGAGGCTGGCTAGCACGAGCGCAGCCATTGCAAACAGCAGCACAAGCGTCATCCGAAAGCGTCTTTGGGCCACGGATTCATCTACAATTTGCTCCATCGTTTGAAACACGGGAACCGGCAAATCGGAATCCAGATGACGGATGGCGCCGCGAATGGCTGAAGATATCGTCAGTGGGTTTACGGTGGTTCTAGCTACAAGCGAAGGCCCTCCCCACGTCCGCCGCTGCCAATACGGCAAGTAGACCGTCATGGTGGGTGCTTTATCGAGGCCAATGCTCTTTACATCACCGGCCACGCCCTTCACCTCAATGAACGGGCCGTCGGGGTCGCCGACTTTGAAACGCTTGCCCAAAGGATTTTGTCCGGGCCAGAGTCGCTCAGCGGTGATCGCCGACACAAGAGCGACCTTGTGCTCGCGGTCCGTCTTAGCGAAGATTTGGCCCTGCCGCAGCGGGATTCCCAGTGTGTAAAAGTATTCTGGATTCACGCCTCGAATATCGGCATTCGGGCGCTCTGCAAACGGCAGATTGGTTCCTTCGAGCGTCAGCAGGTTATTTCCTCCTTCGCCGCCCAAGGGCAGCATGTTCGAAACACCAGCCGACAAGATGCCCGGGAGTGTCTGAACCGAGTCCAAGAGGGATCGCGTAAAGCGTATCCTCTGCGCCTGATCGGGATAGCGAGTGGCAGGTAGGTTCAGGTTTACCGTGACCACCTGCTGAACAGTGAATCCTTTGTCCGCCGCGAGAAGGTTTACGAAACTACGCAGCAGTAGGCCGCCGGCGATCAGGCACAACGCGCTGAGACCAACTTCCAACGCGACCAGTAAAGAGCGCAGCCTCCGTGCCCCGCGTTCTTCAGTGCTGCCCCGGGAACTCGATTGCATGGCTTCCTGCGGATCTGTGTACGCCAGCCGCCAAGCGGGCAGAAGACCGAAAAGCAGCCCTGCCAAAACGGAAATCGACATAGTGAAGAGGAGGACGTGCATGTCGAGATGCACGTCCTCCAATCTTGGCAAGTCCACAGGCGCGCGCGTTAGCAGAAGCTGGAGCGCGCCATTGGCGATCATCAATCCGAGCGCGCCGCCGATTCCCGCGAGCAGCAAGCTTTCAACCAGTATCTGCCGCAGCAGACGGTGGACGCCCGCACCCATGGCAGAGCGGATAGCCAATTCCCGTTTTCTGGCGGTAACGCGCGCCAGCAGCAGGTTCGCGATATTCACGCAGCCGATAAGCAGAACGGCGCCGGCCGCGCAAACCAGCAATTGCAGGCCGTTGCGTGACCGGCTGGTGATCTGATCTTGCAGTGGAACAAACGAGGCTGAAAGTTCAATCTTCTCTGGCGCTTGGCTTGCGATCCGCGCCTGTGCCGCATTTAACGCGGTCAGCGCCTGCTGCAATGAGACTCCTGGCCGCACACGCGCAATGCATATGTAGTTATAATCGCCCGCTGGTTGCAACTCGTCCGGCTTTACCGCGAAGGGCTTCCACAACTCAGGCCGCTCGGCAGATATCGTCATCACGGAGAGTTGGCTCAGCTTCGGGAAATGGAAGCTGGCAGCGAGCACGCCAATCACTTCGTACGGACGCCCATCCAGAACGATTTTGCGGCCGATTATGTTGGGATCCGCCGCAAATTGCCGCCGCCAGAGTCCATTGCTCAGAATGACGACGCCGTCACGCCCGGGCCGATCCTCGTCCTCCAGGAATGCCCGGCCCAGTTGCATGCGTGCTCCCAGCATTGGAAAAAGGCTGGAAGAAACGCGCGCGGCGTTGACGCGCTCCGGCTCGCCTGCTCCGGTGAGATTCAGCGTTATCCCGCCGATCATTGCCATTTGCTCAAACTCGCGCACACTCCTGCGCCATTCAAGGAAATGCATCGCGTTTACTGGAACTTTCGGTGCGATACGGCTGAATTGCGGATATACTTCGTGAATGGCCACCAGCCGCTTCTCGTCGCTATAGCCGAGAGGCCGGATCAGAATTCCATTGACCACACTGAAAATGGCAGTATTTGCCCCGATGCCCAGCGCGAGCGTAGCCACCACCGTCATTGTGAATGTAGGTGTCCGGCGCATGGTTCGAAAAGCAAATTGGAGGTCCTTGATGCCGTCCTCGATCCATGCCGTCCCACGCGCATCGCGGCATTCTTCCTTCAGGCGCTCGACACCCAGTGCGGCGCGCGTGATTGTCTCGGGATTTGCTCCGGCCGCGAGTTCGCGCTCGAAATAATCGCGCAGTTCATCTTCGAGATCACCCTCTACCCGGGAGCGGCGGAAAAGGGATTGCAATCGCAGGTGCAGCTTTCTCATCCAGCGCATGATGGTCAACCTTGACAAGGCAACACAATAGCCGAGATAGCGCCCGACAAGCGCTTCCAATCGGCAGTTTGCTCATTGAGCTGCTTACGGCCGTCCTTCGTAATTGAATAGAATTTAACGCGCCGCTTTGTTTCACTAATGGACCATTCAGACGTAATCCAGCCTTCCTGCTCCAGCTTGTGCAGGGCGGGATATAACGAGCCTGGCCCAACTTGCAGGACGTCTTTGGACATCTGCTTCAACCGCTGCGCGAGAGCCCAGCCATGCATGGGTTCCAGTGCGAGTATTTTCAAAATCAACAGATTTAATGTGCCCTGAACAAGGTCCGTGGGTTTGCTCATACGCCGCTATTGGTTACCGATAACAGAATACCTGCTGAATCTCTCAGTTGCAACTAATTTGCCTAATAATTCCCTTGTAATCTGTTCGAAACGGGTGCATACTTCCCGGTAGATGCGGTGCTTTTCGCACTGCTCTGGAGGCTGAGGAACGTGGACCTCTGGCCATTGTGCATTTACGTAGCTCTGGTCGTGCTACTCGTAGCAGGCATGTTAGCCCTGTCGTATGTACTGGGCCAACGACATCACGACCGTTCGACTGACTCTCCTTACGAATCCGGCATCCTCTCGGAAGGATCCGCGCGGGTTCGCTTTTCTGCAAAATTCTACTTGGTCGCGATGTTTTTCGTGATCTTCGATCTGGAAGCAATTTTCATATTTGCCTGGGCGGTGGCCGTCCGCGAGACGGGATGGGCCGGATACGCCGAGGTGTTTCTATTTGTGACTGTTTTGCTCGCTGCGCTCGCGTATCTCTGGCGAGCGGGCGCGTTGGACTGGGGATCAGGGCGCTTCAAACGAATTAACTAGACAGGGGTTCTGTCATGCGCTGGTCATTGAGCAGTGTGGATGCTCCGCCGCAAGCCGACGGATCTTCGGACAGCTATCTTGAGACAGCCGTTCGTCGCAGTCTTGTGCTGTCGAAGCTGGAGGACTTAGCCGCCTGGGGCCGCAAGAATTCGATCTGGCCGTTCCACTTCGGCCTCTCCTGCTGTTTCGTGGAGATGGCCACCAGCATCACGAGTAAATACGATATCTCCCGGTTTGGCGCGGAAGTAATTCGCGGCACACCGCGAGAGGCAGACCTGATGGTCATTGCGGGAACGGTCTTCATCAAGATGGCTCCGGTAATTCGCCGCCTCTACGAACAGATGATGGAGCCGCGCTGGGTGATCTCCATGGGTTCGTGCGCGAACTCCGGGGGAATGTACGACATCTATAGCGTGGTTCAGGGCGTGGACAAATTTCTACCGGTAGACGTTTACGTTCCGGGCTGCCCACCGCGTCCGGATGCCTTTCTTGAAGGGATTCTGCTCTTGCGTGAGGCGGTGGGTAACGAGAAGCGGCCGCTGAGCTGGGTGGTGGGTCCTCAAGGCGTGGAGAAGCCGCAGATGCCTTCCCTGCGTGATTCGAAGTGGGCGAGCCGGCAGCAACTGACGGTACTTCGAACACCCGATCAGGTGTAGAGGTTCTTATGGCAACCGCATTTGTGGCTGATCAGGAATTACAACAGGAACTTGGGCCAGGAGCAACGCCGCAGGCCACATGCGATTACATCCCTACGTTTTGGTTGACCCGCCGGGAAATTCATAACGCCGTGCGCCAGCTTCGCCATGTGATTCCTCAGCCGTTCAAGATGCTCTACGACCTTACGGCCATAGACGAACGCGGGCGAAGGCACAGGGACGGCCAGCCGTCGAGTGATTTTACCGTGGTTTATCACCTGTTCTCGTATGAGCGCAACGCCTACATCCGGCTGAAAGTTCCATTGAGCGGCGATAGCCTGACGCTGCCGTCGATTGTCGACACCTGCCCCGTGGCGAATTGGTATGAGCGCGAGGTGTGGGACATGTTCGGAATTGTGTTCGAGGGACATCCGCATCTATCCCGCATTCTGATGCCGCGGTCATGGAAAGGGCATCCGCTCAGGAAAGACCATCCGGCGCGAGCTACGGAAATGGGTCCCTTCCGCTTGCCCGACGAGAAGCAGGATGCGGAACAGGAAGCGCTGCGCTTCCGCCCCGAAGAGTGGGGTATGGCCCGAGGCCGCGACGACACCGACTATCTTTTCTTGAACGTGGGTCCACAGCATCCCGGAACGCACGGTGTGCTTCGAATCGTGCTCGAGCTCGATGGCGAGGAGATTGTAAACGCCATCCCCGACATCGGGTTTCATCATCGTGGCGCGGAGAAGATGGGCGAGCGGCAGACCTGGCATACTTACATCCCGTATACCGATCGCGTGGACTATCTTGGCGGCGTGATGAACAATCTCGCCTACTTGACAGCCTTGGAGAAGTTGGCAGGCATAACGGTTCCGCCGCGCGGGCAGATGATCAGGGTCATGATGGCCGAACTTTTCCGCATCATCAGCCACCTCGTCTGGTATGGGACGTTTGCGCAGGACCTGGGCCAGATGTCGCCGGTCTTCTTTACCTTCAATGACCGCGAGAAAGCCTTCGGACTGGTGGAAGCGATTTGCGGGGCGCGCATGCATCCGAACTGGTTCCGCATTGGCGGCGTGGCACAGGATCTGCCGGCAGGGTGGGACCGAATGTTCCGCGACTATCTGCAGTACCAGCCGCCGCGTCTTGACGAATACGATCGCATGGTGATGCGGAACAGGCTCTTCCGGGCGCGTACCAAAGGCGTGGGCGGCTGCACGATTGAGGAGGCCATCGAGTGGGGTATGACCGGGCCCAACCTGCGGGCATGCGGATTCGAATGGGATCTCCGGAAAAAGCAGCCGTACGCTTGTTACGAGCAGCTGGAATTCGATATACCGACCGGTAAGTCCGGCGATTGCTACGATCGTGCTGTCGTGCATGTGGAGGAGATGCGCCAGAGCTTGCGCATTATCCAGCAATGCGTCGATAACATGCCGGGCGGCCCCTGTAACGCGGAACATCCGCTTACCACTCCTCCGCCAAGAGCGCAGACGATGCATGATATCGAAACACTCATCGATCATTTTCTGGGCGTGAGTTGGGGGCCGGTGATGCCGCCGGGCGAAGCGCTGGGAGCGATTGAAGCGACCAAGGGTAATAACGGTTACTACTTGATTAGCGATGGCGGCAACAGTTCCTACCGGACTAGAATCAGGGCGCCATCATTCGCGCATATGCAAATGTTGCCCCTGTTATGCCGGGGACTGATGATCCCCGATCTGCTGGCAATCCTGGGAAGTGTGGATTACGTGCTGGCGGACATTGATCGCTGAGGAGAAGCGGCAAGGAGAAGAAAATTTGTTAACCACTGAAGAGCAGGCGGAAATCAACGAAGAGTTGGCGCACTATCCCAATAAGCAGGCCGTCTCGATTGACGCGATGCTGATTGTACAGCGGCATCGCGGGTGGGTTTCTGATGAAAACCTTCGCGATATCGCTCAGCTGCTCGGAATGTCGACGGCTGATCTGGATGGAGTCGCCACTTTCTACAACCTGATCCGCCGCAAAGCAGTGGGACGGCATGTGGCCCTGATTTGCGACAGCGTAAGCTGCTGGATCATGGGCTGCGACCGGGTGCGTGATCAGTTGTGCACCAGATTGGGCACGCCGCTCGGCGGATCCACGGCCGACGGGCGGTTTACCTTGTTGCCCGTTGTTTGTCTGGGAGCCTGCGATCACGCACCCGCCATGATGATCGATGACGATCTACATACTAATTTAGACGAACAGCATCTCGAGCACATTTTGGAGAAGTACACCTAAACCGATGAAGCAACCGCTCACAAGCCAATTTCGTCCCGACGGCGAACCCGTAGGCATCATCGCGTATGAGCAGGCAGGCGGCTACGAGGGCTTGCGCAAGTCTCTAAAGATGCAGCCTCAGGAATTGACAGAGATGGTGAAGCGGTCGAATTTGCGGGGCCGTGGAGGCGCCGGTTTTCCGACCGCAATGAAATGGAGCTTCGTTCCCATGGGAACCGATGCACCACGGCCGAAATACCTGGTGGCCAATGCCGATGAGATGGAGCCAGGCACCTTCAAAGACCGCGCCCTGATGGAGCGCGACCCCCATCAACTGATCGAAGGCATGGCCGTTTCAGCGTATGCGATTCAGGCCGAAATAGGTTATATTTTTCTGCGCGGAGAATACCGCTGTTCGGCGCGGCGGCTGAGCGTGGCGCTGACCGAGGCGCGAGAGCGCGGGTACATCGGGCACAACATTCTCGGATCCGGCCACAGCTTTGAGCTTCATTTGCACATTAGCGCCGGCCGTTATATCTGCGGCGAAGAAACCGCCTTGTTGAACGCGCTGGAAGGCAAGCGGGCGCATCCACGGACCAAGCCGCCATTTCCGCAAGTTTCTGGTTTATGGGGCAAGCCGACCATTGTGCAGAACGTCGAGACGCTGTGCAACGTGCATCATATCGTCCGCAACGGTCCGGAATGGTTTCGCGGGCTGAGCCGCACGGACGACGGCGGAACGAAGTTGTACGGTGTTAGCGGGAAAGTCAACCGGCCGGGGTTGTGGGAGCTTCCCCTGGGCACTACGATGCGGGAAATCATCGAGGAGCACGCAGGTGGGATGCGCCCCGGGGTCCGCTTCCGCGGCCTGCTGCCTGGGGGCGCGTCGACCGACTTTCTGGTTGAAAAAGATATGGACACGCCTATGGACTACACGAATGTGCAGAAGGCGGGCAGCCGCTTAGGAACCGGAACGATGGTGGTTCTGGACGATCAAACCTGCCCGGTTGGGATGGTGTGGAACCTGGAGCACTTCTTCGCTCAGGAGTCATGCGGATGGTGCACGCCATGTTGGAGCGGTCTGGCATGGACGGAGAAGATCTTAGCGGCAATGGAACAGGGGACTGCCGTCCGCCAAGATCTGGAGTCGTTGCACTTTCAAACAAAGTTTCTTGGACTCGGAAATACGTTCTGTGCGTTCGCGCCGGGAGCCGTCGAGCCGCTGCAAAGCGCGTTGAAGTATTTTGGCGAAGATTTTCGACGGCATGTGGACGAAAAGCGCTGTCCGTGGAGATGACCGTGGGGACCATTTACATCGAGAACCAACCACGTCCGGCCGACAGCACTCAAAATTTGCTGCACGTGCTCCTTTCGCTCGGCTATGACTTGCCATACTTCTGCTGGCATCCGGCGCTCGGATCAGTCGGTGCATGTCGCCAGTGCGCGGTGAAGCAGTTCCGGGACGAGCGTGATTCGGCGGGGAAACTCATCATGGCGTGCATGACTCCGGCCGTGGAAGGCACGCGAGTTTCGATCAAAGATCCAGAAGCGGCCGAGTTTCGCGCGGCCGTGATTCAGGGTTTGATGCAGAACCATCCGCACGATTGCCCTGTGTGCGACGAGGGAGGTGAGTGTCATCTGCAGGATATGACTGTGATGACCGCCCACTGCGCGCGACACTACAGGTTCAGCAAACGGACGTTCCGGAATCAATACCTCGGGCCACTTGTGAATCACGAAATGAACCGGTGCATACAGTGTCAACGCTGCGTGCGCTATTACCGCGAGTACGCGGGAGGGCACGATTTGAACGCGTTCCGGCTGCGGGATACCGTGTACTTCGGCAGATTTGAAGATGGCGTACTCGAAAACGAGTTCAGCGGAAACCTGGTTGAAATCTGTCCCACGGGCGTGTTTACCGATGCGACTCTGAAGCGCCACTACACCAGAAAGTGGGATTTGCAGATGGCGCCATCGGTTTGTGTGCATTGCGCCGCAGGCTGCAATACCAGCATAGGCGAACGCTACGGCACGCTGCGCAGAGTCACAAACCGCTACAACCATGAAGTGAACGGTTATTTTCTCTGTGACCGGGGACGCTTCGGTTATGAGTTCGTCAATAGCGATCAACGAATCCACGAATGTCTGCTGAATGGCGAGCCGGTCGACTTGACCCGCGCGATGTCCAGTCTTGGAGAGATGCTGCGGAACGGGAATTGCATCGGCATAGGGTCGCCGAGGACGTCGCTCGAAAGCAACTTTGCTCTCCGGAAACTGGTGGGCGCGGATTGCTTCTACGCTGGAA
>Ga0193743_1000781_pt1 | contig 24880 bp, 24 predicted proteins | sample L2c2metaG_FD_143038 | JGI IMG/M metagenome (GOLD analysis project Ga0193743, IMG submission 143038) | Soil microbial communities from a riparian zone of the East river system, Colorado, United States - L2c2 | ecosystem: Environmental > Terrestrial > Soil > Riparian zone | place: USA: East River...
TGGCAGATGAAGGTGTCACCCGGTCACGTTGTCACGGCACCGGCTCAGACCAGCGCTAACAGGTGTGACAGGGGGTGTGACGCCCTCGGGAGGCTGTCACACCGGCTCGTCTGACCTGCAGAAACAAGTGTGACAGCGTGTTGCCGAGGTAGATTTTTTTGATCTCTCTCTAATTCCCTGTCACAGCGTCACGAGCGGCTGAAACAGCATTGGGTAGAGGGGTCTCGACCATGGGGACTCACCCGACTGTTTCAGCCGGTTGTGGCCCTTCGCGGAGCACGCCGAGAGTGGCTCAACAGTGGCTCTGTGCCCAATGCGTGCCCAAGTCGACCCTCCGCAACGACCCGGATGCCTGTTTCCGCAGGTCAAGGGGCAGGGCAAATCGAGCTGAGCACCGCCCTCCGGAGGCGGGAGCGCAGGTTCGAATCCTGCCGGGGGCACCATCCGGGTCGGCCGCTTGACCAGCAAAAACAAGGCACTGACCAGGGAAAAGCCGGCCAGCGAAGGCGTGTAGCGTGCGCGTCCAGATCGCCAGCGAGCCCGGCTCGGCAAGCACGCCGAACGAGGACCACGCCGCCGCGGGTCACAGCCTCGCCGTCGTAGTCGACGGGCTCACCGCGCGCACAGAGAGCGGGTGCATCCACGGTGTGGGGCTTGGTTCGCTGGGCAGCTCGCGCAAAGTGTTCTCAGATTTGGCCACCTTGGACCAGAAGACGCACTCCGGTCGGCCATCCGGCACACCGCATCGCTGCACGCGGACACATGCGATCTAACCGACCCGGCTACCCCCTGCGCGGCAGTGGCTATCGTCCATGTTGGCGACGATGACCACCTGCGCTACCTCTTACTTGGTGACGTGTCTGTCGTGCTAGTTGGCGATGAGATTAAGCGTGTTGTGAGCGACCAGAGAATCAACACGACCGCGCTTGCGCAACGAGCGGAGGCTGACCGTCTCCCCTACGGATCCGATGCGAAATCGGCCGCCATGGTCAGCATGAAACAAGCAGAGATTGCCGCCCGAAATAAGCCTGGCGGATACTGGATCGCGGGCGCCGACCCGGCGGCGGTCGACCATGCAATCACCGACTCAGTGCCTCTATCGGAACTGAGCAGGATCGCATTACTCTCGGACGGCGCCGCCCGCGCTGTCGACTTGTTCAAGGTCACCGATTGGGCCGGAGTCCTCGATCTACTGGAGACGAGCGGCCCTCTCGAACTGATCGCGCGCGTGCGGAGTATCGAGCTCGATGATGAAGACACGACTCGGTGGCCTCGCAACAAGGTGTCCGACGACGCCACCGCTGCTTACTGCGACCAACTCCATGCCTAGCGAGCCCAAATGCGATTCACACTGATCGGACCAGCGTTCCCATGGCGCGGGGGAATCCCGCTGCTCACCACCGACTTGGCACATCGCCTCACGGCCGCCGGCCACGCGGTCCAGCTGCGCACCTGGACCCGCCAGGGTCCTCCTCGACTACTGCCCGCGCAGCGACACCCGCTCTCATCTCCCGAAGCCGGGGTGTATCCCACTGTCCAGGAGCCGCTGTCGTGGCGGAACCCAGTGCAGTGGTGGCGGGCCGGCCGCCGGTCGGCGGCAGCATCGGATGTGGTAATCCTGATCTTCTACACAACCCTCCAATCGCCAGCGCTGTGGACGATCGCCCGCCAGGCCCGACGGCGAGCGAGGGTTGTGGTGATCTGCGCCAACGCTGTCCCACACGAGTCACGGCCAGGCGACCGACTACTGATGTCCCTACTGATGCGCTCGGCCGGCGCGATTCTCGTACACACGGCCGCGGAGCGGGACGCTCTGATGCAACTCACCGATCGACCGGTCGCAGTCGCGGCTCTCCCGCCACACCTTCCCGCCGGGGTACCGCTCATCCGTCGACCTGATAGACCGCCGACCCGCCGCCTGCTGTTCTTCGGCAAGGTCCGCCACTACAAGGGTGTCGACATCCTGCTCCAGGCCCTCACCCACGTCCCGGATGTCGAACTCAGCATCGTCGGCGAGTTCTACGAGGAACTGTCAGAACTGCACGCCCTGGTGGACCGATTGGGTCTCACCGACCGTGTGCGAGTCCGTCCCGAATACCTACCGGCGGAGCAGATCCCCGAGATGTTCGCCGAGGTGGACGCACTGGTGCTGCCCTACCGGACGGCGACGGCCTCCCAGCTTGTCGCTCTCGCCCACTGGCACGGCCTGCCCACCGTGGTGACCCGGGTAGGCAACTTCCCCGAGACCGTGCGCGACGGTGTGGACGGGTTGATTTGTACGCCGGGCGACGTGGCCGACCTGGCGCGCGCCCTCGGCGAGCTCTACCAGCCCGGGCGATTGGAATCGCTGCGGGCAGCCGTCCAACCCGCCGAGTCCGAGGACACCTGGCGGCGGTACCTGGACACCCTGCGCGCGCTGGCCGAGCCCCGGAGCAACGCCGACGAAGGAACGCGTTAGTCGCCTGCGATGCCCAGCAAGCCAGCACCCAAACGCAGCTCACCCCCGCTGCCGCCGCATCCCCCGCGCCCACCCGCGGCCATGCCTCCTGGTCGCGGCGTCTGGGCGATCCAGACACCCTGGTCGGGGATCGTCGGTTGGCCCTCCATGGCGCCCAGTAGGTTCGCCGGTCCTGGTGAGACCTCCAGGCATCCCGCCGGCTCGGAGATCGTTGTGGGTAGCGCGGCGGCTACCGAACTGGCGTACGAGACCGCCGGGGCGAGCAACAGCGCGCCGAGGGTGATCAGCGCGATGCGCCGCAACGGCCGGCCTTCTGATGTGGGGCCAGAGACATGCCCCGGAGCCCCGGGAGACCTGAGCAGCATGAGCCCGACCCTAGGCAAGTGGAGGCAATCACTCCGCCATTCGGAGGTAAGCATTTGGCAAAGGCTCCTCGGAATCGGGGGCCCATCACCTGTCAGGGTGAACTCTAACCCTCCTCGAACTCCGCTAACCAACGGATTGCCGGCGGTTTAATCATCACCTGGATGCTAGAGAGTGACGTCCCTGAGCGACTTCGTCCGCTTGGGCGGCCCCGCCTCCTCTTGCGAAGGGCAAATATGTCTAAGCTTCCAATTGTCACAGTGCTGTTCTGGGTCATGAAGATCATCGCCACCACACTGGGTGAAACTGGCGCCGACATGGTGTCGCAGACCCTCAATCTCGGCTATCTGAGCAGCAGTTTCCTGTTCCTCGCGCTGTTCGCGGTCAGCCTGATAGCGCAGCTGCGCGCGAAGAGATATCACCCCGCGGTTTTCTGGGCAGTGATCCTCACCACTAGCACGGCCGGCACGACGATGTCCGACTTCATGAACCGGACCGCCGGTCTTGGCTACCTGGGCGGTGCACTGGTCCTGACCGCCTGCCTCATTATCGTGTTCATCGTCTGGAAAGTCAGTGGTCAGACCATGAACGTCGAGCGGATCAATACCTTTCGAGGAGAGGTGCTTTACTGGATCGCCACGCTGGTGTCGAACACCTTGGGCACCTCGAGCGGCGACCTGCTGGCCCATAACACCGGGATCGGCTTCGTCCTCAGCACGGTGCTCCTCACTTCGGCGCTGGCACTGGTCGTTGCCGCGCACTACCTCACCCCCATATCAGGAACTCTCCTGTTCTGGGTTGCGTATGTGCTCACGCGTCCGTTCGGCGCCAATTTCGGCAATACGCTGACGAAGACCCACGACGAAGGCGGAGTTGGCCTGGGCACATTCGGGGCGTCTGGGCTTCTGTTCGCAATGCTCGTTGCACTGGTCATCTACCAGACCGCGACACATCGCAGGCAGACACGGGAAATCCCTACCGAGCCCGCCGAATACATGGCCTGACCAGCCCGCCCTGGCCGCCCGGTCATTGCCCGTCAGTCCGAGGGCAATGACCGGGCGCCGCTCATTGCCCGTGCGGACAAGACCGTAGTTGTCATACCTTGAGAGCGGATGGGGTTCGCGGTTGATCGAGCTGGTGATACGGCAGGTGCAGCGCGACGACAGCGCCGCCGGTGGGGTGGTTGCGGGCCAGAGCCTCCCCGCCGTGGGCCCGGATGATCGCCCGCACGATCGCGAGGCCAAGGCCGGCGCCACCGTCGGTACGGGCGCGGGCGGTATCGGCCCGGCGGAACCGCTCGAACGCGTGTGGAATGAACTCCGGGGGAAAGCCGGCGCCGTGATCGCGCACGGTGATCCGCAGGGAGGTCGGCGAGTACGGCTGGTGCGCCGCGAGCTGCACGACCTCCCCGACGGGACTGTGCCGAATGGCGTTCTCGAGCAGGTTGTCCAGGGCTTGACGGAGCCGGTCCGGATCAGCGGTCACCGTCAGGTCGAGCGGACAGTCGACCTCGACTGTCACCGATCGATCGGCCCCGTACGCGTTCGCGCCGCGGGCGGCGGCGGTGAGCAGTTCGTGCAGCGGGGTCGGCACAGCACGCACAAATGACGGGCCGCCCTCGGCACGGGCGAGCAACAGGAGGTTCTCCGACAGCCGGATCAGGCGCTCGGTTTCCTGCCCGGCGGCATCGACCGCCTCGGCCAACTCCGCGCGGCTGCGTCCGGGCCGGGCGGCAAGCTCCAGCTCGGCTCGCAGCATGGCCAGCGGGGTGCGCAGCTCGTGGCCGGCGTCGGCGACGAAGCCCCGCTCTCTGACCACCGCGGCCCGCAACCGGTCCAGCAGGGCGTTCATCGTGGTGGCCAGGGCGGCGATCTCGTCCCGGGTGGGCGGCACCGCCAGTTCCCCGGTCGTGTCGTGTTCGCTGATCTCGGCCGTTTCCCGGCGCATCCGCTCCACCGGGCGCAGCGCGGCGCCGGCCAGCAGCCAGGCGGCGAATCCGGCTACCACCACCGCGGGCGGGCCACCGAGCAGGATCGCGTACTCGACGTGGTCGGCCGCCGCATCGGAGATGTCGGTACCCGTGCCTACCACGACGAGCGTGCCCGGGGCATTGGTGGTCCTGGCCAGCACCCGGGTTCGTTCCTCGGCCAGCTCGGTGGTGAAGGTCAGCGTGCGCCCCGCTGCGACCTCTCGGCGCTGCTCGGGGTCGAGCGCCGGGCGGCCGGCCAGTTCGGGCGAGGAGGCCAGTACCTGGCCGTCGACGGTGAGGAACTGGGCCGGTTCCTCGTCCTGCCCGAGCCGCAGGCTGCCCATGCCGGCGGCGCTCACCTCGTCGACCAGCGCGGACGCGCGGCTGACCAGGGAGCTGTCCAGGGAGGCGTCCAGGCTGATCCGCAGTTGGAGCAGGAAACCGAACCCGGCGACGGCGATCGCCAGGGCGGTTGCCAGCGCGAACAGCAGCGCGAGGCGCAGCCGCAGGGGCATCGGCGGGGCTCCTGACTAGCGACCGGCTACCGGGTCGGCCACCTTGTCGGGTGCGCGCATCCGGTAGCCGACGCCGCGGACAGTCTCCAGCCGCTCGTCCCCGAACGGTCGATCGACCTTACGCCTCAGGTAGGCCACGTATTGATCGACGATGTTGGACACCCCGTCGTAGGAGAAGTCCCAGACGTGTTCGAGGATCCGGGTACGGCTGAGCACCTGCCCCGGGTGCCGCATGAACAGCTCCAGCAGGGCGAACTCCTTGGCGGAGAGCACGAGTTCGGTGCCGCCGCGCCAGGCCCGGTGGGTGGCTGGGTCCAGGCGCAGCTCGCCGACCGACAGCATGGTGGGGCGGTCGCCGGTTCCTCGCCGGATCAGCGCGCGCAGCCGGGCGGCCAGCTCGCCGAAGCTGAAGGGCTTGGTCAGGTAGTCATCGGCGCCGGCGTCCAGGCCGCGGATGCGGTCGTCCACCGCATCCCGGGCGGTGAGCATCAGCACCGGCATCCAGCGGCCCCGGTCCCGGAGTTGGCGGCAGACCTCCATCCCGTCCAGCCCGGGCAGCATCACGTCGAGCACCACGGCGTCGTAGCCGAACTCGGTGGCCTGCCAGAGGGCGTCCGTCCCGGTGTTCGCGATATCGACGGCGTAACCGTCTTCGGCCAGGCCGCGGCGCAACAGCGCGGCCATCCTCGGCTCGTCCTCGACAATTAGCACCCGCACGCTTCGGAGCGTAAGCCGCGCATGATGTGAGCACCGTGTGAGCACTAGGGCTGTGCGGTGACGTGGCGCTCTCATCTTCAGTACACGTGCGGTGAGCACGGTGAGCGGCATGAGCCCTCTCTCGTGCATGAGCCACCGCGCCAGGGCCGCCGCGCTAGTGGGTATGACGGCGGTTGTCGCGGCCCTCGCCCTAGCGGGCTGTGCCTCCGGCGGTGGCGCGACCCCCACGGCCCCCGCGGCCCCCGCGGGGCCGCCGCCGTCGACACAGTCCGCGCCCCAGCCAGCTGGCCAGCCACCGGCAGCGGAGACCAACCCGGCCGGGGACATTCCGGACAACCAGGCCTTCGTTCCCTTTGCGGCGCCGGACGCGACCTTCAGTGTGTCCGTGCCCGAAGGCTGGGCCCGCACCAATCAGGGCCAGGCGACGATCTTCACCGACAAGCTGAACAGCGTGCGGATCGACTCCCAGCCCAGACCCACCGCACCTGACGCCGCCTCGGTCACGGCGAGCGAGGTACCAGCACTGCGGTCTTCGGTATCGGGTTTCCAGGGCGGTCAGGTCAGCATGGTCCAGCGCAAGGCCGGTACCGCCGTGCTGGTCAGCTACCAGGCGGTCGCTCCTCCGGACCCGGTGACCGGGAGGTCCATCACCGACGCCGTGCAGCGCTACGAATTCTGGAAATCCGGCCAACAGGTCACCCTGACCCTGTCCGGTCCGACGGGCGCGGACAACGTCGACCCCTGGCGACTGGTGACCGACTCGCTGCGGTGGCTGCGGTGAACAACCCCCAGCCTGACCGCTCCGCGCACCTCCGCTACAACGAACCGGCGGTCGAGGCCCGGTCGCTGCACCGCATCTTCCGGAACGGCGACCGGGAGACGCTCGCGCTGCGCGGGGTGTCCGTGGTTGTCCGCCGGGGCGAGCTGGCCGCGGTTGTCGGGCCTTCGGGATCGGGCAAGTCGACGCTGTTGGCGTGTCTGGCCGGGATCGACGAGCCCGACGCTGGCAGCGTGCACATCGCGGGGCGCCGGATGACACAGGAATCCGAGCAGGCCCGGGCGGGACTGCGGGCCAGCCGGATCGGCCTGCTGTTCCAGTCCGGCAACTTGGTCGAACACCTCACCGTCGAACAGAACGTGGCCTTGGTGCAGCGCCTGGTCGATCGGGCTCGGCGCCGCGACCGAGGGGAGCTGCTGCACTCGCTGGGTGTGGCGGGCCGCGCGCGGGCTTACCCGAGTCAGCTGTCCGGAGGCGAACTCGCCCGCGCCGGGCTCGCCGTCGCGCTGGCCAACCAGCCCGTCGTGTTGCTCGGCGACGAACCGACCGGCGAGCTCGACGCGGCCACCGAGGCACTGGTGCTCGACATGCTCCACGACGTGGCGGCGGACGGGACGGGCGTGCTGGTCGCCAGCCACAGCCCCGCGGTGGCATCGGCGGCGGATCAGGTCATCAGGCTCGCCGACGGGGAGGTGCTCTCATGAGTGCGCCGGCCCGCCGCCCCACCGGACAGGATGCGAGCCGGCCGAACCCGCTCGTGGTGTGCGAGGCGGTGAGCCGCGAATACGGTGCGGGCACCGCCCGGGTGGCCGCGGTGCGGGAGGTGAGCTGCGCGGTCGGCTCGGCCACGCGGATCGCGCTGACCGGGCGCTCCGGGTCGGGCAAGTCCACCTTGCTGCATCTGATGGCCGGCCTGGACACCCCTAGCGCCGGGACGATCAGCTGGCCCGGGCTCGGCGGCGCTCCGAACGGACAGCCAGGCTCGGTCGGGTTCATCTTCCAGGGACCGAGCCTGCTTCCCGATCTCACCGCCTTCCGGAACATCGCGCTGCCGCGGCTGTTCGGCGGGCACAGCCCCGGACATGCGGCGCTCAGCGCGGCCGAGGCGCTGCGTCGGCTCGGCATCGAAGACCTGAGCGACGCCCTGCCCGACCAGCTGTCCAGTGGCCAAGCCCAGCGGGTGGCCATCGCCCGGGCGCTGGCCAGCCGGCCTCGCCTCATCCTGGCCGACGAACCCACCGGACGGCTCGACGCCGCCACCGGAGCGCAGGTGATCACCGCGCTGCTCGACGTCGCCGACGAGATCGACGCCGGTTTGGTGGTGGCCACCCACGACCCGGCGGTGGCCGTGCGGCTCACCGGGTCCTGGCAGATGACCGACGGTCGGCTCGCGGTCACGTCTCGCGGCCCGGATCAGTCAGAGGAGCGGTCATGACCTTGAGTTGGCTGTGCGGTCTACTTCGCCGCCGGGGCACTCGGCTGCTTCTCAACGCCATCGGCATCTCGGTCGCCGTCGCGCTGTTGGGCAGCCTCGGATCCTTCCTCGCGGCATCCCGCTCGACGATGACCGAACGGGCCGCCCGGACGGTGGCGGTGGACTGGCAGGTACAGCAGCAGCCCGGCGGCTCCCCCTCGGCGCTGCTCGAGGCGACCCGGGCGGCCGCGGGCACCCTCGCCGCGCTGCCCGTCGGGTTCGCCCACAGCACCGGTCTCGCGGTAACCAGCGCCGCCGACGGGGCCACCAGTACTCAAACCACCGGCCCCGCTGAGGTGCTGGGCCTACCGCCGGACTACCGCACGGTGTTCCCCGACGCGATCCGCGGCCTCGAGGGGTCCTCGACCGGGGTGTTGGTGGCCCAGCAGACCGCCGCCAACCTGCACGCGCGCCCCGGCGACTCGGTGACGATCGGCAGGGCGGGCATGCCACCCGCCGTGGTGCGGGTGGATGGAATCGTCGCGTTGCCGCAGGCCGATTCGTTGTTCCAGCGAGTGGGCGCACCGATCGGAGCACAGCCGAGCGCGCCACCGGACAACGTCCTGTTGCTGCCCGACCAGCAGTGGCACGCCGTGTTCGACCCGCTGGCCGGGCGCGGCACGGACGCACCCACCGTGCAGATCCACGCCGCGCGCTCGCACCAGCTTCCGACCGACCCGGCCGCCGCCTACACCGCCGCGACGGCCGCGGCGCACAACCTGGAGGCACGCACGGCGGGCGCGGGCATCGTGGGAGACAACCTGGCGGCCGCGCTGGATCGGGCCCGTGCGGACGCCGCCTACGCCCAGGTGCTGTTCCTGTTCCTGGGGGCGCCCGGCGCGGTGCTGGCGGCGCTGCTCACCGCGATGGTCACCGCCACCGGCTCCGACCGCCGGCGCCGGGAGTTCGCGCTGCTGCGCGCCCGAGGCATGGGCAGCACGCGGTTGGTCGGGCTCGCCGCGATCGAGGCAGGCGTGGTCGGGTCAATCGGCACGCTGGCCGGGGTGGCGGTGGTCGCGGTGATCAGCCGGACGGCATTCGGTATCGCCGGGATCGGCGGCACAGCGGCGATCCTGTCCGTCGCGGGAGGTCTGCTGATAGCCCTGGCGACCGTGCTCGCGCCGGCTTACCGCGATCTCCGCCAGGTGAGCGTCGCGGCCGGTCGGATGGCGGTCGCCCCGACCACAGCGCCGAGGTGGACCCGCTGGGGGCTCGACCTTGTGTTGCTCGCCGGAGCTGGCGTGATCTTCTGGCTGACCGGTCGCAACGGCTACCAGCTGGTGCTCGCGCCGGAAGGGGTGCCGGGCATCTCGGTGTCCTACTGGGCGTTCGCCGGGCCGGCGTTGCTCTGGATCGGGGCCGGGTTGTTCGCCTGGCGCCTGGTCGATCTGGGCCTCAGCCGGGGGCGGGACCTGGTCGGCCGTGGACTTCGCCCGGTCGCCGGCAACCTGGCTGCCACCGCGTCGGCCATGATGAGCCGACGGCGCCATTCACTGGCCGGTGCCACGGTCGTGCTCGGTCTGGCGCTCGCCTTCGCCGCCTCCACCGCGACGTTCAACTCCACATATCGCGCCCAGGCCGAGGTGGACGCCCAGCTGACCAACGGGGCCGACGTCACGGTGGCTGAACCGCCGGGCGCCTCGGTAGGTCCGTCGGCCTCGGCCCAGTTCGCCGGGCCGGGCGCGCGCTCGGTGGAGCCGCTGCAGCACCGGTTCGCCTACGTCGGAGCTGACCTGCAGGACCTCTACGGCGTCAACCCGACAACCATCACCAATGCCACCGCGCTGCGCGACCAGTACTTCCAGGGCGGCACCGCGCGGCAACTGCTGGATCGGCTCGCCTCCGCGCCCGACTCGGTGCTGGTCAGCTCGGAGACGGTCGCCGACTTCCAGCTTCAACCGGGAGACCTGATCAACCTGCGGCTCCGGGACGCCCACACCGGGGCGCTGAACACCGTGCCGTTCCACTACGTCGGCGTTGTCAACGAATTCCCGACCGCGCCCAAGGACAGCTTCCTGGTGGCCAACGCCTCCTACATCGCCGCGCACACCGGCAGCGACGCCGTCGCGGCGTTCCTCATCGACACCGGCGGCCAAAACGTCAACGTCGTGTCCGGGCACATCCGCCAGCAGGTCGCCGGCTCGGCCACGGTCACCGACATCACCTCCACCCGCGCGGTCATCGGGTCCAGCCTCACCGCCGTCGACCTCGCCGGCCTGACCCGCATCGAGCTGGGCTTTGCGCTAGCGCTGGCGGCCGCGGCGGCGGGTCTGGTGCTGCCTCTCGGGCTGGCCGAGCGCCGCCGGGGCTTCGCGATCGCCACCGCAATCGGGGCAAGTGGTGGCCAGCTGCGCAGGCTGATCGCCAGCGAGGCCGCGGTGCTCGCGGCGGGCGGGCTCCTCACCGGCGCCACGCTCGGCTGGGTGCTCTCCGAGATGCTGGTGGCGGTCCTCACCGGCGTGTTCGACCCGCCGCCCTCGGCGCTGTCCGTGCCGTGGGTCTACCTCGGCGGCGCCGGGGCGCTCACGCTGGTCTCCCTGGCTGTGGCAACAGCGCTGACCGCGGGTAATGCCCGACGATCCTCGATCACAGTGCTGCGTGAGTTGTGACGCTCGTGGATGTGCCCGCTCACATTCGGCATTCATCAACCTCACATCGCATCTTCGACACGATCACACCGTGAACAACGTCTCGAGCACCACCGCCCGACCTGTCCAGGGAAACCCGCGGTGAGGGAGCTGATCGCGCTCCTCACCAGTGTCGGAGGTGGCTGGGCCTATCCCGCCATGGCGTTCTGCGCGTTCCTCGAGTCAGCGGCGTTCGTGGGCCTGGTGATTCCCGGCGAGACCGCCATGCTGCTCGGCGGTGTGCTCGCGGCGACCAGCCAGGTGAGCCTGTTCGGCATGATCGCCGGCGGGGTGATCGGTGCTGTGCTCGGCGACCTCGCGGGCTACGGGTTGGGGCGCCTCGCCGGGCCCTCGGTTCGGTCGGGCCGGATGGGCCGGTGGGTGGGAACCGACCGCTGGGATCGCGCGGAGCGGCTGTTGGAGCGACGAGGTGGTCCCGCCGTTTTCGTCGGGCGCTGGGTCGGGGTGCTCAGGGCGGTCGTTCCCGCCGCCGCCGGCGCTGTCAACATGCCGGCCAGGAAGTTCATGGTGTGGAACGCCATCGGCGGCGTGCCGTGGGCGAGCACGGTCATCGTCCTCGGCTACCTGGCAGGTTCGTCGTGGCAGCGTGTCCAGCACTGGCTCGGGGCGGCGGCGCTGCTGGTAGGGGTGGGCGGGGCCGTCGCTGCGGTGGTGGCACTGGGTTTTACCCGGTCACGCAACCGTGATACGACAGAGCCCGCCAGCCAGGACGTCGAGGCCGACGTCGGGCCGGCACCGAGGCCGCACCTGGAGATCGTCATCAGATCGATGGTCATGGCGGTGTTCGCGCTGGTCATCGGTGAGCTCTCGGATAACGTCACCGACGGCACGGGCATCACCGCCATCGACGGGCCGGTGCTGAACTGGATGCTGGGCCACCGCACCGCCGACCTGACCAGCGCCATGGTCATAGTCACCGATGTCGGCGGCATCGGCGTGGTATCCGCGGTGGCCACCGCCGTGGCCGGGTGGCTGGCCTGGCGCCACCGCTGGCACGACGCCCTGCTCGTGGCCGGCACGACAGTCGGCGCCGGTCTTCTCATCGGGGTACTCAAGCCGCTGGTCGGCCGGTCACGTCCGCCGGTGGTCGACCAACTCGTGATCGAGACCAACCAGTCCTATCCGTCCGGGCACGCGCTCGCCGCGGCCGCCGTGCTGGGCGTGCTCACGGTTGTACTGATCCGCCGACTACCTGGCCGAGGGCCACGGCTGCTGCTCACCGTCGCGGCGACGGCAGTTACCGCCGCGATCGGTCTGAGCCGCCTGTACCTTGGTGTGCACTGGGCCAGCGACGTCATCGCCGGCTGGCTCATCGGCGCATTCTGGTTGATCATTTGTCTCACCACGGCGAAAGTAGTGACAGCGTGGCTGCCTTTCCGCGCGCGGCGATGCCCCGTCATATGATCTCTCTGTCCTCGACGGGCTTCCGCCCACTCCACGTGCGAAGACTCCCCGAAATACAGAATCGCTTTTGCCGTCCCCTTGCCCTGAGCTAGTCCGCTCCTACTCCTTGCCCGATTAGCGTCACAAGCATGTTGATGCAATCCGACACCCCCAGGTCACCGGCGGATTATCGCAGGCATCCACGGCGCATCCGTATTCCTTCTTTGACCATTCTTCGGCGGCTGTTGGCCGCGATTCTCGCGGCGGTGATGCTGACGCTGGCGGTGTCCTACGGGCGGGCGCTGACCTACCCTGGAGAGGCGCCGCTCGACGTCCGGACGGTGGACTGGATACGGGAGAACGGCGGGGCACCGCTGGTCAACGCGGTGGAGAACTGGTGGTACACGCGTCAAGCGCCACCCACCTCCGCGCCGGATCCCACCCTCGGGTCGGCAGGCCCCGTGCCGGCGGCACCCGGCACGCCGGCTCCGCTCCCGGCGATCGGGCCTCGCGCCGCGCCCGGCGAAGGCACCTGGGTTGCCGGCCCCAGCAGCAAGAACGGAACTCCGCCCCTGTTGGCCACGTTCGTCCGCCCCGACCCGGTCCACCCCGGCGTGGTGGCCGGCGTCGCCCGGTTCGATCAGAACCTGGTCAAGGCGCAGCTGATCGCCGGCACGCGGGAACCCGACAAGCGACAGTGGCCGGAGGGGGGCCAGGTTCCCCTCGACCAACGCGGCAGCCTCGTCGCGACGTTCAACTCGGGGTTCAAGTTGGCCGAGGCCCGTGGCGGTTTCTACGCCGACTCGCGCGGTGCTCAGCCACTCAGGGACGGAGCCGCGTCCCTGGTGATCGATCGTGCCGGGCGGGTGTCGGTGGGCGCGTGGGGTCGCGATGTGCGGATGAGTCCGGACGTGGCAGCGGTGCGGCAGAACCTGGCTTTGATCGTCGACAACGGGGCACCGGTGCCCGGCTTGGACGTCAACAGCGACAACCGGTGGGGCAGCGCCAAGAACCAGCTGCAGTACACCTGGCGGTCCGCGCTCGGTGTCGACGCTCGTGGCAACCTCTTCTACGTCGGAGGCAACCAGCTAACCCTGGCCAGCCTGGCCCGAGCGCTGGCCGACACGGGAGCGGTCCGGGGGATGGAGCTGGATATTCATCCCCGGATGGTCCACCTGTACGCCTACCAGCACGTCAACGGCCAGCCCCAGCCTTTGGCCAACCCGCTCCTGCCGACCATGCAAGGGCCCCTGGACCGCTACCTGCAGCCCGACCAACGCGACTTCGTCTCGGTGACCCTGCGATAGCCGGTGGTACGGAACTGCCCGGCTACTCCGCGGGTGGCTCGAACCTGAACCCGCGCCCGCGCAGCGTCACGATCCGCGGCACCGCCCGCGTGCTGGAGGCCTCGGTGAGTTTGCGCCGCAGCGCCGCCACGTGCACGTCCAGGGTCTTGGTAGAGCCGGCCCAGTGTTGGTCCCACACCTCGGCCATCAGGGTTTCCCGGCTGACGACCACGCCCGCATCAACGGCCAGCCGCGCGAGCAGGTCAAACTCCCTGGCTCGCAGCTCCACCTCGTGGCCGGCCAGGCTGACCCGCCTGGCCGCTGTGTCAACCCGCAACTCGCCCAAGACGTAGGTGGTGGGAGCACCTTCGGGGAGTAACGCGCCGCGGCGCAGGTGCGCGCGGATCCGCGCATGCAGCTCGGCCAGCCGGATCGGCTTCGTCAGATAGTCGTCGGCCCCCGCTTCCAGGCCGACGACTATATCCATCTCCTCGGCCCGCGCGGTCAACATGACCAAGACCGACCATGGCAGGCGTCCGCGCAGCTGCCGGCAGACCTCCACGCCGTCCAGGTCGGGAAGACCGAGGTCGAGCAGTACCAGGTCGAACTCGCCGGTCTCGGCCACCCGCAGGGCGCCACTCCCGGTTCGCTGCCACACCACTTCGTGGCCATGAACGCGCAGACTCGACTCGAGATAGCCGCCGATGGTCTCGTCGTCTTCTACCACCAGCAATCGTGCCATGCGGTCAGTCTAACGAAGTGCTGACGCCATTCGTGCGAGTTCTCTTGGTCCAATTGCTAACGGACGGCAATCGCTGTGCAAGCGCCACGCAAACTACGGCGGCCGGAGTGATGCTCGCTACCCTGGTGCGCCTGAGATCACCGGACCGGGCAAAATTGCGGGGTGCGCAAACGCATAGTCGGTTTGGCTACCTTGGTGGCGTTAATGGCGATCGTATTGTTCGGCGTGCCGCTGGCGACTCTCGTCTCGAAGTACCTCCTTGCAGACGAGCGAGCCGAGCTTGAGCGAATCGCCGACGTTGCCGCGGTCGCGTCCTCGATCGCCCTCGCCAGAGGCGAACCGCCCGGCGCGATGCCCGAGACCGAGAACGACACCGTGCTGGGGCTCTACGACGCAACGGGCCGCCGGGTGTCCGGAGACGGCCCACTCGCCGCTGACCAGCTGGTACAGCGGGCGATGGCAGGAAACGAGGTCACCGACGACAGCCCAGATGAGATCATGCTCGCCCTGCCGATCTCCTCGCGCGGATCCGTCCTCGGCGTCGTCCGCGCTGCCACGCCCTTCGACGAGGCCTACCAGCGCATCGCCGAAGCCTGGCTGGTCATGGCCAGCCTCGGCTTGATCGCTCTGCTGCTCGTGCGGTTGGTGGCTCGAGCGCTGGCCGCTCGATTGATCCGCCCACTCGAACGGCTCTCCGCCGCCGCCCGAACTCTCGGGCAGGGCGACTTCAGCGTGCGTGCCGACACCTCCGGCATCGCCGAGATCGATTCCTTCGCCAGTGACCTGAACAGCACCGCCGCGCGGCTGGACGAGCTGATTACCCGGGAGCGAGCGTTCTCCGCCGATGCGTCGCACCAGCTGCGCACTCCGCTGACCAGCCTTCGGCTCGGGTTGGAAATAGCCCTCGACGACCCGGGCCAAGACCTCCGCGGCGCGGTTGTGACCGCGCTCGAGGACACCGACCGCCTACAACGCACAATCGAGGATCTGCTGAGACTGGCCCGGGACTCCACCCGGGTCACCGACCCGCTCGACCTCGCCCCACTGCTCGACGAGATCGAAGACACCTGGTTCCGGCGGCTCGCCGGGCAGGGGCGTGCACTGAGCGTCGTCAACTCCGCTCAGCTCCCCACCGCGCGCGCCTCGGCGGCGGCGGTGCGCCAAGTGCTGTCGGTACTCCTGGACAACGCTGCCTGCCACGGCTCGGGAACAGTCACCGTGGCCGTCCGCGACGCCGGCGATGCCATCGCCATTGACGTGTCCGACCAGGGCAAGGGCATCAGCAATCCGCCCAGCCAACTGTTCACCCGCCGAGCCAACGGCGGCACGGACCACGGGATCGGACTCGCCTTGGCCCGCAGCCTCGCCGAAGCCGAGGGCGGCCGGCTCAGCCTCAGCAGGCCCGCACCACCGACCTTCACCCTGCTTCTACCCGCCGACAGCGCCCAGCCCGCGCCGGACAGCGACCCGCTGGTCAGCTCCCGTTAGCGCCGTGCTCGTGAACAAAGTTTGCGGTTCGCTTGCCCTTGTATGACCGGTCGATAACTCGTCGTTCGCTAGCGTCCGAGAAGTAATCACAGGTGGATCCCCCGTCCACCTTGCCACCGTGGCGAAACGGACCGAGAGAGAACCTATGACTTCCGAACGCACCCTCACCCCGAGCCGCCAACTCCTCAACAAAGTCCCAGAAGTCACCCTCTACTTCTGGATAGTCAAAGTGCTCTGCACGACAGTCGGCGAATCGGCCGCTGACTTCCTTAATGTCAACCTGAACTTCGGCCTGACCGGCACATCCGTTGTCACCGGCGCCCTGCTCGTCGTCACCCTGATCTTCCAGTTCCGCGCGGACCGGTACATACCCAGCAGGTACTGGCTGAACGTGGCACTGGTGAGCGTCTTCGGCACCTTGGTGACCGACAACCTCACGGACAGCGTCGGCGTGCCACTCGAAGCGAGCACCCTGATATTCGGGGTTCTTCTCGCTGTTACCTTCCTGCTGTGGTACCGGAACGAGAAGACGCTCTCGATCCATTCCATCGTCACCACCCGGCGGGAGTCGTTCTACTGGCTCGCCATTCTCTTCACCTTTGCGCTCGGCACAGCAACCGGCGATCTCATGGCCGAGGTGCTCGGGCTCGGCTACCTGGTGACCGGTGCAATCGTGGGGGCGCTGATCGCCATCACCGCGGTCGCGTGGCGATTCGGACTCAACCCGGTTCTCTCCTTCTGGGTCATCTACATTCTGACCCGCCCGCTCGGAGCCTCGATCGGTGATTACCTCTCCCAGCCATCGAGCCAGGGCGGATTGGGCCTGGGCGCGACGGTGACAAGCTTGGTCTTCGTGGTCGGCATTCTCGGCATCGTCACCTACCTCTCGGTGACGAAAGCCGATGTCATCCGGAGTGCCTCCGCCGGCACGCACACGGGGACGGAACGCGGCGGCCTGTGGCAGACAGCCGTCGTCCTGGCGCTCGTCATCGTCCTCGGCGGGGCGGGTTACTCCTTGCGCAAGTCCTCGCTGCAACAGGACACGTCAGACTCAGTCGCCGCCGTGATCCCCGGCGGAAGCCAGCCGGCCCCCGGAAGCCAGCCATCTCCTGGCGGAACCCAGGTCACGCACGTCTCCCCCCTTGGAGACCTATCGTCCTTCAGCAAGATCACCCAGGACACGCTGGATCTGCTGAACTCCGGCGACCAGTCTGGCGCTACGGCGCGCATCACTGATCTCGAAACCGCGTGGGACAACGGCGAAGCCCGCCTGAAGCCGAGGGACAACGCCTCGTGGACCGACATCGACGGCAAGATCGACAAGGTGCTGCGCGAGCTCCGGTCAACCAGTCCGAACCCGAACAGCGAGAAGGCCGCGCTCACCACATTGCGCACCGCGCTCGGTTGACCCTGCCTGGTCGTCACACAGTCGAGGCGTAGCGGGTTCCATTCGCTGGACGCTCAGTCGTGCGCTGTGGCCGATTGCAGGATCTGCAGGATGCGACCGAGCAGCTGGTCGGGCACGCAGTTACGCCGCCGCCAAGCGCGTAAGCAGGTACGTTGAATCACACCCTCAGGCGGCCGGTTCGAGCACGAACAGGGGGATCTGGCGGTCGGTCAAGGCCTGGTACTCCGCGTATTCCGGCCAGACCTCGACCGCACGGTCCCACCACCTGGCCCGCTCATCGCCGGAAAGCTCGCGGGCAATGTAGGCGCGCTTGACCGCCCCGTCCTGGAGCTCAACCAAGGGCTGGGCTTTGACGTTGTGGTACCAGAGCGGGTGTGTCGGAGCACCGCCCTGTGAGGCGACCGCCAGGTACACACCGTCATGCTCGACTCGCATCACCGGGTTCTTTCGCAGCTTGCCCGATTTGAATCCCATACTGGTCACAACCACCACGGGCACGCCACCGTAGGTGAGCCCACTGGTCCCGCCCGAGCTCTCGTACTCGGAGACCTGATCGCTCACCCACTGCTCACTGCTCGGTTCGTACTCCCCTTGCAACGGCATTCTCGTCTCCCGGGGTGGGTTGGTGGTCATGGCAGAATCATCAACGTTCACACCGGTATGAAGGTCAAGGAGGAGTGCGCGTGCTGATCGGGGAGCTGAGCCGGCGGACCGGAGTTCACGCACATCAGCTGCGTTATTACGAGGCCCAGGGATTGCTCGAGCCCGGCCGCGCGGCCAGCGGTTACCGCGAGTACACCGACGTTGCCGTCCTCACCGTGACCCAGATCAGGAGGCTGCTCGAAGCCGGCCTGTCGACCCAGGAAATCGCGATCATGCTGCCCTGCGCCACTGGCGCGGCCCCCGACCTCGAGCCCTGCCCCGAGCTCCTGGACACCCTACGAGCACGCCTGCACGGGCTGGACGAACAGATCGACACGCTCATCCGCTCCCGCCAGGCCCTCCGTCACTACATCGATGTCACCGAACGGCGCCTGTCACAGCACTATCAGGGATACGACTCCACGACGCTGGAGTCGATTGATCATCCATCACCGGCAACGTGGTCGGACAGCAGTCGCAGCGCGTCGGCTGAGGAGATGTCATTGGGCGTGTAAACCTCGAGCCGGTGGTCGGGGCTGTCCGGTTGTAGCCAGACCTGGTAATTGACGGTGATTCCTCCGACGGTCGGGTGTTGCAGGCGCATGGTGCCCACCGTGCAGTCCGCGACGTCACCTGTGGCCCACAGTGTGGCGAAGACGCTGCTACGCATCGTGAGTTCGCCGATCAGCTCGGCCAAACGGGCGTCGGTCGGATACCGGCCCGCGGTAAGCCTGAGGTAGGCGACATGGGTACGGGCGAGCTCCTCCCAGTTTCGATACAGGTCGCGGGTGAGCGGGTCGAGGAAGAACATTCGCGGGATCGAGGGCCGCCGCGCCCGGTCGTGGGGCGTGCCGACGTCGAGGTGCTCGGCGAAGAGCACATGCCCGGTGCGGTTCCAGGCCAGGACGTCGCCTCGGCGGCCCAGCACTATGGCCGGCGTTGTATCGGCCAGGGACGCCAGGAGCGCAAGTACTCGCCCATGTGGGTGTTCAGGCTGGGGTCGACTCAGGGTCGGCGTGGTGGTTCGGCGGGCCAGGTTGTGCAGGTGGATCGTCTCGGTCGCATCGAGGTGGAGCACGCGGGCAAGCGCATCGAGGACCTGACCGGAGGCCGTACCGGCCTGATCTTGCTCCAGCCGGGTGTAGTAACCGGCGCTCATGCCGGCGAGCTGGGCGAGTTCCTCTCGGCGCAGGCCGGGAACGCGGCGGGTGTTGCCGTAGCTGCGCAGTCCCACATCGGCCGGGGTGACCCGATCACGGCGGATCTTGAGAAATACCCCGAGACTCTCCCGCTTCATGACCGAAGAGCGTAGACACGCCGTCCGGCCCCTGGGTATCCCTGCGAGATGTACCCCTGGGACAGGTCTGGCTGCCGAGCGATCGGAGCCGCACTGTCGCGGCGTGAATGAACAGCGCGTTGCCAACTCGCCCGACCTGCGAGCATGGCTCGGCCTACTGGTGGTACTCGGCCCGGTACTGCTGGTGGCGATGGACGGTTCGGTCCTGTTCCTGGCGATGCCCAAGGTCACCGATGCGTTGTCCCCCACCGCCGAACAGGCCTTGTGGGTGCTGGACATATACGGATTCGTCGTCGGCTCCTTACTCATCGCATTCGGCAACATCGGAGACCGGTACGGCCGACTCAGGCTGCTGATGATCGGCGCCGCGGTGTTCGGCGCCGGCTCGACCGGAGCGGCGTTTGCACCCACTCCGGAACTGCTCATCACATTCCGAGCGCTGATGGGCCTGGCGGGCGCCACCCTGCTCCCGTCGGCGCTGGCAGTGCTCGGCGAACTGTTCACCGCTCCCCGCCGGCGTGCGCGGGCGATCGGTATCTTTGCCGCCACCTTCGCCGCCGGTTTCGCAGTCGGCCCGATAGTCGGCGGGCAGTTGCTGAGCCGATTCTGGTGGGGGTCGGTCTTCCTGATCAATCTCCCCGTCATCGCCCTGTTCCTGCTGCTGGCCCCGATCCTGCTCCGCGAGGTTCCCGCCACGCGGCCCGGCCGCGTCGACGCCTTGAGCGTTCTGCTCTCCGCCGTCGGGCTCCTGCTGACCGTCTACGCGATCAAGCACGCTGCCGCGGAGGGGCTGGCCGCGGCCCCTCTCATGTCCGGGATCGCTGGAATCTCCGCCCTGGTCTGGTTCGCTCGACGGCAACGGCGACTCGATCACCCGCTGATCGACCTCAGCCTGTTCCGCGAGCGGGTCTTCACGATCGCGATCATCACCGGTCTGCTGCCCCTGGCCGCGTGGTCGGCAACCGCCTACCTCACCGGCATCTACCTACAGTCCGTCCTCGGCCTAGCAGTCCTGCACACCGCACTACTCGCTCTCCCGGGTGCCGCCGTGCTCACCATCACCTGCATCGTCACGCCAGCGCTGGTGGAGCGAATCGACAAACGCGCAGCGCTCATCACCTGCCACTTCTCCATCGCAACAGGCTTGCTTCTGCTGCTACCGACCAACGGCACCGGCGGAATCGGTTGGTACATCTCCTCGACGGTCGTCGCCGGAATCGGGTACGGCATCTCCTTCAGCCTGGTCGCGGACACAGCCGTCGCCGCGGTTCCGCCAGCACGCGCCGGGGCGGCAGCCGCGATCGCCGAAACCAGCAACGAGATCGGAAACGCTCTCGGCATCGCGCTCTTCGGCTCCCTCGCCGCCCTCCTCTTCCGGCTCCAGGGCCCACAACTTGCCGGCACGCTCACCGAGACTCTCCTGATTCCCGACATCGCACCCACGGTGCTCGGCGACGCGAAGGCCGCCTTCGTCACCGGTCTGCACGCGGTGACCGTCGCCGCGTGCATCCTCCATTGCGCACTCGGCGTTCTCGCGCTGTTCTGGGTGCCTCGAACCCGCCCCTGATGAGTTTCTCGCCGGTGCACACGAGTTCGTCGACGATGGTCGCTCGGGCATTCGCGGTGTGGCGCCGTCGGACATAGGCTGGCTGTGCTCACCACTCACGGGTTCAACGGGGCACCCTGGCGCTGCACCGACCGGGAGTTCCGCATGACCCAGACCACGCACCAGTCCGCCTTCGACGACGCCGAGGACCGCCAGGTCGCTGAGCAACTCCGCGATACCGAGGCGCGCCTGCTGGATCAATATGACGGCCGCGCTGGGGTCACGGCCGACCAGGTCACGCAGGTCATCGCGTCGGTGCGCGACCGCTTCGCCGATGCCCGGATCCGGTCGTTTCTGCCGATCCTGGTCGAGCGTGCCACCCGCCAGGAACTGGACGCCTAACACCCGCTGTGCGGCCACTCCCGGATTGGAGGGGGCCGCCTAGCACATCTCCGCGCCGCCGAGTCAGCTCCCGCGCAGTTCCGAGACGCCGTCGATGCTTTGCTCGGTATCGACGTTTGACGCTGCCCAGCTCGCCAGCAGGCGCATGTTCTGCTCGGACGGCGAGCCTGGTTCGACCGTGTGCATCGCGATCGACATGTCCGGGTCATCGTGCAGGATCAGGGATTCGTAGAACACCGTGATCCCGCCGACGACCGGGTGGTGCAAGCGTTTCGAGCCATGCGCGTGCCGGAACACGTCGTTGTCGGCCCACCAGCGCCGGAAATCCGTGTCCCGGACCGACAACTCGCCAACCAGCGCGGCGAGTTGTGGATCGTTCGGGTGCCGCCCGCCGTAGAGGTGCAGAGCCGCCACGGCGTGGCGGGCGCTTGTCGGCCAGTCGACGTAAAGCTCGCGCGCCGCCGGGTCGAGGAATATGTACCGGACCATGTTGCGTTCGTGCGCCGGTGCGGCGTCGAAGTCCTTGTACAAGGCACGGGCCAGCAAGTTCGTGGCCAGCACATCCGTCCGGCGACCCAGCAGCATCGCCGGGATGTCCGACATCGCGTCCAACGCCATCCGCAGTCCCCGCCGGACCCGTTGCGGCGGCATCGGCCGGGTCTTGCGCGTCGGTTTGGCCACTGTGTACAGATGGGCGCGCTCGGTCTCGTCGAGCCGCAACGCCCGCGCCAGCGCGTCCAACACAGACTCCGAGACGTTGACATTCTTGCCGCGTTCCAGCCGCACGTAGTAGGCCACGCTCACCCCGGCGAGCTGCGCGACCTCTTCCCGGCGCAGGCCGGGCACCCGGCGTGTGCCTGGCAGGGTGGGCAGGCCCATTTCCTCGGGCGTGACCTTGGCACGGCGCGAGTGCAGGAACTCCCGGAGTTCGGTGTTCATTTTTCCAGGCTAAGTCGGTTCCCGTGGTTGTGCGGGGTACTGACAGGTCCTGTCACATGCGACGCCACCGGAGTTGTGTTGAAGACATGAAATGCGTCGGCAAGGCACTGAAAGGCCGTCGCTACGACGTGGTGCATCGGCATCGCCCAGCCGCCGTCGTCGCGGGCTATCGCGCGTCCCTAACTCACCCCGCCGGGAGCGGCCTTCCTGATCGACGCGCGTTCCCAACGTCAACGGCATGGATGTCACGCGATCAAGGAAGGTGCTTACATGTCCACGCACTCCGACCCGAACGTCACGCCGCGGCAGATCACCGCCTACGCCACGCTGACCCGCAACGGGTCGATCGAGGAATGGTCGTTCCGGCAGCGTGAGGCCCGGCCCCACGATGTCGTCTACGACGTGTTGCTCTGCGGGATCTGCCACACCGACGTGCACATGATCGGCCCATGGGGTCAGCACTTCCCGGTCGTCCCGGGTCACGAGATCATCGGCCGGGTCACGGAGGTGGGCGAGGCGGTCACCGGCTTCGCGGTGGGCGACATCGTCGCGGTCGGGACGATGGTCGACTCGTGCCGCAGGTGCGGCCCGTGCACGGCAGGGATGGAATCCTACTGCGAGAACGGCGCGACCTACACCTACGACGGGCTGGACCGGATCGATGGGAGCGTGACGCGGGGCGGGTTTGCCCGTTCCGGTATCTGCGACGAGCGGTTCCTTTTCCATGTGCCAGACGGCGTCGACCTTGCCGGCACAGCGCCGCTGCTGTGCGCGGGCATCACGAGCTACTCGCCGCTGCGCCGGTGGAACGTCGGCCCGGGCTCGCGCGTGGGTGTCGTTGGCGTGGGAGGGCTCGGGCACGTGGCGATCAAGCTCGCTCGGACGCTCGGTGCGGAGGTCACCGCGTTCACAACGTCGCCGGACAAGGTCGAGGGAGCGCTCGCGCTCGGCGCTCACGACGTCGTGGTCTCGCGCGACGAGGCACAGGTCGCCGCCCGAGTGAACACCTACGACTTCATTCTCGACACGGTCTCGACGACCTACCCGATGACCCCGATCGTCAACACCCTCAAGCTCGACGGCACGCTCTGCTCCGTGGGGATCCCGGACCGATTCGATGTACTTCCGATTGCGCTGGCGCAAGGGCGCCGGTCGATCGCGAGCTCGGGTTCGGGCGGTACCCGCGAAACAGCGGAGATGCTTGCCTTCTGCGCGCAGCACGGCATCACCGCCGACGTCGAAGTGATCAAGCCGGACGCCATCAACGACGCGTTCACGCGACTCGCGGCCAACGACGTCAGATACCGGTTCGTAATTGACATGCGATGACCCCGCCACCTGTGTGCAGGGTCAGCGCGACACGGTCGCCCCCCGCCCGGTGGTCGACACCTCAGGCCGGCTTCTCTCTAGCCACTTCTCCTAACCCGGAGCCGCGCTGCTCCATGGCTGGCGCCGGACATTCCATCAAATTGGTTTGATGTACCCTGCTGGTCATGGCGTACTCGGGTCAAGCCACGCCGGCGTTTGTGCGACTGGCCGCGCACCCGCTGCGCTGGCGGCTGCTGAACGAGCTTGTCGCCAGCGACTACCGGGTCCGCGAGTTGGTGGAGCGGGTCGATCAACCGCAGAACCTGGTCTCCTATCACCTGCGGCTGCTGCGTAGCAGCGGGCTGGTCCGTGCCCGGCGCAGCAGTTTCGATGGCCGCGACAGCTATTACCACCTGGACCTGGACCGCTGCGCGCACGCGCTCGCCGACACCGGCGCGGCGTTGCATCCCGCGCTGCGCCTGGACCCGAGCCCGCCGTCGATGATGACCGCCGAACCAGCGGAACGGCCCGCCGTGCTGTTCACGTGTACCGGCAACAGTGCCCGCTCACCAATCGCGGAGGCTCTGCTGCGCCACCACGGTGCCGGCCACGTGCAGGTGACCAGCGCCGGCAGTCATCCCAAACCGTGCCTGCACCCGAATACCGTGCGGGTGCTGCGCGAGATGTTCGGCATCGACGTGGCCGCTCAGCGTCCGCGGCATCTGGACACGCTAACGGGCCACCAGTTCGGCTACGTGATCAGCTTGTGCGACAAGGTCCGCGAGGTCTGCCCTGAGTTTCCCACTCATCCGCGGCTGATCCACTGGAGCATCCCCGACCCGGCTACCTCTGGCGACACCAACCAGGCCAGCTACCCCGCCTTTCGCCGCACCGCAGCCGAAATCGACATCCGCATTCGGCACCTGCTGCCCGTCCTCGCCCGCACCGCACAGGAGGCCTAGCCATGACCGCAGCCGACCAATTCGCCAGCGTGCGCTACCTCGTCGACGACGTCCAAGCCGCCATCGACTTCTACACCGCGCACCTCGGCTTCACCGTGCGTACCAGCGCCGCACCCGCCTTCGCCGACGTCACTCGCGGCCCGCTACGGCTACTGCTTTCCGGGCCGGCCAGCTCCGGCGCCCGCGCCACACCCAACGACACCCTCGCCGGCCGCAACCGCATCCATCTCATCGTCGAGAACCTCGACTCCGAGATCGACCGGCTCGGTGCCGCCGGAGTGTCCTTCCGAAGCGACGTGGTCGCCGGCCCCGGCGGACGCCAGATCCTGCTCACGGATCCCGCCGGCAACCTCATCGAACTGTTCCAACCCGCCCAGCAACCCACCACCTAGTGTCTCGTGTCCGATTTCCTTTGCCGGATCCGGTGATCCAGGCGGCGGCTGGCAAGGCCGAGGACCGCCTGGATATCGGGCATATCCAGGCGGTCCGAGAACGCCGCCAGGCGTCGTCTGGGCGCCGGAGACGGTGAAGAGACTTCGGACACGGGACACTAGG
>Ga0193743_1000782_pt1 | contig 24876 bp, 23 predicted proteins | sample L2c2metaG_FD_143038 | JGI IMG/M metagenome (GOLD analysis project Ga0193743, IMG submission 143038) | Soil microbial communities from a riparian zone of the East river system, Colorado, United States - L2c2 | ecosystem: Environmental > Terrestrial > Soil > Riparian zone | place: USA: East River...
ACGAGATCCCGAACGCGATGGTCGGCTACCACCCGGGCTTCGGCATGGTCGCCGACTGCTGGCCGCAGGGTGCGACGGCGAGCTACTCGCGCATGCGGGTGATCGTGATGGTCGCGGTGAAGGACGACCTCGCCCTCGTCGCGGGAGCAGTGGGCCCGTACCACGCATTCGGCCCCGACTTCGGCTCGGGCAAGCCCTCGGCGGCCAACCTGCAGCTCGCCCTGGACATGGGCAAGTACGTCAACAGCTTCAGCTGGCGCGGCGACCCGCTGCGGTAACACTTCCCCGGTCGCTACGCTCCTGCCCTCCGCCGACCCTCCTGGCATCGTGACCTGGGCCTCGCATTCATAAATGTTGACATTGACAAATGTCACCAATTGCTGTTGTACTCGGCAGACGCTTCGACGAGGAGGTCTGCGATGCCCGCTGGAACCACTGCGACCGGCACGGACGTACCCGCACGTGGCTCGATCCGGGCCCGCGGCGCAGCCGGGGTGAGCAGCCTGACCCTGCGCCAACTCGCAGCGGTACTGCCTGCGGAGCGCGCGTGGGGACTGTGGGTGTCACGCCAGATCGTCGCGCGGGTGATGGACACCTTCGGCCCGTCGTTGGCGGGCACCCGCGTCGAGCACGTCGACGTCCGCCTGGCCGACGGCCGCCGGGTGGTCGGGGAATGGGTGCACGGCGCCGGTGTCGAAACATGCGACGGCGCCATCTACTTCCTGCACGGCAGCGGGTATGCCCTGTGCTCGCCGCGGACCCACCGTCGGCTGACCGCGTGGCTGTCCCGGCTGACCGGACTGCCCGTCTTCTCCGTCGACTACCGACTGGCTCCCCGGCACCGCTTCCCGGCCGCCGCAGACGACGTCCGCGCTGGCTGGGACTGGCTGTGCGCCGACCAGAAGCTGGCACCGGACCGGATCTTCATCGCCGGCGACTCCGCGGGTGGGCACCTTGCCGTCGACCTTCTGTTGCAGCCCGACGTCGCGCACCCCGCGGGGTTGGCGTTGTTCTCCCCGCTGGTGGACCTCACGTTCGGCCTCGCACGTGTTCGGGAGGTACTGCGCCGTGATCCGGCCATCCGCGCGGCCGACGCGGCCCGGCTGGTCGGTTTGTACTGCGCCGGAGCTGATCTCACGAATCCGCGGCTCACGCTGGACGTGGCGGGCGGGCGGCGGATGCCGCCGACGCTGATCCAGGCAGGCGGTGCCGAGATGCTCGTCGCCGATGCGCGCCAACTCGCCAAGGACGTCACCGCGGCGGGGGGCGACTGCGAACTGCAGGTCTGGCCCGACCAGGTCCACGTGTTCCAGGCGCTGCCCAAACTCACCCCGGAGGCGGCCCCCGCCATGCGTCGGGTGGCGGCCTTCGTCGCGAAGTCGTTGCGCGAACAGAGCATCGACCAGGTGGCCGGATGAGCGTCTTGAACGTCTTCGGCTCGTCGCCCAAGCGCAGCAGGAACGCCGACGCCGTCATCACCGGAGCCGGCAGTGGGATCGGCGCCGCCTTCGCACACGAACTGGCCCGGCGGGGTGGTCGGATCGTGTGCAGCGACGTCGACGAGGTCGCCGCCGGCGCCACCGCGGAGGCCATCACCGACGGCGGGGGTGACGCGACCGCCGTTCGCTGCGACGTGTCCTCGGTCGATGACGTGACGCAACTGGCCGAGACCGCGCAGTCGTGGTTCGGCGGAGCGCCCAGTCTGGTGATCAACAACGCCGGGGTCGGTGCGGGCGGCATGCCGATCGGCAAGGCCGACCTCGACGACTGGAACTGGGTGCTGGGCATCAACCTGTGGGGTCCGATCCACGGCTGCCACGTGTTCGCGCCGATCCTGCGCGAGGCAGGCTGCGCGGACCGCCCTCGCGGCATCATCAACGTGGCATCGGCCGCCGCCTTCGGTGCGGCGCCGAACATGGCCGCCTACAACGTCAGCAAGGCAGGCGTGCTGTCGCTGTCGGAGACCCTGGCCGCCGAACTGTCGGGCACCGGGATCGGCGTCACGGTGCTCTGCCCGACGTTCGTCAAGACCAACATCATCGTTTCGGGGGGCAAGTCCGGCGCTATCAGCGAGCAGTCGACGCAGATGGCCGACCGGTTGATGCGCTGGATCGGGTTCTCCGCGGAGCGGGTGGCCCGCACCTGTTTGGACACCAACGACCGCGGCGGCCTCTACTGCATGCCGCAACCCGACGCCAGAATCGGCTGGGGCATCAAGCGTTTGACACCGACGGTGTACACCCGCGCCGTCGGCCTGACCACCCGCATGACGAGGTCCCAGGAGGTTTCGTAATGGCCATCGACATGGACGCGATGCTGGCGAAGATCAAGGACCGTCAGTGGGCGCTCGCCGACATCGACTGGGACGCACCTGGTACCGAGACCATCACGGACGAAATGCGGCCCAAGCTAAAGGCCTTCATGGCCGACCTCTGCTGGATCGAGAACATCGGCGCGCGGGGCTTCGCCGCGTTGGCCAAGAAGGCGCCGACGCCGACGATCGCCGAGATCTACCGCTACTTCCACGCCGAGGAGCAGCGTCACGCGAACGCCGAACTGGCGCTGATGAAGCGGTGGGGCATGCTCGAGGACGGCGAAGTCCCTGAGCCGAACGTCAACATCCGGCTGGCCATCGACTGGTTGGACCGCTGGGCGGACGACATGCCGCTGTCGCTACTCGGCACGGTGATCCCGATGCTGGAGGTCGCCCTTGACGGCGCGTTGCTGAAGTTCCTACTCGACGAGGTCGACGACCCGGTATGTCACCAGGTTTTCGAGAAGATCAACAACGACGAGTCACGGCATCTCGTGGTTGATTTCGAGGTGCTCGACATGATCGGGCACGCCAAGATCCGGCGGTTGCTGATCGACTTCGTCGGTCACAACGCCACTCCGGGTCTGATCATCGGCGCGATCATGGGTGCACCGCTGATCAACAGGATCCGCAACGAGATCACCGCCATGGGCATGGAGCCAGAGCGGCTGTACAAGGCCGTGAAGCGGTTCAAAGAGCTTGGCGATCGGGGCGAATCCACCCGACGGGTACCGACATACCGGTTTCTGAGGCGGTACGCCGGCGTGGTCACCAACCCGCGTCATCCTTACCATCTGCTTGCCAACTCGATGGTGTGGCTCTCCGACCGGTACCCGCGGCCACTGCTGCCGCCGGTACCGAGCTGGGTCAACGAAGTCACCCACGAGCCGGCGGCCTGACATGGCCACGCGAAACCCCCAGCACGTTTACGACACCCTGATCGTCGGTACCGGATTCACCGGCATCGGCGCGGCGATCAAGCTGACCGGGGCCGGGGTGGACGACTTCGTCATCGTCGAGCGCGAGGATCGGGTCGGCGGTACCTGGCGGGACAACACGTATCCCGGTGCGGCATGCGACATCCCGTCGCTGCTGTACTCGTTCTCATTCGTGGCGAACCCGACCTGGTCGCGCGCCTACTCCCCCGCCGACGAGATCCGCCGCCACATCGAGGAGATGGTCGACAAGTTCGACCTTCGTCGCCGGATCCAGTTCGGCACCGAGGTGAACGGGTTGTCGTTCGACGAGAACGAAGGCGTCTGGGACGTCTCCACAACCGGTCGCAAGCGGTATCGTGCCCGCACCGTCGTGCTGGCCGCCGGTCCGCTGCCCGACCACAAGCTGCCCGACATCCGCGGCATCGATAGCTACCAGGGCAAGACCATCCACAGCGCCCGGTGGGACCACGACTACGACTTCACCGGCAAGCGGGTGGCCGTGATCGGCACGGGCGCCAGCGCCATCCAGATCGTGCCCGAGTTGGTCAAGCAGGCCGCGTTCGTCAAGGTCTTTCAGCGCACCCCAGGTTGGGTGATTCCACGCCTCGACATCGCCACCCCCGCACGCGCGCAGGAACTCTTCGCGAAAGTCCCAGCAGTACAATGGCTTGCCCGCCAGGCACTCTTCTGGGGTCACGAAGCCAGCGCGACGGCGCTGGTATGGGATTCGCCGCTCACCTCGCTGGTCGCGCGTCTGGGCAAGGCACACCTACGCCGACAGGTGAAGGACCCGTGGCTACGCCGCCAACTGACCCCGGACTTCACGCCGGGATGCAAGCGCATGCTGGTCTCCAGCGACTACTACCCGGCCCTGCAGAGGGACAACTGCAAGCTCATCGACTGGCCGATCGCCACCATGAGCCCGGTGGGGATCCGCACCAGCGACGGCATCGAACACCACCTGGACTGCATCGTGTTCGCCACCGGGTACGACGTGCATCTGACCGGCCCCCCGTACCCTGTCCACGGACTCGGCGGCCGGTCGCTCGCCGACGAATGGGTAGGCGGCGCACAGGCGTACAAGAGCATCAACGCCCACGGCTACCCCAACCTGTTCATGATGACCGGCCCCAACTCCGGCCCCGGCCACAACTCGCTGCTGGTGTTCGTCGAGGGACAGCTGGACTACGCCGTCGCCGGCATCACCACGATCCTGCGCAACAACCTGCGCTACCTCGACGTGCGCGCCGCCGTACAGCGCACGCACAACGAACGGATCCAGAAGCGGCTGACGAAGACCACCTGGATGAGCGGCTGCAGCAGTTGGTACCTGACCGCCGACGGATTCAACGCGTCGATGTACCCCGGGTTCGCCACCCAGTATCTTCGACAGATGCGTGACTTCCGATTCGGCGACTACGACGCGGTGGCGCGGGACGTACGGGTCCCCATCACGTCGTCGGCCTGACGTGGCCGCCAAGCAGCCGCGACAGCAGGCCGGCGCGATATCGGCGATCCTCAAGCAGATTCGGCGCAGCTCGCGTGACGTCATCGAGACGGCGGTGTCGCAGTTGTTCGACGCCGCCGTGCAGCCGCACGGCGTCGGGGCGTCCGGCGAGTACCGGATCGAGGAGCTGGCGCGGCTCGGGGGCACCACCACCCGCAACATCCGGGTGTACCGCGACCGGGGACTGCTGCACCCGCCGCTGCGGGTGGGCCGCATTGCGTTGTTCAACGACACCCACCTGACCCGGCTGCGGCTGATCACCTCGATGCTCGACCGCGGCTACAACATCGCTCATGTGCACGAGATGCTCAGCGCCTGGGAGCAGGGCAAGAACCTTGGCGACATGCTCGGTCTTGAGTCCGCGATCGCGGGCAGTTGGGCCACCGAGCGACCCGAACGGATGTCGCTGGCCGACGCCAAGCGGCTGGTCAACGACGACGCTGCCTTCGAGCGACTGGTCGGCAACGGGGTGATCCGGCTCGACAGTGACGGGACCAGCGCAACCGTGGTGCGGCCCAAGCTGATCGAGGCGTTCAACGAGATCCGGCAGTACGGCATCAGCGCCGACAAGCTGGTCGACATCCACGAGCAGCTCCTGCCGCTCATCGACGAGATCAGCGGGATCCTGGTACGCGCGGGCGTGGACCACGTCGCCCACCGGATCAAGCCCGGCGCGTCGCTGCCGCCGGACACCGAAGTGGCCGAACTGATCACGATGCTGGTGCGGTTCCGCACTCAGGCGGTCTCGGCGGTGAGCGCGACCCTGGCGTTCTCGATCGAGTCGACCATCGAATCCGTCGTCAGCAAGATGCTCGCCGAGTTCATCGAGAAAGAGGCCGATCAGACCAGCGAAGCCTGATCACTCCCACTCGATGGTGCCCGGCGGCTTGCTGGTCACGTCGAGCACCACCCGGTTGACCTCGGGAACCTCGTTGGTGATGCGGGTGGAGATGCGTTCGAGCACCTCGTAGGGCACCCGGGTCCAGTCCGCGGTCATGGCGTCCTCGCTGGACACCGGCCGCAGCACGATCGGATGTCCGTAGGTGCGACCGTCGCCCTGCACTCCGACCGAGCGGATGTCGGCCAGCAGCACCACCGGGCACTGCCAGATCTGGTTGTCCAGGCCGGCCGCGGTCAACTCCTCGCGGGCGATGGCGTCGGCGCGGCGCAACGTGTCAAGCCGGGCGGCGGTGACCTCACCGACGATCCGGATACCCAGACCCGGACCTGGGAATGGTTGGCGCGCAACGATTTCCTCGGGCAACCCGAGTTCGCGACCGACGGCGCGGACCTCGTCCTTGAAGAGCAGCCGCAGGGGTTCGACCAGCTTGAACTTCAGGTCGTCGGGCAATCCGCCGACGTTGTGGTGGCTCTTGATGTTCGCCGCCCCGGTTCCGCCGCCGGACTCGACGACGTCGGGATACAGGGTGCCCTGCACCAGGAAGTCGACGTGGAAGTCCGCGGCGTCGGCGGCGCCGACCACCTCCCGCACCGCTCCCTCGAACGCCCGGATGAACTCGCGGCCGATGATCTTGCGCTTGCCCTCGGGGTTGGTGACGCCCTCCAACGCCTCCAGGAACCGCTCCTCGGCGTCGACCGTGACCAGCTTCGCGCCCGTGGCGGCGACGAAGTCACGCTGAACCTGGCCCCGCTCACCCGCCCGCAGCAGTCCGTGGTCGACGAACACGCACGTCAGCCGGTCGCCGATGGCACGCTGCACCAGCGCGGCCGCGACGGCCGAGTCCACCCCGCCCGACAGACCACAGATCGCCCGCCCGTCGCCGATCTGGTTGCGCACCTGCTCGATCAGCGCGTCGGCGATGTTGGCGGCCGTCCACGTCGCACCGATACCGGCGAACTCGTGCAGGAACCGGCTCAGCACCTGCTGGCCGTGCGGCGAGTGCATCACCTCGGGGTGGTACTGGACGCCTGCGAGTCGACGGGCACGGTCCTCGAACGCGGCCACCGGGGCCCCGGAACTCACCGCGACGACGTCGAATCCGTCCGGCGCCTCCGTGACCGCGTCGCCGTGGCTCATCCACACCTGCTGGGTGCCCGGAAGATCCGAATGGAGTTCTCCACCAGTGACTTTCAACTCGGTTCGGCCGTATTCGCTGGTGCCGGTGTGCGCCACGGTGCCGCCGAGCACCTGGGCCATCGCCTGGAAGCCGTAGCAGATGCCGAAGACCGGCACGTCGAGGTCGAACATGGCGGGGTCGAGTTGCGGCGCGCCCTCGGCATACACGCTGGCAGGTCCGCCGGACAACACGATCGCCTGGGGATCCTTGGCCTTGATCTCGTCGACCGTCGCGGTATGCGGGATGACCTCGGAATACACATTGGCTTCGCGGACGCGCCGCGCGATCAGTTGCGCGTACTGCGCTCCGAAGTCGACCACCAACACGGGGCGGGGAGATGCCGTTTCCACTGGCTCAGTCTAGTGGCGACCCTCCGGTTACCCCTTCGCAGCAGGGGCCGACGACTGGTTCGTTGTCAACGAACCGCGCCAGTGCAGCGTAATCACAGGCAGATGGCAGGAACCGGCCTGATCGGTGTTGGCTACCCGGTAGAGGTGCGTTCCAGGACAAAGAAGTACGGCAAGGGCGTACCGCGTAGATCCATGACTCCGATCGCGACGTCGTCGGAGATCTTGCGGAAGACGTCTATCACGGGGAGTTGGTCGTAGATCATCGCCGCCGTCACCACACCCCGGTAGCTGGTGGCGCGGAGTCTGGCCCTGGCCCTGCGGGTCTGCAGCACCGGCCGGCACGCGGCGACTCCCCATCGTAGAAGGGGCGCGACCCTAGCGGGTATCGCGACGGCGAGCCCGAGCCGCATCGGCACCAGCCCAGGATTCATCGCCCACCGCGTCGCCCCGGCGCGGAACAACAACGGGTGCACCGTCTCCGAATCGACGAACTGCTTTCCCCACCAACCGCTGGCCGCGAGCAGCCCGTCCAGCGGATGTCCGGTCGGCAGTTCGGCCCCGTGCCATGTTCCGATCATGAAGTCGGGCTGGATCGGTTCGGCGGCATCGAACATCGCCAGCGCCTCGTCGGTCGCGGTCGGCACCGTGGGTAGCAATTCGTCGATCGAGGGAACGGTGTCCACGTCGGTCACTTGCCCACCTTCGTCGAGGATCGGGTGCGCGCCCATCCGCTTCTGGCTTCTTCGTGCCACTTTAACGCAGGCGGAACCAGTGGCCACGCACGGCGGATCGTGGCGCGCACGCTCCGGTACGCCACTTCGTCGGCCTTCGACCACGCGATGCCGAATCGGTCGCGGACGTCGTCGGGCAGACCCCCGAAGATCACCAGCCGCATGGGTGGGGCAAGCAGCATCCGCACCGGCCGCATCGGCAATGCTCGATCTGTCAGCGGCTTCAGCCTGGGAGGCGCGGGAAAGTAGGGTGACGCGCTCATGTCGGGGATGGCCCAGCGATTGATGAATGCAATGAGGTAGTCCGACGCCGGATTCGGCTCGAGGACGTCGCGACAGTACCGGTTGAAGTCGGCCTCGAACGCGGCGCGATCGGGTGGCACCGGCGCGGTGCTGACCCCGTAGCGCCCATACCAAACGCGCCCTTCGGCGTAGAGCTGCTCCCACTGCGCCGCCGTCAGCTGGGCGGTATCCCAATGCCGTACAACACGATCGACCATCCGTTGAAAGGTGGCGTGCGCCCACCAGTACGTCTCGGGAGTCAGCGCGTGGTAGCGGCGCCCATCGGGCAGTTGCCCCTTGATGTTGCGGTGGTATTCGCGGACGTCGGCCCCCGTGGCATCCGCGTCGGCCCGATACACGGTCCCGAGAATGCCAGGCAGCGAACGGAATACCCGGTCCACGGGGTCGTCGAAGAAGTTCGAGTGCTCGATGAGTCCATGGCCGATGGCTGGATGCATCGTCTGCAACAGTCCGGCGGAGCCGCCTTCGAAGGTGATCCGCATGTCGCCCGCCCATCGCCAGAGCAGCGAGTGCTCGTCGAGTTCCACCTCGGCCAACTCCGCCATGTCAGACATCTCCGTACCTGGTCGCAATGATCCGGCGAGCGCCGCCAACGGGATCCGCAAGACGACCGTTCCACCATCCATCGACCACACCAATCTGTCTCGGGAACTGGGATTCTCACGCAGTAGGGGCTCGTCCGGCTGATACCGGGCTGCGCACCCATGCTGTTGCCGAGCCAGGTGAAGTTGGCGGCGGCCACCAGCGGTTCGTCGGCGAACGGCTGCGTCCGTGCGATCAGCAACCGCGCGCGGCGACGCTGCAGGAAGTTCACCGCCACGGATCGGCTCTGGAGGGTCGGGGTCAGCCGGCTGAGGTGACCGGTTCGATCGGCAGCCGTCGCAGCGCGCCAGGAGCTTCGGCGGGCACCACCGGATGCGTGGGTGCGATCGGCGCCAGCCGGCGGTACGACTCCCCTTGCGCCGGACGCTGATCCACCTCGCCACGGTTGGGCCACAGCGATGCGGCGCGCTCAGCCTGGGCGGTGATGGACAGCGACGGGTTGACGCCGAGATTCGCCGAGATCGCCGCGCCGTCCATGACGTGCAGCGTCGGGTAGTTGTACACCCGCTGATACGGATCGATGACGCCGTGCTCGGGACTGTCACCGATCGCGGCGCCGCCGAGGAAGTGCGCGGTCAGCGGGATGTTGAACAGCTCGCCCCAGGTGCCGCCTGCGACGCCGTCGATCTTCTCGGCGATGCGGCGGGTGACCTCGTTGCCAGCCGGGATCCACGTCGGGTTCGGCAGGCCGTGGCCCTGCTTGCTGGTCATCCTCCGCAGTCCCAGCTTGCCGCGCTTGGTGAAGGTGGTGATCGAGTTGTCCAGGTGCTGCATGACCAAGGCGATCACGGTCCGCTCGCTCCATCCCCCCGGATTGAGCAACCTCATCGTGCCGCGCGGGTCCTCACGGACGTTGGTCAAGAACTGCTTCCAGCGCGGCACGTCCGTGCCCTGCGGTCCGGTGCCGTCGGTCATCAGCGTCTGCAGAAGTCCCATCGCGTTGGAACCCTTGCCGTACCGGACCGGTTCGACGTGGGTGTCGGAGGTGGGATGGATCGAGGACGTGATGGCCACCCCGTGGGTCAGGTCGAGGTCGGGCCTGACCTCATAGCGGGCCGCACCCACAATGGATTCCGAGTTGGTCCGGGTCAGCACGCCGAGCATGTCGGACAGCTTCGGCAGCGTGCCCTTGTCGTGCATCTTGAACAGCAGCTTCTGGGTGCCGTAGGTGCCTGCGGCGAGGATCACGTGCTTGGCGGTGAACGTCCGCTTGCGACGACGCAGCCAGCGGCCGGTGCCCGCGGTGCGGACCTCCCACGTCCCGTCGCCGCGCTGCTGGAAACTCGTCACCGTCGTCATCGGATGTACTTGTGCGCCAGCCGATTCCGCGAGACCCAGGTAGTTCTTCAACAACGTGTTCTTGGCGCCGTACCGGCAGCCGGTCATGCAGGACCCGCACTCGATGCAACCGGTCCGCTCTGGGCCCGCACCGCCGAAGTACGGATCGGCGAAGGTCTTGCCCGGCGCCTTTTCACCGTCGGGGCCGAAGAAGACGCCGACGGGCGTCGGGACGAAGGTGTCGCCGACGCCCATGTCGTCGGCGACCTCCTTGAGGATGCGGTCGGCATCGGTGAAGGTGGGGTTCATCACGACGCCGAGCATGCGTTTGGCTTGCTCGTAGTGCGGCATCAGCTCGGAGCGCCAGTCGGTGATGTGCGCCCATTGCTGGTCGGCGAAGAACGGCTCCGGCGGCACGTACAGCGTGTTGGCGTAGTTGAGCGAGCCGCCGCCCACGCCCGCGCCCGCCAGGATCATGACGTTGCGCAGAAGGTGGATGCGCTGGATCCCGTACATGCCCAGCTTGGGCATCCACAGGAACTTGCGTAGGTTCCACGAAGTCTTGGCGAATTCCTCGTCGGCAAAGCGTCTACCCGCTTCGAGGACGCCAACGCGATAGCTCTTCTCGGTCAGCCGCAGTGCGCTGACACTGCCCCCGAACCCCGAGCCGATGATCAGAACGTCGTAGTCAGGCTCCATCGAAGAATTATGAACCTACTCTCGAGTAGCTTTCTAGATAGCCGACCCTAAGTCCGCTTGCTCGCGCGGACCTAGGACCCGACGGCCAGGCCGACCTTCTGGAACTCCTTGAGATCGCAGTACCCGGCCTTGGCCATCGACCGGCGCAGGCCGCCGACCAGGTTCAACCCGCCGAACGGATCGTCGGATGGGCCGGTCAGCACCTGCTCCAGCGAAGGCCGTTCCCCCAACGCCACCTGCAGCAAAGCGCCACGCGGTAGCGACGGGTGGGCGGCCGCGGTGGGCCAGAACCAACCGCCACCAAGGGCCTCCTCCGCGGCGGCGAGCGGCGTGCCCAGCAGCACCGCGTCAGCGCCGCACGCGATCGCCTTGGCCAACTCACCCGAGGTGTGGATGTCGCCGTCGGCCAGTACGTGAACGTAGCGGCCGCCGGTCTCGTCGAGGTACTCCCGCCGGGCCGCGGCGGCGTCGGCGATCGCGGTGGCCATCGGCACGCTGATGCCGAGCACCTCGTCGCTGGTGGTGGCGCCCGCGGTCGACCCGTAGCCCACGATGACACCCGCCGCGCCGGTGCGCATCAGGTGCAACGCGGTGCGATGGTCGAGCACGCCACCGGCGACGACGGGGACGTCGAGCTCGGAGATGAACGTCTTGAGGTTCAGCGGCTCGCCGTCCTGGGCGACGCGCTCGGCCGAGATGATGGTGCCCTGGATGATCAGCAGATCGATGCCTGCCGCTATCAGCGCCGGCGTCAGGGCCTGCGCATTCTGCGGGCTGACCCGCACGGCAGTGGTGACTCCCGCGTCGCGGATGCGCGCCACCGCAGCACCCACCAGTTCCGGGTTCAGCGGTGCGGAATGAAGTTCCTGCAGCAGACGGATGGCTGCCGACGGTTCCGGTTCCTTGGCGGCCGCCTCCAACACCTGGGCGATCTTGGCCTCGACGTCGACGTGCCTACCGATCAGGCCCTCGCCGTTGAGCACGCCCAGCCCGCCGAGCCGGCCCAGCTCGATGGCGAACTCCGGCGACACCAGGGCGTCGGTGGGGTGGGCGACGACGGGAATGTCGAATCGGTACGCGTCGAGCTGCCAGGCCGTCGACACGTCCTGCGACGAGCGCGTGCGCCGCGACGGCACGATGTTGATGTCGGCGAGCTCATAGGTGCGACGAGCTGTTCGGCCCATGCCGATCTCGACCAAGTCACGCATGCGTGTGGTTCCCCCGGGCTCTCAGCGAGCGTAGTAGTTGGGCGCTTCAGCGGTCATGGTGATGTCGTGCGGATGGCTCTCCTTGAGGCCCGCCGCAGTGATCTGCACGAACTGTGCCTGCTGGAGATGCTCGATGGTGGCCGAACCGGTGTAGCCCATCGCGGCGCGGAGGCCACCCGTCAGCTGGTGGATGACGGTCGACAGTGGACCGCGGAACGGCACCCGGCCCTCGATGCCCTCGGGCACCAGCTTGTCCTCGCTCAAAACGTCATCCTGGAAGTAGCGGTCCTTCGAGTAGGACTTGCCGGCGCCGTCAGCGCCGCGGCCCTGCATGGCGCCCAGCGAACCCATGCCGCGGTAGCTCTTGAACTGCTTGCCGTTGACGAAGATCAGGTCGCCAGGCGCCTCGGCGGTACCGGCCAGCAACGACCCCAGCATCGCCGTCGACGCACCGGCAGCCAGGGCCTTGGCGATGTCGCCCGAGTACTGCAGGCCACCGTCGGCGATCACCGGAACGCCCGACGGCGCACACGCGGCGACGGCCTCCAGGATGGCGGTGATCTGCGGGGCGCCGACGCCGGCGACGACCCGCGTGGTGCAGATGGAACCCGGGCCGACGCCGACCTTCACCGCATCCGCGCCCGCCTCGACCAGCGCGGCCGCGGCGGCCCGGGTGGCGATGTTGCCGCCGATCACCTCGACGCGATCGCCGACCACGGTCTTGGCCCAGTGGACCATGTCGAGCACGCCGCGGTTGTGGGCGTGCGCGGTATCGACGATCAGCACGTCGACACCCGCGTCGACCAGCGTCATCACCCGCTCGCGGGCGTCGCCACCGACACCGACCGCGGCACCGACCAGTAGCCGGCCGTCACTGTCCTTGGTGGCCAGCGGGAACTGCTCGGTCTTGACGAAGTCCTTGACGGTGATCAGACCGGTCAGCTTGCCGTGGCCGTCGACGATCGGGAGCTTCTCGATCTTGTTGCGCCGCAACAGACCCAGCGCGGCGTCGGCGGTGACGCCCGCCTGCGCTGTGATCAGCGGCGACTTGGTCATCACCTCGGCGACGGGCTTGCTCATGTCGACTTCGAAGCGCATGTCGCGGTTGGTGATGATCCCCACCAACGAGCCGAGCGCATCCACCACGGGCAGGCCGGAGATCCGGAACCGCGCGCACATCGCGTCGACCTCGGCCAGCGTGTTGTCCGGCGAGCAGGTGACGGGGTCGGTGACCATGCCCGCCTCGGACCGCTTCACCGTCTCGACCTGCCCGGCCTGCTCGGCGACGGGCAGATTGCGATGCAGCACGCCCATGCCGCCTGCGCGCGCCATGGCGATGGCCATCCGCGACTCGGTGACGGTGTCCATCGCGGAGCTGACCAGCGGCACCCGCAGTCGTATGCGCTTGGTCAGCTGGCTGGATGTGTCGGCGTTCGCGGGCACCACATCGGAGGCGGCGGGCAGCAACAGGACGTCGTCGAAGGTGAGCCCGAGCATCGCGATCTTGGTCGGATCGTCGCCACCGGTCGGCACCGGAACGGCGATGGGAAGGCTGCTTTCAGCGATCGACATGGGTGGGGCCTCCAGACGGCGCAGAACTAAATGTCCATCTTATCGGGACTGCCGACGGCGGCTGGCCTCACACGAGGTTCGGAGCTGGGTGTTGCGGCATGGACGGCTGGCGCGATGACGGCGGTGCTGCGTAATGTGGAAGCGTGCGCGACCACCTGCCGCCGGGTTTGCCGCCCGACCCGTTCGCCGAAGACCCCTGCGACCCTTCTGCAGCGCTCGACGCGATCGAACCGGGCCAGCCGCTGGACCCGCAGGAACGCATCGCCGTCGAGGCGGATCTCGCCGACTTGGCGGTCTATGAGGCGTTGTTGGCGCACAAGGGAATTCGCGGTCTGGTGGTGTGCTGCGACGAGTGCCAGCAGGACCACTATCACGACTGGGACATGTTGCGTGCCAACCTGCTGCAACTACTGGTCGACGGTACGGTGCGGCCGCACGAGCCGGCCTACGATCCGGAACCCGACGCCTACGTGACCTGGGATTACTGCCGCGGATACGCCGACGCTTCGTTGAACGAAGCGGCGTCGGAACCCGACGGATATCGCTGAACGCTTAATTCGCCTCAGTTGCCGTTTCGAGCTGGCGGCGCGACGGTCGTGGTCACCACTTCTTGGGGTTCCTTCGGCGGTGACTTCGTTTCCGGCGGCGGCGCGGGCTGAACCGGCTCTTCGGCCTGCTTGGGCGCGGAGGGCCCGCCTACCGCGGGCGGCGCCTCGCTGGTCGACGGGGTGCCCGCGATGCGTGGCTGCGAGGCGGGCGGCTGCACGCTCACCGGAGGCGGCGCAACGACCGGCGGCGGCGCAACGACCGGCGGCGGCGCAACGACGGGAGGCGGCGCCGGGGCGGACGACGGCACCGACACTGTCGACGGCGGCAATGAGGACGGCGGCAAGGCGGCGGGCTGCCGCGAGGTCGTCGTCGTGGTGGTCGTGGACGGCGGCGTGGACGTCGAGGTGGACGTAGACGTCGACGTCGGGGGGGACGTGGACGTCGAGGTGGACGGGGTGGTCGACGGCGGCGTGGACGTCGCGCTCGACGCAGGCGTGGTGCTGGTCGCGATGATCAGGTCCGACGGCGGCGGCGTCTCCGACGGCGAGGTCGACGAGTCCGACGTCGAGGTCGACGTGGAGGTCGACGAGTCCAGAACCGAAGTCGAGGTAGACGTGGACGTCGTGGTGTCCTCGATCACCGGGACCGGCAGCAGGGTCAGCGGCGACAGCGGCAGCACCGGTTGCGGCTGATCGGGCGGCGGCAGCGTCGCGGCGGGATCCTGCTCGGCCACCTTGAAGGCCAACGCATTCCACTGCTGGACCAGCTCGTGCTGGTCTTCGACCTGGTCGACGCCCTGCACGGTGGTGGACAGGGTGACCAGCTTGTCCTGCGCCTGTTGCCAGTCGCCCTGCTCGATCAGCTGCTGCACCTGCGCGAGTTGCTGCGAGGCCAGCACCACCTGGTCGTCACGCGCCGACGGTTGATCGCCGAAGAGCATGGTTCGCACGCCGTAGAGCGTGTCGCCAGGGCCGGCGCCGTACACGGCGGCACTGAACCCACCAAGGACGAGCAGCGCCGCAGCGGCCGATCCGACGAGGGCCAGCGACGTCCTGGTGCGCTTGCGGGAGTCGAGGCTCCCGCGCAACGCAATGGCTGCGTCGCGGGCCGTGACGACCGTCGTGACCGGGGTGTCGCGAATCTCGTCACGCCAGTCCGCGAGCAGGAACGCCAGTTCCGCTTCACTGGGATCGGTGGCGTACACCGGCTGGTTCGAGGCGAGGGCGTCGAGGAACCGCTCGTCGCGGTTGATGTCGTTGAGCGACGGGTCTCCGCCGTTGCCGGTCCAGCGTCCGAAATCAGGCATGGTCGTGCCTCGTCGTGCCGATCTCGGACTTCAGCCGGGCCAGCGCACGGTGCTGGGCGACCCGGACGGCGCCCGCCGTGCTGCCGACCGCTTCGGCCGTCTCCTCGGCGCTCATGCCGACCACGACGCGGAGGATGATGATTTCGCGCTGCTTCTCGGGCAGCGTCGCCAGCAGCCTGTCCATCCGGGCGGACGACTCTGCGTCGATCGCCATCTGCTCGGGGCCGGCCGCGGACGAGGCTCGGTCGGGCAGCGTGTCGGTGGCGTCGGCACGGTTTCGTCCGGCGGCGCGGTGAGCGTCGGCAACCTTGTGAGCGGCGATGCCATATACGAAGGCCAGGAACGGTCGTCCCTGATCCTTGTAGCGCGGCAGCGCCGTGATGGCGGCCAAGCACACCTCCTGAGCCACGTCGTCTGCTGAAAGCCCACTTCGATCCGCTGTCCCGATCCTCGCCCGGCAATACCGGACGATGATCGGACGGATGGTCTCCAGCACCGTCCGGAGTGCATCTCGATCGCCTGCCACCGCCTCAGCAACGACAGAATCGAGACCATCTCCCGAACTTGTCATCGTGAGTGTTATCTCCAGCGTTACGGATGAGGCGCACCCCAAAACGGTTGTGTCAGGTAAAGAGTAATGATCAGGCCGTGACAACCCGCGTCAGCGGGCTGCCCACACGCCCCCTCTGCGGCGTACCGCATCGGCGAATTCGTCACGGATCGCGGCGATCCGGTCCGGTGGGTGGACGGCACTGCCGACGTCGGCAAGTAGGCACGCCAATGCCCAGCTCAGAGGCATTAAACCGAGCCGCTCCGTGACCGTCAGCGCGGCGTCGGCGACACGACGGGACGCGTCCGGATCGCCGGCGCTGCACAGCGCTGCGGCGAGCATCACATCCGACTTGACGGCGTGTCGCGCGGAGCCGGTCGACTCCGCCAGCCCGACGGCGAGTTCGGCGTGGCCGAGCGCAGCTGCGCCGTCGCCGGTGAACATCGCCAACTCGGCAGACACCCAGCCGAACCGCACCGGCAATCGCCCCGGCGACGCGTCCCCTATGCCATCGCGGGCCCGCTGCAGCAGCCGTGCCGACGCCGCAAAGCGACCGATGCCGAGCGCGTCGGCGGCCAGTCCGATCAACGCGTCGGAGCGCGCCTCGGCATCGGGCCCCGCCAGCGCGAGGGCGCGGCCGTCCCACGACCGCGCGTCGACGTGCCTGCCGAGCTGGCGCAGGAACGACGCCCTGGTGCTCATCGCCAGCGAATCGAGCGATCCCGCCCCGGGCGCGCAGTCGAGCGCGTCCAGGTCGGCGAAGCCACTGGCGTATCGACCCTGACCGCCTGCGGCCACCGCACGCTGCCAGGTCTGCAGCGGCGTCCTAGCCGCGGGCAGTGGCCAGCGACCGGGATCGTCGCCGAAGGCGGCGCGTGCCAGGACATCCATCGGATCGGGACGCTATCAATACGTCGACACATGCTCGGCGGGAACCCGGTACCAGCGGGCACGGGTATCAATGTGTCGCGGATTCAACATTGGTTAACAGTTGATGGTGGGCATGTTAATTCGGTATCAACTGCCTACTGAACGCTAGAAACTAGGGGTGCAACGCCGTTCGCTGCGAGCAGCGGAAACGGGACTCGTGATCATTTGGAGGCCGTTTCGTAATCACGCTTCTCGTTGCGGGAGGGTCGCAATGATGAACGTGATGTAAATTCTCCAGCTGCGGATATGCCCTTGAGCACATGTTCGGGCTATTGACTGAATTTCGTGAGCCCTTCTACGTTGTGTGCACGAGTAGTCACTGACGACACCGTGCTCGGATCGGTTCCACGAACCACGCCCTCTCGCAATACGCGAAAGGGGTGCGCAGAGAGGGGTTTTCCTAATGCCACAGCCGCAGCAGCTACCCGGACCCAACGCAGACATCTGGGATTGGCAGATGTCTGGCCTTTGCCGAGGTGTCGACTCATCGATGTTCTTCCATCCCGACGGAGAGCGCGGCCGGGCCCGCGCGCAGCGTGAGATGCGCGCCAAGGAGATGTGCCGGAGTTGCCCGGTCATCACGCAGTGCCGCACCCACGCCCTTGGTGTCGGTGAGCCCTACGGCATCTGGGGAGGGCTGAGCGAGTCGGAGCGCGAGATGCTCCTCAAACGGGGCATTCGCCGCACCGCCTGACATTCGCTGCGCCACCAGACGCAAACTCTGGGACATCCCCAACGAGCTAACCTCAGGCCGACACCAGCGGCTTCAGCGCCTCTCCGACCTTGGTGATGACCCCTGGCGTATAGCCATGGGTCGGCAGGTTGACAATCACACCGTCGACGCCGACGTCGAACACGTTGGTCTTGATCTGCTCTGCCACCTGTTCGGCGGTGCCGCGCACGGCGCGACCGCCGATCGCCTCGGCGACATCGCGGCGGGTGTCGTGGCCGTCGAGCACCACGGTCAGCAGCGTCGAGGTCTCCAGCGTCGAAGGATCGCGGTCGGCTTCCTCGCAGCGCTGCTTGAGCACATCTACCTTGTGGCGCAGCTCTGACATCGGGGTGATCAGGTTGAGGTGATCGGCGTAGCGCGCCGCCAGCCTGAACGTCTTCTTCTCGCCGCTGCCGCCGAGCATCACCGGGATGTGGTCGCGGTAACGGGGCTCGTTGATCGCGCTCTCGGTGTGATACCACTTGCCCGAGAACGTGGGCCGCTCGCCATGGATCATCGGCACGATGATCTGGAGCGCCTCCTCGAGCTTCTCGAATCGCTCGGTGAACGTGTCGAATTCGAAGCCCAACTGCCGGTGCTCGAGCTCGAACCAGCCGGCGCCGATGCCGAGGATCGCCCGGCCGCCGCTGACGACATCCAGCGTCGTGATTACCTTGGCGAGCAGCGTCGGGTTGCGGTAGGTATTGCCAGTCACCAGCGTCGACAGCTGGATCTTCTCGGTCGCGCTCGCCAACGCCCCGAGCGCGGTGTACGCCTCGAGCATCGGCTCGTCCGGCTCGCCAAGCGTCGGCAGTTGGTAGAAGTGGTCCATCACCAGGACCGTGTCGAAGCCTGCGGCCTCAGCCTCCTGGGCCTGCGCCACCACGGCCGGAAAGAGCTCGGCGACGGGGGCGCCGTAGGAGAAGCTGGGAATCTGTAGTCCGAGACGAATGGTCACGACTTGGTTCAACAACCGGGCGACGCGATTGGATTCCCGCGGGCCACTGCGCGCAGGGCCTCGAGAGCCGCAGCCGATTCGCTGCCCGGCTCAGCGCGATAGGTCAGCAGGTGCTGCCCGCCAGAATGCGGGATGTTGAACCTATTGCTGCTCAAATGCAAGTCACCCACCGTCGGGTGGCGCATATGAATCACACTCGCCCGGTAACCCACGTCTGCGCGTGCCCATAGTTCGCGGAATCGCTCACTGACGGAAGATAATTCGTCGATCAGCAACCGCAGGCGCGGATCATCCGGATCGCTGGCCGCCGCTTCGCGCAACCCGCTCACGGCGACATCGGTGGCGTCATCCCAGTCCACGTAGAGGTCGCGGGCGGCAGGTTCGGTCAGCCGCCAACGCAGAAAGTTCTGGCCGGGGGCGAAACCCGGCGACAGTGCGCGAGCGACCGAATTCGCGGCCAGCACATCCAGACATCGGTTGGCCACGATCGCAGGCATCGCAAACTGTTCGATCAGCTCAGCGCTGCCGTCGGCGGCGGTCTCGACCGTCGCGTGATCCCGACGTCCGCTCGCAGGACCGGCCAGCTGATAGAGATACTCGGTCGCCTTGACGTCGAGGCGCAACGCCCGCGCTAGCGCGTCGAGGATCTGGGCGGACGGATTCTTGTCGCGGCCCTGCTCCAGCCGCAGGTAGTAGTCGGAGCTGATGCCCGCCAGCGTCGCCAACTCCTCGCGCCGCAGGCCCTGAACACGTCGCCGCGCACCCGCCACCAGGCCGACGTCCTCGGGTCGGACCTGTCCGCGCCGCGCCCGCAGGTAGTCACCGAGGGCGTTGCTGTCTGCCGCCACCCCGTCAGCCTAAGGCTGTCCCTCCCAACACCAGGGTCAATGCGGTGTCCCCTTCTCGGACACGAGGCGCCCATTGTCGATGTTGTGACGCTTGTAGGACACCTGGAAGGAGCCGAGATGATCGAGCGACAGAACGTCGAGTTCGCCGGCGAAGACGACGTGATTCTGCGCGGCTGGTTGTTCGTGCCCGACAGCCCAGGTCCCCATCCAGCCATCACGATGGCCCACGGCTTCGCCGGCGTGAAGGAACACGGCCTGGAGCGTTTCGCCCAGGTGTTCGCCGCCGCTGGGTTCGTGGTCCTCGTGCACGACCACCGCGGCTTCGGCGCCAGCGACGGATCGCCGCGCTACGACATCGAGCCATGGGTGCAGATCGCCGACTGGCGCCGCGCGATTTCCTTTCTGGAGAGCCAGCCCTTCGTCGATCCCGACCGGATCGGGTTGTGGGGCAGCAGCTATGCCGGCGGCCACGCGATCGTGTTGGGAGCCACCGACCGGCGGCTGCGCGCGGTGGTCGCCCAGGTGCCCACCATCAGCGGGTATCAGCAGAGCCTGCGACGCGTCGCCCCCGACCAGGTGCCGGCGTTGGAGAAGGCATTCGCCGACGACGAACGCAGGCAGTTTCACCACGCGCCACCGGCCACCCAGGCCGTGGTCAGTGCTGACCCGTCGGTGCCTGCCGCCTATCGTGCGCCCGACGCCGTCGCCTTCTACAACCAGCCGGTCCCCGACGGAGTGTGGGCCAACGTCGTCACGCTGCGCTCGACCCGTGCGGCGCGGATGTACGAGCCGGGCACCTGGATCGCCCGGGTTTCGCCGACACCCCTGCTGATGGTCGTCGGCCTGCGCGACACCGTCACCCTCACCGACCTGGCGCTCGGCGCCTACGAAGCGGCTCTGCAGCCCAAGAAGCTGGTCACCATCGATGGCGGTCATTTCGACCCATACCTGAGCCGCTTCACCGAAGCCAGCGGTGCCGCGGTCGCGTGGTTCACCGAACACCTCAACACACCCGTAAACCACTTGGCACAAAGGGAATCGAAAGGGATAAGCCATGTCTGAGCTCAACTACCAAGTCCTGGTCAACGACGGCCTGCGGCGTCAGCGCGAGCAAACTCTGCCGGACGGCAGCCCGCTCATCTCCTCACCGATCGCCTCCACACTGATCTATGGCGATCGCGACGCCGTCCTGGTCGACCCGCCGTTCACCTACGAGCAGGTGCTACGTGTCGGCGACTGGATCGAGAGCTCCGGCAAACATCTGACCGCCGTCTACGCCACCCATGGACACGGCGACCACTGGTTCGGCACCGACCTTCTGCTGCAACGGTTTCCCGGAACGGTCCCGTATGCGACCAACGGCACGATCGCGATGATGCACCAGCAAGGCACCGTAGGCCGTGCTGAGCTGTGGGACGTCGACTTCCCCGGCCAGATACCCCCCAGCCCGGTGGTGTACAAACCCATTCCCGTCGACGGGATCGAACTTGAAGGCCATCGGCTGCTGGCCGTCGAGGTCGGCCACACCGACACCGACCACACCACAGTGCTGCACGTTCCTTCCATCGGCCTCGTCGTCGCCGGCGACGTCGCCTACAACGGTGTACACCAATATCTGCTGGAAAGCGCTCACGGTGGGGTCGAGGCGTGGCTCACCGCCCTGGACAAGGTCGCGGCACTGCAGCCGCGCGCCGTCGTGGCCGGCCACAAGAACAAGGACCTGCCCGACGATCCGGCCATCCTCGACCAGACACGCGACTACCTGCTGAACGCCCGCCGACTCCTCGCCGAAAAGCTCAGCCCCCGCCAATATTTCGACCAGATGATCGCGCTGTACCCGGACCGACTCAATGTCGGCCCCGTCTGGTACACCGCTGTGGCCCTGCTGCCGGAGCGAACCGGCGACTCGTCGATTCGTGACGAAGTCGCGCAGTGGTTCTTCGACGACTACCTGACCACCTGGATCGGCGTCGGAGCAGGAACGATCCAGCGCGGTCCCGAATTCATTCTGGATTACTGGTCCGCGCCCCTGAGTTGGAGCGACGACCAGGGCAGCCGGTGGATCTTGGAACCGCCGGACGTGGTGGCGGTGCAACAGCAGTTGCACATCCGATTGCAGAACGAGGGTTACACCCACACGGCGGTGCCCGACCAGAAGGTGACGGCATACCACGACAACGGCGCGGCGATCGAAGTGATCTGGTCACGTCAGCGCGCCGACGGCACCGAGATCGAACGAGTGGCTGTGCATTTCGAGGTGGCGCGCGGGCCACACGGATGGCGAATTCTCGGCATTCAGGCCGCACCAACAACCAGCGACTCACTTAACACCGCATGGCCGCAAGCGAATTGAAGGGAACCACGATGATCATCGACACCGACGACCTCGACCCAACCTCGAGCTACAAACTTCTCATCGGCAGCGTGCTGCCGCGCGCCATCGCCTGGGTCAGCACCAGGTCTACCTCCGGAGTCGGCAACATCGCACCGGTATCGTTCTTCACCGTCGTCGGCAGATTCCCTCCGGTCCTGTCGATCACACTGCAGCCGCGCTCGGACGGGGTGACCCTCAAGGACACCTTCGTCAACATCCGCGACACCGGAGAATTCGTCGTGAACATCGCGTCGATCGGCCAGGCGGACGCCGTACACCGCTCAGCCCACGAATTCGACACCGACGTGGACGAATTCGAGGAGCTCGGGTTGGAAAAGGCTGCGTCCGAAGTCATTTCCGCTCCGCGTATCGCCGATGCCCCGATCTCCTTCGAGTGCGTCGTACGGCGTCCGCCTGCGATGCCGCCGCTGCCCGACCACGTGGTGTGGGGCCGGGTGAAGCGCATCCACGTGCGCGACGACCTGTACCTGCCCCGCGGCCGAATCGACGTCGGCGCGCTCGGTGCCTTCGGTCGGCTCGCCGCCGAGTACACCCTGGTCAACAACATCTTCACCACGCCGCTCCCCGACGAGCTTGTCGAAGAGGCCGGCTCGCAGCGTGCCGTGCGGCTCGACCAACGCGACACGGACTACTCACCCATCGACACGGCCGAATGGTCGCCGTCCGGCGCAACGAAGACGGTGGCGTAATGACGAAGGTACCCAACGAGTTCCGCATCACCCGTACCCCGGCGGAGACGGCCGGTGCACCCACGGTCTTGTTGATCCACGGCTTCCTCGACGACGCGTCGGTGTGGGACGGCCTCGTCGATTCTCTGGCAGGTGAAGTCGGCGCCGTGCGCTACGACCTGCCCGCGTTCGGCACGCGCAGCGGATCGGTTGCCGAGGCGTGCGACGCAACGCTGGAGTCCCTGGCCGCCGAGGCCGGCGAGGTCCTTGCGGGAATCAGCGGACCGGCGATCGTGGTCGGCCAGAGCCTCGGCACGCAGGTCGCCGAGCTGGTCGCCGCGCAGCATTCGGACCACGTTCGCGGACTGGTGCTGCTCACGCCTGTACCGCTGGGCGGCACACAGCTGCCCGATGAGGTGGTCGCGCCGTTCGGCGCTCTCGGCGGAGACCGCGTTGCACAGCGCCGTTTGCGCGCACAGTTGTCGCCCCACCTCAGCGAGGAACAGCTCGACCGGCTCGCCGACATCGGCGCCCCCGTCGCAGCCGACGTTATCGCCCACTACGTCGACGTGTGGAACAACGGGCTGCGCAACACCCCTGAGACCAGTGCATTCGGCGGCCCAGTACTCATCATCCGTGGCGGCGCCGATGGTTTCGTCACCCAGCAAGCCGTCGATGCCATCAGCTCACGCTTCGTCGAACCCGACGTGAACGTCATCGATGAGGGCGGGCATTGGGTGCACGTCGAGTACCCCGGGTCGGTTGCGACGATGATTCTCGACTTCACCGATGCGATCACAGGGGTGACGTCGTGAGCCGGCCGCTGGAACACGAGCTCTTCGTCACGAAGCAGATCCCGCAGTCGGGACGCGGCCCGCTACCCGATGGCAGCACACGAATGTGGTCACCGATCACCTCCACGCTGATCATGGGACGCCATGACGCCGTGCTGGTCGATCCACCGCTCACCACAACGCAAGCCGCCGAGGTCGGTGATTGGATCGCGGCGTCGGAACGAAAACTGCGGCAGATCTACATCACCCACGGTCACGGCGACCACTGGTTCGGCGCAATTCCGTTGCTGCAGAGGTTCCCTGGCGTCACCGTGCTAGCGACGCAGGGAACGGCGGAACTGATGCGGGCGCAGAACGATCCACGGTTCCGTGCCGACTTCTGGGACCTGGTGTTCCCTGGACAGGTACCCGCAGGCGAGCTGACGGTGACCGTCGTCGACGAGCGCGGTTTCGACATCGACGGCGTCGCACTCGTTCCCGTCGAGGTCGGTCACACCGATACCGACGCGACCACGATGCTGCATGTGCCCGACGTGGGTCTGCTCGTCGCGGGCGACGTCGTCTACAACGGGGTGCACCAGTACCTGACGGAGTCCGGTGGCGTCACCGGGATCGACGAATGGCTCACCGCGCTCGACATCGCCGAGGCCCTGAGCCCCGCGACAGTGATTGCGGGCCACAAGAATCCACGCGCGGTCGACAACCCGTCGCAGATTCAGGCAACGCGGCGGTATTTGACCGACGCACGCAGACTGCTCGAGTCGTCGGAATCCGCGCAGGCGTTCTATGAGGAGATGCTGCGTCTACACCCCAACCGCATCAACCCCGGCGCGTTGTGGGGTGCGGCCATCACGCTGTTTCCAACGGCATGATCTAGACGTCGAGCGGATTGGCCTCGAGACCGGCGAGTCGTGTGCCGCGGCTGCGGCGGCGAGCCGCCAGGCGACGTCGCCGAACCTTCCACGAGCTCCATTCGCCGAGCGCGACGCCGGCTGCGAGCGCGGTTCCGACCGCCAGTGCACCCAACACCGATGCGAACCCGACGGCGTGCTGGTCGTTGAGAATCGCGTAGATGCCGTGCAGCAGGGCCAGGCCCGGCAACAGGGGCACGATGCCCGCGATCGAAACAACCATGGGCGGTGCGAGTTTGCGGCGTTCCATCAGCCGGCCGACCAAGCCGATCGGCACCGCTGCGACGAACGACGCCACCACGGGACCCAAACCCGCGCCCTGAGCCAGTAGGAACGCGATGGTGCCTGCGGCACCGCCCAATGCCGCGGCTACCGCCGCGGTCCGTTCGGCGTAGCACGCCAGGGCGTAGGCCGCTGCGCTCGCCGCGCCGAACGCGACACGTGCAGGCAGCTCAGCCAGGGCAGGTGGGGCGTCCGGGCCAATGGCGACGAACGGCGCGCCGAAGCGGTTGGCGAGGTGCAGTACCAGCGCCACGCCTGCGATCGTCGCGGCCGTCATCATGAGCAATTCGAAGAAGCGGCCCGCGGCGGTGACCGGGGCACCCGAGATGACGTCGCCGACCGAGCCCACCAGCGAGAGCCCGGCGAGGAGTACGACCAGGCCGGCGGCGATG
>Ga0193743_1000783_pt1 | contig 24868 bp, 24 predicted proteins | sample L2c2metaG_FD_143038 | JGI IMG/M metagenome (GOLD analysis project Ga0193743, IMG submission 143038) | Soil microbial communities from a riparian zone of the East river system, Colorado, United States - L2c2 | ecosystem: Environmental > Terrestrial > Soil > Riparian zone | place: USA: East River...
CGCCACGTACGGCCGGGAGCCGTCCGGGGAGAGCCCGATCCCGTTCGGCTGCATCATCGGGTGCACCACCTCGGTGATCGACGACCCGTCCGTGGTGGCGTAGTACACCGCGCCGGTGTCGAAGTCCCTGGGGCGGCGTTTGCCCAGGTCGGTGAACCAGAACCCACCGTGGGAGTCGAACACAATGTCGTTGGGCCCGCGCAGCCCGCGCCCGCCCACCTCGGTATAGAGATCAGTGAAGGCGCCGGCATCCGGGCCGTCCAGGATCACCCGCTGGATCGAGCCACCCTTGTAGTCGGCGGACTGGTTCCCCGGGGTGGTGAACCCGTTCTGGTCATGCCACTCGAAGCCGCCGTTGTTGCACACGTACGCGGCGCCGTCCGGGCCGATGGCCGCTCCGTTCGGGCCGCCGCCGAGCTCGGCGACCACGTCCAGCCGGCCGTCCGGCCAGACCCGGGACAGCGTGCCGCGCTGGATCTCCACCAGCAGCACCGAGCCGTCGCGCAACGCCACCGGGCCCTCCGGAAACTGCAGCCCTCGGGCGATCTCACGCATCGGCATCCCCGCCGCGGGTCTTGTTCGGCCCGGCGAAGCCGAACAGGTATCCGGCGACCTTGCGCATCTGGACTTCCTCCGATCCCTCGGTGATCCGGTAGCGGCGGTGGTGACGGTAGATGTGTTCGAACGGGGTGTGCCGGCTGTAGCCGAGGCCGCCGTGCACCTGCATGGCCCGGTCCGCGGCGTCGCAGACCAGCCGGTTGGCCCGGTAGTTGCACATGGAGACCTTGTCGCTGATCTGCATGTGCGGCACCCGGTCCAGCTCCCACGCCGTCTTGTGGACCAGGCCGCGGACCAGCTCCGCCTCGGTGTGCAGCTCCACCAGCGGCCACTGGATGGCCTGCCGGGTGGCCAGCGGCTGTCCGAACGTCTTGCGGGCCCGGGCGTAGGCCACGCTGCGGTCGATGCAGAACTGGGCGGCGCCCACCCCGGAGGCTGCCTGTCGGATCCGGTTCTCGTGCATGAACGTCTGCGCGACGGCCAACCCGCCGCCCTCATCGCCGAAGATCGCGCTGTGCGGCACCCGCACGTCCCGCAGGGTGACCTCGGCGTGGTCGGTGGGCATGTTCAACGTCCACCAGTGGAAGTCCACCGAGAAGCCGGGGGCGTCGGTGGGCACGAAGAACGCGGTGATGCCGCGCGCATCGCCGTCCTTGCCCGAGGTCCTGGCGAACACCACATCCTCGGTGGCTGTGTGCATCCCGGAGTTGAACCGCTTGGCCCCGTTGAGCACCCAGTCGTCACCGTCGCGCACGGCGGTGGTGTCCATCCAGGTGGCGTCGCTGCCGTGCTCCGGCTCGGTCAGCCCGAACCCGATCCGCTTCTGGCCGGCGAGCATCGGCTCCATGTACTCGGCCAGCTGCTCGACGGAACCGAAGCCCAGCAGCATGTGCGCCACCGGGAAGTTGCCCACCACCGAGGACTCGTTCTGCAGGTCGTTGTGCAGCCCCAGGCCCTTGTGCGCCAGGTGCTCGCGGATCACCGCCATGTCGAGGTTGGACCCGCCCGAGCCGCCGACCTCCTTGGGCAGCCCGTAGCGGAGCCAGCCGGCCCGATCCGCGCGCCGCTTCATCTCCCCGAGCAGCGCCTCCCACTCCGGTCTCGGGGTGCCGCCCGCCTCGAAGTCGGTGCGCGCCCACTCCCTGCGGTGGTCGAAGAACCGCTCGTTGTCGTCCTGGCGCTGCAGCGGGTTGATCTCCCGCTCGATGAAGTCATCCAGATCGGCCAGACGTTGGACCAACTCGACGGGCAGCTCAAATTCCACGAACCCTCCTAAACGACCGTTCAGCCAGCATTGCATTCCCGCCGCGCCCGGGGAAGACGTCCCCGGGCGCCCCCGCCACGACCGGGTGACCTGTCCCCGGTGCCCCGGAGGATCCCCCGCGCAGGGGGTGTCCAGCCGGTCCGGGTAGGTGAGGCTGAAGGCTTCGGCAGGTCAACGGTGTCCCGGTCCCGGCGCGCGATCGCCGGGCGCTCCGGTGGGAGGTGTCGAACACATGGACGATCTACGACGCCGGACACGCGGCCTGTTCGCCTTCGGCCGAGGCATCCTCGCCCTGGACACCGCACCGGCCTGCCTGACCGCGCGGTTCCGATTGGCCTCGATCAAGCCGTCTGCCCGGGCGGTGGACCGTTATCTGGCCATGCTGCTGAGCACACCCGACCTGGCGGAGGCCACCAGCGGAGTGGTGCTGCACGCGGCGGCGTTCGACCGGCTCACCGCACGCGGCCGCGAGCTGTCCGAGCGGCTGCGCGAGGCGGGCATCCTGCTCGGCGTGCGCGCGGACGCCGGCTCCGAGCCGCTGTCCGCCGACGGCCGGGAGCTGGTCACCACCGGCGTGGATGGATTGGCCGCCCGGCTGCGCGGGGTGGCGGAGCGGGGTGCCTCGTTCGCCGTGTGGAGCGCCGTGACCAGCACCGATCCCGACGCGCTGCGGGTGCTCACGGCCAACAGCCAGGCCGCGGCGCGCTTCGGCTACGTCTGCCAGCAAGCCGGCCTGGTGCCGGTGATCAGGGTGGGTACCCGTCTCACCGGGGGCTCCGCCGCCCTGGCCGACGGGCTGTTCTGCCCCAGGTCGGCGGCGGTGGCGGCCGCGCTGCTGGGTGTGTGCGGGCATCTCGAGGATCTCGGCGCCGACCTCGGCGCGGTGGTGATCAGCACCGATCCGGGGAGCGGCGGACCAGCGTCGGCCGGCGGGCACCGGCTGGCCGGCGATATCCCAGAGCCGAGAGTCGGTGGATTCCCGCTGGGCGGCGGATTCCCCGAGCCGCTGGCCGGGCCGCTGGCCGCTCTGCCCGGTTCGCTCGGCGGGGTGGCGTTGACCGGCGGCTGGCCCTCGCCGAGCGCGGCCGCCGCGGCGGTGGCCAGGGTGTGCCTCGCGGAACCACCGTGGCCGGTCACCTTCTACCTCGGTCGGCAGCTCACCCAGCCCGCGCTGGCCGCCTGGGGCGGGCGCTCCTCGTCCATTCTGGCCGGGCAGCGGGCCCTTCGCGCTGGCCTGGTCACCGCGTCCGCCGCCCTGCCCGGCGAGCGTTTCCCGGTGCGTGTCCCCCAGTAACCGCCAGTGGTTCTCAGCTGTGCGCCGAACTCTGGGAGCTAGGGGGATCTCCGCTTACAGTGGTCGGATGGAGCTCACTGGTGAGGCGGACCTGTCGGCGGGCTCCTTGCTTCGCGGGCAGCGCCGCTCCCGGCCGCCCTCGCTGGCGCTGTACGTGACCGAACCGGCCAGGGGTGCGGTGGAGTTCGCCGCGCTGCCGTTCGCTCGTCCGTGGTTGGCCATGGCCCCCCGCGGCGACGGGCACGGGGTGCTGGCCCTGCCCGGGCTGATGGCCACCGACACCAGCATGGCGCCGATGCGCGGATTCCTCCGCCGCCTGGGCTACCACACCCGGGGCTGGCGGCTGGGCCGCAACCTCGGACCCACCGAACAGGTGCTGGACCAGCTGCCCCGGTCGCTGGAATCCCTGGCCGACCGCACCGGCGGCCCGATATCCATCGTGGGCTGGAGCCTGGGCGGCATCTACGCGCGCGAGCTGGCCAGGGAACATCCCGCCCTGGTCCGCCAGGTGATCACCATGGGCAGCCCGTTCGCCCTGGTGCATTCCCGGCAGAGCCGGGCCGGCGGCGCCTACCGGCTGCGCGGCTACCTGCACGCCGAGCCGAGTCGCCTGCCCTCCCGGGCCCGGTTGCGCCGGCCGATCCCGGTGCCGTCCACCGCCGTGTACTCCCGGTTGGACGGGATCGTCTCCTGGCGAGCGTGCATCGAGGCCACCAGCGAGATCCACCAAAACGTCCCGGTGCGCTGCAGCCACCTGGGATTCGGGGTGGACCCCGCCACGCTCTGGCTGCTGGCTGACCGGTTGGCCCAGCCGGCGGACGAGTGGCGGCCGTTCCAACCGCCTCGGTGGCTGCGCGCGCTCTACCCGGTGGCCCGATGACCGCGCGTCCGGAGAGCGGCACGGGCACCCGCGAGGCGCCATGGTCCTTCGCCGCCCCCTGGGGCGCCCGGGGCTGGGTGACCGACCTGGACGGTCCGGTGCACTGGATCGAGTTCGACCGGCCGGGCGGTACCCCGCCCAGCGGTGGCGCGGCAGGCGACGCCCCGCCGATCGTGTTCGTGCACGGCCTGGGCGGGTCGCACCTGAACTGGATGCCGGTCGGCCCGACGCTGGCCACCGACCGGCGGGCGGTGGCGCTGGACCTGCGCGGCTTCGGGCTGACCGAGGGCAACCGGAGGACCTCGACGGTGGCGGCGAACGTGCGGCTGCTGGACCGGTTCGTCCGCGAGGTCGTCGGCACCCCGGTGGTGCTGGTGGGCAACTCGATGGGCGGACTGATCTCGCTCGTGCAGAGCCGGGTGCACGCTGACACGGTTGCCGGCGTCGTGCTGCTCGATCCGGCGCTCCCCCAGCTCGGCCAGCGCCCGGACCTGCGGGTGGTTGCCCAGTTCCTGGCCTACGCGATGCCGGGCGTCGGCGAGATGTACATGCGCGCGGCCCGCACCAAGTTGTCGCCGAGGCAGTACGTGCAACAGGTCCTCGAACTGTGCTTCGTCGACCCGACCCTGGCGCGGGCCGACCTGGTGGAGGCCCTGGTCGCGCTGGCCGAGGAGCGCCGCCGGCTGGGCAGCACGGAGGCGGCGTTCCTGAGCGCGGCCCGGTCCATGATCCGGGTGATGAGCAACCCTCGCCGCTTCGGCGCGGAAATCCGCGGTATCCAGGTGCCGGTGCTGCTGATCAACGGCGAGGGCGACCGGCTGGTGTCCATCGCCTCGGCCCGGGCCGCGGCGGCGGCCAATCCCCGCTGGGAGTCCCGATTCCTGCCCGGCGTCGGGCACACGCCGCAGCTGGAGGCACCCGACCTGGTGCTGGACGCCGTAACCGGCTGGCTCGACCGCCACCCAACACTGCGCCCCACCCGAGGCATCGCCTCCTAACCAACCCCGCCCCCCCCCCCCACCCCCACCGCCCCGACTTGTCGTGTCTTTTTCGAACGACAAGTCGCAGTTGTCGCGTCTTTTTCGAACGACAAGTGGCGGCTCAGTCGCACCCCCGCCACGGAGCCACGCCGGTAACCAGCCTCACCCCGCGCTATTGAACTTCTGGTCAATAGGCTATTGACTGCGGGGTCAATAGCGCCGTACCGTGGGTATGTGGCAAGGACGCGACTCAGCCTCGACCATCGGCGCGAGCATCTGCTCCGCGCCGGGGTTCAGCTGTTGGGCGAGCACGACGGGCCGCCCCCGGTGGACGCCATCGCCAAGGCGGCCGGCGTGTCGAAGGGGCTGCTCTACCACTACTTCCCGGACAAAGATGACTTCCTGCTCGAGGTGGTCCGCTCGGCCAACCTGGAGATCAGCGCCGCGACCGCGACCGATCCGAACCGCCCGGTCGACGAGCAGATCGCGCAGGCGGTGGACGGCCTGCTCGACTACGCGCAGGCGCATGCGGCCGGCATGCGGGTCATCTTCGGCATCAAGTACCAGAGCCCCACCGTGCTGCGGTTGGTGCGCGAGCAGCGGGCGGCCAGGGTGGAGCGGGTGGTCGAGCAGGTGGCGAGCGCCCGGCCGGACAGCGCCGAGGTGATCAGGGCCTCCGCCGCGCTGCACACCGCGCTGCACGGCGCGCTGGCCTTCATGGAGAGCGCGATGCTGCGCTGGCTGGAGGAGCACAACCTGGAGCGCCCGGCCATGCGCACGCTGCTGATCGGCGCGCTGGCCGGGGCACTCGCACTGGCCCAGCAGATCGACCCGGAGCTGCGCCTGGAACCGTCCAACCTGGTCACCCCTGCCGAGGACCGGGAGGCCCAGCGATGACCCGCACAGCACGAGTGAGGCAAGCCGCGGCGCGTACGCGCCGTCAAATCAACGGTGGAGGTGCGTGATGTCGGCACGGGTGATGGCCAGGTGGGCGGCGAGCCACGGGCTGATGCGGCTGGCGCTGAACCGGGGGGCCCGACAGGGCAACCTGGACGCCCGGCTGATGGTCGACCCGGCGTACCTGGCCGATCCGTTCCCCTACTACGAACAGCTGCGCGAGACGTACCCGCTGAGCAAGGGCGGTCTGGCCTGGGCATCGGTGCACCACGACGTCTGCACAGAGGTGCTGCGCAGCGACGACTTCGGGGTGGCCCGTCCCGACCTGATCCTGCCTCCGCCGGCGCGGGCGGTGCTGAAGGTGGTCGGTACCCGCACCTCGGCCGGCCCGATCGACCCGCCGTCGATGCTGGCCGTCGACCCACCGGACCACACCCGCTACCGCAAGCTGGTCAGCCGGGTGTTCACCGCGAAAGCGGTGGCCGCGCTGCGCGAGCGCACCGCGATCGTGGCCGACGACCTGCTCGACCAGCTGGCCAGCGGCGACCACGGCGAGCCGGTGGACCTGGTGGCCGGGTACGCCAGCCTGCTGCCGGTCACGGTGATCTCGGAGATCCTCGGCGTGCCGGTGAGCATGCGGGAGCAGTTCCTGCACTGGGGCGACGGCGCGGCGGCGTCGCTGGACCTGGGGCTGTCCTGGTCGCGTTTCCAGCGCAGCGAGGCGGACCTGGACGCGTTGCACGAGTGGTTCCTCGGGCACTTCGCCCGGCTGCGCGCCAACCCGGGCGAGGACATCCTTTCCCAGCTGGTCGCTCTGGTGGACGACGACGGCGGCCGGCTGTCCGAGCCGGAGCTCTCCGCCACCGCGCTGCTACTGCTCGGCGCCGGGTTCGAGACCACGGTGAACCTGATCGGCAACGGCGTCGCGGCGCTGTTCGCCCACCCCGAGCAGCGGGCCGAGCTGGCCGAGGACCCGTCGCTGTGGCCGAACGCGGTGGAGGAGGTGCTGCGCTTCGACTCCCCCGTGCAGCGCACCGCGCGCCGCGCCAAGCGGGACACCGAGGTGCACGGGGTGCCCGTGCAGGCGGGCAACGTGGTGGTGACCATGCTCGGTGGGGCGAACCGGGATCCCCAGAAGTTCGACCACCCAGATCGCTTCGACATCCACCGGGCCAACGCACGCGAGCACGTGGCGTTCTCCAGCGGCATTCACTACTGTCTGGGCGCCGCGCTGGCCAAGATGGAGGGCGAGGTGGCGTTGCGGCGGCTGTTCGAGCGGTTCCCGCAGCTCACCCCGGCCGGGCCGGCACACCGACGGCCCACCCGGGTGCTGCGCGGCTACGACGCCATGCCGGTGCTGACCAACGCCCGCGCGGTCGCCCACTGACCGCGGCACGCCAAGCGGACCCTCCTCGGAGCGCCCTGAACAATGCATGCTCTGCTACGCGGCGCCCAGTCGGCGCCTCGCGGCGTTGTCGTCGCGGCCGATACAACCCCGGTATCGGCCACTCCCATCACACGACCCGATGCGACGCACTGGATCACCGCTCGCGACGAGCGGCATCATTCAGGACCCTCCTAGCCCCGGCCGATCCACGGCATCCCGGTGGCCGCAACGGTCAGGAACTGCACGTTGGCGGAGAGCGGTAGGCCGGCCATGAAGAGCACCGCCTCGGCCACGTGTCCGGTGTCGAACGTGGGCTCCGGGCGGACGCTCCCGTCGGCCTGCGGCACCCCCTTGGACATGCGTTCGGTCATGTCGGTCGCCGCGTTGCCGATGTCGATCTGACCGCAGGCGATGCCGAACGGCCGGCCGTCCAGCGACAGCGACTTGGTCAGCCCGGTGATCGCGTGCTTGGTCGAGGTGTACCCGGCCGACCCTGGCCTGGGCACGTGCGCGGAGATGGAGCCGTTGTTGATGATGCGGCCGCCGGTCGGGTCCTGCCGGCGCATCAGCCCGAACGCCTCCCGGGCGCACAGGAAGGATCCGGTCAGGTTGGTGTTCACACACGTCCGCCACTCGTCGACGGAGACCTCGTCCGGTAGACCGGACGGGCCAAACGTGCCGGCGTTGTTGAACAGCACGTCCAACCGCCCCCACTGGTCGCGCACCGCCTCGAACAACGCCGCCACCGACTTCTCGTCGGTCACGTCGGTCGGCACCACCAGCGCCCTGGGGTGGCCGTCCGCGGTCGCCGCCAGCGCGTCCTCCCGCCGGCCGGCCAGCGCGACCTGGTATTCCGCGTCGAGCAGGGCGCGGGCCACCACCCGCCCGATGCCGGAGCCCGCGCCGGTGACAACCGCGGTAGGGATGTTCGTCGTCATGTGCACCTCGACATTCAGGTGGCTTGGCGCGGCGGGGCGCCGGTCATCAACAACATAGTGAACCGGGCCCACACCGGCGAGCACGAGACCGGCGAACACAAGACCGGACTCCGCACGACAAGCGACGGGGTACCCGGCAAGCCGGGCGGCCAAACGGCTTTGGCCCCGTTTCCTCCGTGACTTGCTCACTGTTTGTTGTGATCGGTTGTGGGTATTCCTGAGTGGTCCGATGCGATCACCGCATCAGCGATTCTCAACAGGAGAAAAAATGATTGTACTCGGCGTCATCCTTCTTCTTTTGGGATGGCTTCTTGGCATCTCAATTCTCAGTACCGTCGGCACCATTCTGCTGGTGGTCGGCCTCGTGCTGCTACTGCTGGGCTCGGTCGGACGCCCGCTCGGTGGCAGGCGCTGGTACTACTGACCCGGGTCCCGAGTCGGAGGCGATCGAGCCTCCGACTCGGGGCACTCAACCCACCGAGCACTGATCAAAAGTGCCACCAGGAACGCTTCGCCGAGGCGGGCAGCGAACTGGTGACCAACACGCGATACAAGGCCGGGCGGCGCACCCAGGCGACGATGAGCGCGTACTGGCCGCTGACCGCCGGCGGCACCGCGCTCGGGATGCTCCCGGCCGGGTAGTCGCCTCGATAGACGATCAGGCACGCCCTCGGGATGGACGGACCGGCCTCGGCGCCCGGGCTGGCCCCGGGCTGCTTGGTGAGCGGGGTGGACGGCGGCGAGCCGACACCGGCCTCCTGGGTGATCGCGTCCACATCACGCTTGTTGATCGGGCGCACCAGGGTGAGCGTGCCCTGCCCGTGGACCACCTCACTGGCCAGTGGCAACACGGCGGCACAGCGGTCCACGTCGTTGTGCGCCGACGCCCCGCCCCCCGGGGAGGCGCAGCCAGCCAGCGCCAGACCGGCCAGCACCGCCCCCGCCAGCAGCCCGCCGCGGCGGGCCGCCCGGGACCGGCGCGATCGGCGGAAGCCGAAGGAGACGGTCATCGCGCTTCTCCCCGAGGAGCTGGAGCAGCCATGGCCTCGGTTGCCGGGCGCTGAGGCGCCCAGATGCGAAGGGCGAGCCAGGCGAGGCCACCGAGCGGGATGCAGACCCAGTAGGTGACCAGACGATAGAGCAGGACGGCTGCGAAGGTAATGGTCTCGGAGCCGCCGAACGCGACGAGTGCCAGGGTGAGGCTGCCCTCCACCACGCCGATGCCGCCCGGAGTGATCGGCAACGCGGCCGCGACCTGGCTGGCGCAGAAGGCCAGGAGCAGGCCGGCCCACGGGGGCGAGGTGCCGACCGCCTCGTAGGCCATGCCCAAGATCGAGATGCTGCAGAGCCAACTGGCTGTCATGAACCCGAAGGCGAGGGCTCCGGTGTGCACGGGCAGCCGGATGACCCGGAGCTCGGCCACCCGCCGCCGCACCCAGTCCCGCGCCCTGGCGACCGTGCCGTGCTCCTGTCCGGAACTCTCCGGGGCGCCCAGCGGCTCGGACTCGTAGCCCAGCGGGGAACCGACCGCCGAGCCCCGTGACAGGCCTACCCCAGAGCCCACCATCGAGTCCGCCGCGGCCCGCCTGACCCGGTGGCGCCGAGCCAGCGCATAGCCCACCCCCACCAGGACCAGGGCGGCGAGCAACCCGATGCTGAGCGCCCGCAGCCCGGGTATCGGATCCGCCGTCCCGGCCACCTGCACCGCGATGATGGTCAACAGTGTCAGCGAGGCGACATAGAACACGCTGCAGACCGTGTACATCCACGCGGCCACGGTCGCATCCACGCCGCGTCGGCGAAGCACCCCGAAGAGCACTACCCCGGACGCGGCGAACCCCAACGGAAGACAGTAGGCGGCCGCGTCCCCGGCCAGCGTCCCGGCGCTCAGTACCGTCAGGCCCGGCGTTGCCGGCCGACTGCCCGCCGCCGATCCGCCGCCCGACGCCACCGGATCGACGGGCGCCGCGTACGTCTGCCGCACCCCGCGCCGCAGCACGACCACGTGGGCAGCGCCGCGGCACAGATATGAGGCCAGCTCAGCAACCAGCGCGGCGCCGACCCAGCCCCAGTGTGGCCTGGTCAACGTGTCGGCCGCCGCGAGGACCTCGTCGCTGCTGTCGTACAACACGTTGGCGGCCACAGCCGCGGCCACCAGTCCGAGCGCGACCAGCACAAACCGTCGCCAGCGCGGCCGGCCGGGACCGGTCACGAGATCGACTTGCCGGACGGGCCGTTGGCTCACTCTTATCACGCTAGAGGATCGGGGCCCGACGGATGGTGAACGCGCCAAGGCTGTCGCGGTCACCGCGCCAGACCCACCACCCGCCGATTTGCCCTCCGGTCGAACCCCCGCCGACACCCGGGCGGATGGCCAGGTCGGGCCGGATCAGGCCTGCTGAGCCGGTCCGGGAAGCCCTCGCCGGCCGGCCTTCCGGGCTTCACCTGGTCGGTTAGCTTGGTGCCGAGCGTCAAGGTCCACACGGACACCCCGAAGGTCAACCCCGGTGCGGGTTGTGCGACGCTCAATGAAGTGACGGCGTGGTCAAACCCGCGACCGGCCTAGCGGTCGGAATTGACGCGGGGTGCGGTGAAGCGGTCCCGACGCGTAGCTGGCTCGGGGTCGAGCAATGCGGTTGGCCACTCACGGTTCGCTTGGCCATTCAGCGTTTCCCAGAGCCGATGCCCGTCGTTGGACAGTTGCCGTGTGAGTTGTGTTCAAACCCGTGAGGGGGGCGTTTTAGTGGAGCGTGCCAGGGTCTTTATCGTTGGCTCGGGAGTCGTCGGTACGGCTACCGGCCGAGGGCTGGCCGACGCCGGACATGAGGTGACGTTTATCGACATCTCAGCCGCGCGGATTCGCCAGTTGCTCGACTGGGGCCTCGACGCCCGAGACCGACTGGACCTGGCCGACGAGCCTGAGTCGATCATCTTCCTCACGCTGCCAACTCCGCATGAGGGCCACAAGTACGACCTGTCCGCGTTCTCCGCCGGAACCGCCTCCGTCGGCGCGGCGCTCAAGGACGCTGCCGCCAGGCACACCGTCGTGGTGCGCTCCACGGTTCCGCCGGGCAGCACCGAGGGCCTGGTCCGGTCGCTGCTCGAGGAGCGCTCCGGCAAGAAGGCGGGCGAGGGCTTCGCGCTCGCGTCGAACCCGGAGTTCCTGCGCGCGGTCAGCGCCGAGAAGGACTTCGCGCACCCGTGGATGACGGTGATCGCCTCCCGGGACGAGGACACCCTGCAGCGGATGACCGACCTGCTCAGCCCGTTCGGCGGCGAGCTGCGGACCTTCGAGGACCCGGCGTCGGCCGAGATGATCAAGTGCGCGCACAACATCTTCAACGCCACCAAGATCAGCTTCTGGAACGAGATGTGGCTGGTCGCGCAGCGCCTCGGCGTCGACCTGGACGCGGTGGCCAGCACCGTGGCCAAGTCGGCCGAGGGCTCGATCAACCCCAAGTACGGCATCCGGGGCGGGGCGCCCTACGGCGGAATGTGCCTGCCCAAGGACACCTGCGGCTTCCTCGGCTTCGCCGAGACGATCGGCGTGGAGATGCCGCTGCTGTCCGCGGTCGTTGAGGTCAACGACCGGCTGGTGGCGCTCGGCGCCAAGGAGCTGGACCCGCGCACCGACGGCGGTGTCAGCGAAGTCGACGGCGTTGCCGGTCGGGACATCGCCTGACCTAGGAGCGCCCTGAACAGGACCCTCCTAGCCCTGGTCGAACGGTGCGCAGCGCTACCCGGTCACAGTGCCGGGTAGCGCTGCGCACTTTCCGGGGGTTTACGGGCCGCGCCGAACGGGCGGTCCCCCCGGGACGAAGCTGAACGCGGCGAAGTCGGCGTGCTGGTTGCTCGGGCTGGCCCAGGACTCGTCGCTCCCGCCGAAAAAGGTGGAGAAGAACAGCCCGTCGACGTGCACCCGGTCGGTGGTGCGGTAGTTGAGGCCGCCCTGGGTGAATACAGTGCGCCCGTTCATCCAGACCGTGATGGTCCCGTCGTTGCGACCTGGGGTGTTCAGCACGACGCGCTGCGCGATCCGGATCCAGCTCCCGGTGGTGAATCGCCACCGGCCCCGCCCGAGCGAGGCCCCATATCCCTTCTCGGTGGGCAGGTAGGCGTAGACCTCGCCGGCCCCACCCGCGCGCCACATGAAGCGGGTGGAGAAGCCGGCCGCCTCGTGCCGCCCGCCGCTGCCGGCATCGCCGCCGAACAGGCCGGGCAGCTTGCCGCCCTTCACGAACTGGAAGCCGGGCTGGAACCGGACGTAGTAGATCAGCGTCATGTTGTCCGCGGAGCGCGGCACGCGCAGGTAGGCCTGGGCGCCGCCGTCCTCAGCGCCGCCACGGGCGGCGGTCGGCGAGGCCGAACCGGCCGGATAGCTCACCCGGATCAATCTGCCGGTCGGCGCGGTCCGGTCCTGCAAGAGGCGGGCCCGATCCAGGCCGAACGTGCCGTGATCGATCCAGCTCAGGGTATTGCCGAAGAAGGCGGCCAGATCGCCGAGTTCCTTGGGCGCGCCGCCGGGAGCGGCCAGGACGGCTTCCGACATCGGGCCGGGATCTGGCGGGACGGCGTCCGGCGGCCCGGGATCCGAGGGCGCCAGGATCGCCGGCGGACCACCCGCCGACCCGGCGATCGGCGGTGCGAGATGCGGACCCACCGGCGGCGCGGCGATCGCGGTCCCCTGGCTGGCCAGCGTCACCGCCACCGCGCTCAGCAGCGCGGCCCAGATGAAATGCGGATTACTCATCGGTCATCACCACGCCGGAGCCGGCGGCCATTTGCCGGCAGCGACAAGACATGACTCGGCCTCCGAATGCGGTACTCCCGGTTGTGTTGTGGGCGGCCGTCCTCGGCCACCACTCCACCTGCCCCACTAGCCACGGTGGTCACTTAGATTATCGATGGTCACTCTGTTCACAGAGGATAAGCACATTCGGCGCGAAGGCGTCGCGGTTTCACCAGGCCGCATGGTCTCGTCCGGCAGGTCTCGCAAGACGCCGGAAATTGTGATAGCGCAGGGTCACCTCGGGGCGAAGGCCCGTCCTATCCCGGCGCAAGCAGCGGCGACCGCCCCGCGCCGAGGCCCGGCGTGATCGAATGACCGGACCGAACCGAGCCGCAACGGAAGGAGACGCCGGTGGCGGACCATCCGACGCGCACCGAGTTCCAGCACGACGGGCTGACCCTGGTCGGCGACCTGTGGCGAGCTGCCCAACCGCTCGGCACGGTCGTGCTGCTGCACGGCGGCGGGCAGACCCGGCACTCCTGGCACCGCACCGGCCAGCGGCTGGGGGCCGCCGGATGGACCGTAGTGAGCATGGACGCCCGGGGCCACGGCGAGTCCGGCTGGTCACCCGAGCGGGACTACAGCATGGATGCCCTGGTCGGTGACCTGCGCGGCATCGTGGCGAGTCTGGATCAGCGGCCGGTGTTGGTCGGCGCTTCGATGGGCGGCAGCACGGCGCTGGTCGCACAGGGGAACGACCCGGAGCTGGCCCTCGGGCTGGTGCTGGTGGACATCGTGCCCCGGATCGAGCCGGCCGGAGTCGCCCGGATCACCGCCTTCATGTCCGCCCGGCCGGACGGGTTCGCATCGCTGGACGAGGTGGCCGAGGCGATCCGGGCCTACAACCCCCACCGGCGGCGGCCACCCACCGAGCAGGGGCTGCGCAAGAACGTCCGGCAGGGGCCCGACGGGCGCTGGTACTGGCATTGGGACCCGGCGTTCCTGCTGCGCGGCGACGAGCCGGTCCGCAGCGAGCGCCGGGAGCGGATGGCGGCCGCGGCCCGCGCGATCCGGGTACCCACCCTGCTGGTCCGAGGCAAGCAGTCGGACGTGGTCAGCGACGAGGGGGTTGCCGAGCTGCGCTCACTGATCCCGCACGCCCAGCTGGCCGACGTCCGCGAGGCCGGGCACATGGTCGCCGGTGACGACAACGACGTATTCACCGAGAAACTGGTGGACTTCCTGCTCAGCGCCGCACCCGGCGGAGCCAGCGACGCCGGCTGAGCGGACCCTCCTATGCCGCACCGGAGTGCACGTTGAGCCGGGTCCGGTCGGCCCGGAACAGGTCCACGGAGTACTCGATCGGCCCGCCGAGCTGGTCGTAGCCCACCCGCTCCAGCCGCAGCACCGGGGTACCGACCGGCTGGTTGAGCAGGGCGCCGACCGGTTCGTTCACCGTGACCAGGTCGATCGCCTCGTCGGCGCTGCACACCGACACCCCGCACGCGGTGCGCAGACCTTCGTAGACCGAGCCCAGGTAGGTGTCCAGGATGCCCGCGCACCTGCTGGCGGTGAGGTACATCCACTCCAGGGAGAGGGTGTCGCCGTCGGCGTAGCGCAGCCGCAGCAGCGAGACCACCTGCCCGTCGGGCTCGATGCCCAGACAGCTGGCGGCCCTCGGCGGTGGTGGTCGCAGCCTGGCCGAGATGACCCGGGTGCCCTCGCGAAACCCCTGCTCATGCAGCATCTGGGGGACGCCCTTGACGGTGTTCAGGCTGCGTTCCAGGCGCCGGCCGAACTCGACCTCGGCCAGGTCCTCCGGGGCGCCGTGCCCCACCGCGGTGAGGTAGGCGCCGCCGGCCCGGCCCCGCACCCGGCGAATCACCCCGTCGCGCTCGAGCAGCTCGAGTGCCTTGCGCAGGGTGGTGCGGGAGGTGCCCAGCCGCGCGGCGAGGTCCCGCTCGTTGGGTAGCCGCCGGAAGGAGCGCTCGGCGAGCTCCTCACACAGGCGCAGCAGCGCGGCGTGGGTCTGCTCGACCAGGGGCATTTGTCACCTCGCGGCACGCCTCGTACGGTTCGCCGACCCTAACCGCGGCGCGCCCGGCAGACAACGGTTCGGCGCGCCGCAGACTTCCTTGCTACCGATCCTCTGTTACGTACGCGTTACCGATGATTAAGGAACCAGAAATGGTTTACTCCGCATAGTGGGTGCCGATGAGCATCTTTCGGTCCACCCGCGCCTCGATCGCTGTCGATATTGCCACGGAAGCGGGCAATATTGCCAAGCACTGGTACGACACTGCCCACTATCGGGTCGACGCGAAGGCGGATGGATCGCCGGTCACGCAGGCCGACCTCGAAGTCGAGACCTACATGCGAAACGCCCTGCGTGAACACTTTCCGGACGACGGCGTACTCGGCGAGGAATTCGGCGACAGCCCCGGTTCCACCGGCTATCGGTGGATCCTCGATCCGATTGACGGAACGAAGTCGTTCGTCCGCTCGGTACCGCTGTACGCAAACCTGATCGCACTGGAGCGGGACGGCGAGATCCTGTTCGGCGCCATCAACCTGCCCAGCGCGGGGGTGCTCATCCATGCCGAGCGGGGCGGCGGCTGCTGGCGCAACGGCCTGCCCACCCAGGTCTCCCGGCACGACCGCCTGGACGGCGCGCACGTCATGGCGACCTGGCTGGAGGACTGGCTGCCCGCCACGATCAGCGAACTGACCAGCCAGGGCGTGGTGCTGCGCACCTGGGGCGACGCATACGGATACGCCATGGTGGCCAGCGGCCACGCCGACGCCGTCGTCGACTACACCGTGCGGGAGTACGACCTCGCGCCCATGCCAGTGATCATCGAAGAGGCCGGCGGGCGGTTCACCAGCCTCGCCGGCGAGCGCAGCTTCCAGCGCGGCACCGGCGTCGCGTCCAATGGGATTCTGCACGAATCAGTGCTGAAACTCGTCAGCCAGGCGATCTGAGGGACTGTCATCATGAAAGAATTCATCCGGAACCGCCGACGCCGCACGATCGTGATTTTCTTCCTCTCGGTCTATGCCGTCGCGTTGGTATTCGCCCTTTTCCCACCGCTGTACCTCGCCGGCAGCGGAATCCGCACACCCGTTCTCGGCATTCCGTTCTCGATCATGTATTGGATCTTCGACTGGGTGGTACTCGGCCTGGGCCTGTGGGGCTTCTACGTCGTCGAGGACATTCGCGGCGAGCTCGATGAGAGCCATCCGACCACTCCCCCACCCCTGACTGGAGAATGACATGCTGGTCGTGCTCGGGATGTTGGGCGTGTTCTACGCCATCGTCATCGGAATCCTCTACGCCACCCAGCAGCGCACCGACCCCTCGTTCGACGAGTATGCGGTGGGTAACCGCAGTTACGGCCCGTGGTACGTGGCCATGTCGTACGCGAACTCGTGGTGGCCCGGATCAACCTTCATCGCCTTCTTCGGGCTGGCCGCCGGGGCCGGCGTGTTCGGCCTGTACGGGCTGGCCTACTCCACCCTCGGCGTGGCGATGATGTACTTCATGGCCACCCGGGCCTGGCGCTGGGGCGCCCGCTACGACCTGCGCTCGCAGGCGGACCTGCTCGGCCTGCGGTTCAACTCCCGACCGGTCAAGCTGGTGGCCAGCGTGATCGGCATCGTCTCCCTGTTCCCCTGGGTGGTGCTGGGCATGCAGGCGTTCGGGGAGATCTTCCGCTACGCCAGCGGCGACCGATGGCCGGTCACCGTGTGCCTGGTGGTCGGGCTCGTGGTGATCGTGGTCCGGCAGTACTGGACCGTCCGGATGGGCATGCGCGGCCTGATCATGACCGACATGTTCCAGGGCCTGGTGGCGTACGTGTTCTCCGCCGCGCTGTGCCTGGTGCTGCTCTCCGGGCTGGCCGGTGGCCCGATCAGCTTCGCCGCGCTGTCCCGGGTGTCCGAGACCGTACTTCAGGTACCCGGCGACGGCGGCCACTACGGCCCGTTCTACCTGTTCAGCCTGATCTTCACCGGGGTGATCGGCTCGCTCTGCTGGCCGACCAGCTTCCAGCGGATCTACACCGCGTCCGGGGTGCGTTCGGTGAAGGCCGGCACGATCCGCACGGTGCTGCTGTCCGGCGGTTTCTACACGCTGCTGATGCTGCTGGGCATCGCGGCGACGACCATGCCGGCGGTCACCGCGAACCCGCAGGCCGGCTGGTTCACCATCATGCAGTCCTACGGCGGCACCTGGCTGCTCGGCTTCGGCATCACCATCGTGTTCGCCGCCTCGATGGGGCACGTGGACGGCAGCGTGCAGGTGTGCGGGCTGCAGATCGCCAACGACCTGGTCAACTCCGAGCGACGCCAGCTCTCCGACAAACAGTTGATGAAGGTGGCGAAGGGCAGCATGGCCGGCTACATGGTGCTGGGCGGCGTGGTGGCCTACCTGACGTTCAACCTGACCCGGCTGCAGCTGCTCGCGCAGGTCTCCTACCAGGGCATCGTGCAGCTGGCGGTACCGCTGTTCCTGGGCATTTTCTGGCGCGGCGGCAACGCCCGCGGCGCGGTGTCCGGCATGGTGTCGGGCTTCGCGGTGGCCATGGTGCTCACCTTCATCTACCCGGACGACATCGCCGGGCTGGGCAGCCTCACCGGCGGCATCGTCGGCATCGCGGTCAACCTGGTGGTCTTCCTCGCGGTGTCGGCGGCGACCGGCAGGCCGGCCGAGGAGAAGGCCAGGGTGGATGCGATGTTCGAGGTGGCCAAGAACCCGGTGCGGGTGGCCACCCACCCGGTGCCGGTCGCCCAGCCGGTCGCCACCGCCGTGCCGAGGGGACAGTTCGATGGTTGAGCGGGACTTCCTGGCCGATTTCGCCGCGCTCTCCCGGATCGGCGCCACCCCGAGCGGTGGCGTGCACCGGGAGGCAGCCAGCCCGGCCGACGGGGCGGCCCGCCGGTGGCTGTGCGAGTGGTTCGACCGGCACGGGCTGGGCACCGCCGTGGACCGGGTGGGCAACATGTACGGGCTGGCCGAGTGGCTGCCCGGGGCACCATACGTGCTGGTCGGCTCGCACCTGGACAGCCAACCCACGGCGGGCCGGTTCGACGGGGCGTACGGCGTGCTCGCGGCGGTACACGCGGTGGCCGCCGCGCGGGACGCGGTCTCCGGGGGCGCGGTATCGCCGATGTTCAACCTCGCCGTGGTCAACTGGTTCAACGAGGAGGGCTCCCGCTTCTCGCCGAGCCTGATGGGCAGCGGGGTCTACACCGGCAAGCTCGACCTGGAGGCCACGCTGCAGGTGGCCGACCAGTCCGGGGTGACCGTCCGGGAGGCGCTCACCGAGATCGGCTTCGCCGGGTCCGATCCGATGCCGCCGGCCGCCTCCTACGCCGAGATCCACATCGAGCAGGGCCGCATCCTGCAGGACAGCGGCACCAGCATCGGCATCGTCACCGCGAACTGGGCGGCCCGGAAGTATTCGATCACCGTGCACGGTGCGCAGTCGCACACCGGCGCGACCCACCTGGCCGACCGCCACGACGCACTGGTCGGCGCCAGCCGGCTGGTGCTCGCGGTGCGGGAGCTGGCCGAGGCGTTCGAGCCGGGCCAGCTGCTCGGCTCGGTCGGCCGGTTCACCGTGCGGCCGAACTCGCCGGTCGTGGTGCCCGCCACGGTGACCCTCGCGGTGGACCTGCGCTCGGCCGACCCGGAGGCGCTGGACAAGGCACACGAGCTGTTCCTGGCCGAGGTCGACACGGTGCGCGCGGCCGGTGAGGTCGAGGTGAGCATCGACTCCACGTCGGCCCGCCCGTCCAGTCGATACCAGGCGGCCGGCGTCGAGCTGGCCGAGGCGGCGGCCCGCCGAGCTGGGCTGTCCAGCCGCCGGATGCTCACCATGGCCGGGCACGACTCGGTGTACCTGAAGGACGTGGTGCCCACGGTGATGCTGTTCATCCCCAGCGACCAGGGCATCTCGCACAACGAGGCGGAGTACAGCGAGGACCGGGACCTGCTGGACGGGGTGCGCATGCTCACCGAGGTGGTCACCGCGCTGCTGACCACGAGCCCGTCCCCCGGGCTGGCAGAGTGATCGGCATGGCCGACCCCCTGGGGAAACCCCTTGTCGAGGTACTCGCGCTGTTGCGGGCCGGCGAGCTGACCCCGCTGGACCTGCTGGACGCCACCCTGGAACGGATCGAGCGGGTGAACCCGGCGATCAACGCGATGGCCTACCTCGCCGGGGACAGCGCGCGTGCTCAGGCGGAGGCGGCCACCCGGCGCTGGGCGGACGGCGAACCGCGCGGTGAGCTGGACGGCGTGCCGGTCACCGTGAAAGACAGCGTGCGCACCGTCGGGCTGCCCTGGCGGCACGGCAGCGCCGCGTACGCCGAGCTGCCCGTCTCCACCTCCGACGCCCCGCCGGCGGCCCGGCTGAAGGAGGCCGGCGCGGTGATCGTGGGCAACACCACCATGCCTGACCTCGGCATGTTGGCGGCCGGGGTGAGCTCGCTGTACGGGATCACCCGCAACCCGTGGGACCCCCGGCGCAGCACCGGTGGGTCCAGCGCCGGCGCGGCAGCGAGCCTGGCGGCCGGGATCGGGTTCGGCTCGGTGGGCTCGGACATCGCCGGCTCGGTGCGGCTGCCCGCCGCGCAGTGCGGCCTGGTCGCGCTCAAGCCCACCCAGGGGCGGGTGCCGCACCTGCCGGTGTCCACCATGCGCTCGGCCGGGCCGATGGCGCGCACCGTCGAGGAGCTGATCGCGGTGTACCGGGTGATCAGCCGGCCGGACCCGAGGGACGTGTGGAGCCTGCCGCCGGAGGCCGAGGACCGGTGCGCCGACTCGCTCGACCCCCGGGTGCTGCGCGTCGGAGTGCTGACCGACCTCGGCTACGGGCCCACGCCTTCCGACCCGGTGCTGGCCGCCGTGCGGGCCGCCGCGGCCGCGCTCGCCTCGGCCGGCGCCACGGTCGAACCGATCGCCGCACCGTTCGGCGCCGAGCCCGGAGCCGGAACGGGAGCGGGGCGCGGTACCGGGGCGGGGGTGGGGGCCGGAGTGGGGGCCGATCCCTCCCCCGCCTTGGACCGGCTGTTCCAGGTCCGGGCCGCCGCCGAGCTCGCCGCGCTGACCGACGGGCAGCGCGCCCTGGTGCTGCCAGCGGTAGCCGACTGGGCCGCCGAGGCCGCCGGGCGGACCGCCACCGCGCTCAGCCAGGACACCGACGTCGTGCTGGCCGCCGCTGAACAAGTGCGCGCCCGCCTGCACGGCTACCACCTGGTGCTCAGCCCGGTGCTGCCGGTGGTGGGCTTCCCGGCCGAGCACCCCGGCGTGGATGTCGACCGGCCACTGGCGCACACCGGGTTCACCGCCTGGTTCAACCAGACCGGGCAACCAGCCGGGTCGCTGTGCTTCGGTATGGATGCCGGCTGCCCGGTCGGTGTCCAGGTCGCCGGCCGCCGGTTCGACGATCAGCTGGTGCTGCGCATGATGCACTGGCTGGAGGGCCAGCGGTCGTTCCCGATGGACTGGCCGTTGCGCACCGGTGCGCTCGACAAGCTGGACGCGGAGGTCCGGGGATGACCGTGCGGGAGCAGCTGGCCGGCATCGGGATGTGGGCCGGCGCCGAGCTGAGCATGGACGAGTCGGTCACCATGGCCAGTCCGAGCTGGTGGGGGGCGGACTCGGCGCGGTACTCGGTGCGCGCCACCGAGGCCGACCCGGTCGCCGGCGCGGCGGCGTTCGTCAAGGTGATGGCCCCGCACTCCAGGGCGTACGTGGATCTGGACACCGCCTTCGCCGCCGCCCGCGCCGCCGGCGCGGCCGGGATCGGCCCCACCGTGCACGCCGCCGACGTCGAGCGCGGGGTGCTGGTGATGGCGGACCTCACCGGCGAGTTCGGCACCGCCACGGTGGAGGAGTTCGACGGGGCGAGCGCGGTGGCCCGGTTGGTGGCGCTGCGCCGCGCGGTGCACCGGCTGCCGGCGCTGCCCCGCACCGCCACCGTGTTCGACGACATCCGCGCCGCGCACCGGCTGGTCACCGACGCCGGTGGGCGGCTACCGGCGGACCTGGACTGGATGCTGCGCCGGCTGGAACCCGCTGAGCGGCGGATCACCTCGGCCGGCTACGACCTGGCCGCCTGCCACGGCGACGGCAACGTGTCCAACGTGCTGCTGCGGCCCTCCGACGGCGCTCTGCTGCTGGTGGACTGGGACTGCGCGGCGATGATGGACCCGCTGCAGGACCTCGGCGTGCTGCTGCACGAGGTCCGCCCGTTCGACGTCTCGGCACGCGAGGTGTTCGAGCTGTACTGGGGTTCCTGGGACGGCTCGCTGTTCGACCGGTGCCGGGTGTACGGGATCGCCGACTGCGTGCGCTGGGGGCTGATCGGCCGGTACGCCGGCGCGGTCGAGCCCGGCACCCACGAGTACACCAAGTTCGCCGACTGGCAGTTCCTGCGGGCACGCGCCGGACTCCGGGATCCGCACTTCGATGATCGGGTACGCAACCTGTAGGGGGCGGAACAGGATGGACGAACGGGATCGACCGCTCGGCTCGGCGCGTACCGACGCGGAGCGCGCGGTGGAGAAGGCGCTCGGAGAGATTGACGCGTGGTCGGGGCGTCGGATCTGCTACGCCCCGGTGCCCGGCGGGCTGCAGAACAGCAACTGGCGGCTCACCGTGGAGGGCGAAACCAAGCGGTACTTCATGAAGATCCCCGGGGCGGGCAGCGAGGCGTTCATCGACCGGCAGGTGGCCAACCAGGCCGCCAGCCGGGCCAGCGCGCTGGGCATCGGTCCGGAGGTTGTGCTGTTCCACCCGGCCAGCGGGGTGGAGGTGATCGAGTTCCTGGACGACTACCGGGCCTGCACCACCGCCGACTTCGCCGAGCTGGGGCTGGCCCACCAGGTCCTCGAGCGCTACCGGGCGCTGCACTCGGCCGACCCGCTGAGCCTGACCAAGACGGTGTTCGACATGACCGACGAGCACTTGGCGCAGGTCCAGCAACTCGGCGTCCGGCTGCCCGAGGACGTCGAGCCGGTGCTTGCCGAGTACGCCGCCGCGAAGGCCGCGCTGCTCGCCTCCGGGCTGGACCTGGTGCCCTGCCACAACGATCCGATGCCGGGGAACTTTCTCGTTGCCGACGGCAAGCCGCTACTCATGATCGACTTTGAGTTCGCGTCCAACAACGACCGGGCCTATGAGCTGGCGTTGCTGATCACCGAGATGTTCTACACCGAGCAACAGACCCTGGAGCTCATCGAGGGGTACTACGGCTCGGCGGCCTGGCCGGTCACCGCCCGGGTGCAGGTGTTCGGCGCGCTCGCCGATGTCAAGTGGGGCCTGTGGGGCTGCGTGAACGGCGTGCTGATCGACAGCTGGGACTTCGACTACACCAAGTACGGGCGTTGGAAGCTGATGCGCGCGCGGCTGAAGATGACCGATCCACGCTGGCCGGACTGGCTGGCCTCGGTGTGACCCGCGCACCGCTGCCGGCGCTGCCAGTGCAAAGGTAAGCGGGTGGCCGAACACGCGGACGCGGTGGTGCTGGGAGCTGGTATCTCCGGCCTCACCTCGGCGCTCACCCTGCAGGAGCACGGCTGGCGGGTGCGCATCGTCGCCGACCGCGCGCCGATCGCGTCCACCTCCTACCTGGCCGCCGCCGTGTGGTTCCCCACCCGCGCGGGTCCTCAGGACCGGGTACTCGACTGGGGCACCCACACCTACGCCGAGCTGGCCGCGCAGGCCAGCGCCGGGGTGCCCGGAATCGTCATGCGGGAAAGCCTGATGCTCTACCGGGAGCCGCCGCCCGAGCCATGGTGGGCCGGCGCGGTCGGCGGCGTGCGGGCCGCCGAGCCGGCCGAGCTGCCCCCCGGCTACCACCACGGGCTGCGGTTCGTGGTGCCGCTGGCCGAGATGCCCAGCTACCTGCCCTGGCTGCTGGAGCGGTTCGAGGCGGCCGGCGGCGAACTGGACTACCGGCGGGTGAGCTCGCTCGACGAGCTGGCCGCCGAGGCCCCGGTGCTGATCAACTGCGCCGGCCTGGGCGCCCGGGATCTGGTTGGCGACCTGAGCGTGGTGCCGGTGCGCGGGCAGATCGTCCGGGTGAGCAACCCCGGGCTGCGGATGTCGGTGCGCGACGAGGGCCACCCCGGCGGGCGGGCCTACGTGCATCCCCGGGTGCACGACTGCATCCTGGGCGGCACGCTCGATGAGGGCGTTTGGGACGATCAGGTCGACCTGGCCACCGGCGAGTCCATCTTGGCCCGCTGCCGGGATCTGGCCCCGGAGCTGGCCCGGGCCACCGTGCTCGACCACATCGTGGGGCTGCGCCCGGCGCGGCCGGAGGTGCGGCTGGAACGCGATGACCGCCCCGGCGTCACCCAGCGGCTGATCCACAACTACGGTCACGGCGGGTCGGGTATCACCCTGTCCTGGGGCTGCGCGCGCGACGTCGCCGCGCTGGCCACCGAATCCGGTCCGTCGTAGCACCGGTCACTTCGGCTCGCCGCCCGGCCGGACAGCGGGGCATGGAGGAGGAGATGCATTCACTGCTGGGCGAGCCGACCGGCCAAGGATGGATACAGCTGTTCGAGCTGGCCACCGCGCTGGTGCTGTCCGCGCTCATCGGCCTGGAGCGGGAGCTGCGGCAGAAGAGCGCCGGCTTGCGCACGCACGCCCTCATCGGCTTCAGCTCGGCGCTGATCATGCTGGTGTCCAAGTACGGCTTCACCGACGTGCTCGGCGACCACACGGTGCTGGACCCGTCCCGGGTGGCCGCGCAGATCGTGTCCGGCATCGGGTTCATCGGCGGCGGATTGATCTTCGTCAAGCGGGACCTGGTGCGCGGGCTCACCACGGCCGCGGCGGTCTGGCTCACCACCGCGGTGGGCATGGCCGCCGGCGCGGGCCTGCCGGTGCTCGCGGTGGCGACCACGGTCGGCTATTTCGCCATCGTCTACGGCTTCACCCCGCTGTCGGCGTACCTGCGTCGGGCCCAACCCCGGGCGCGCTACCTGGAGGTGATCTACGAGGACGGCCGTGGGCTGCTCCGGCAGATACTGAGCAGCTGCACCGCGCGTGGTTGGGTGATCGCCCGGCTGTCCACCCGCCACCTGGAAGCGTCGGTCGGGCTGGGCGCGGCGAACCTGTCCCGACGCGGCCGCGATGATGACGGCCGGCTAGCGGATCCGAACGCGGTATCGGTGGTGATCGGGATGGACGGCACCGGCAGCTATGAGGACCTGGTCGCCGCGCTCACTGAGCTCGACGGCGTGCTGGCGGTCAGTGCGACGACCCTGAACGACGACAGAGACCCCGAGGTCGAATGACTCAGATACGGCGACGCGCCGTCCTGGCCGGACGGGCCGAATCGCTGGGGAAGCGCGCCCTGCGGACCTCCAGCACCACCGCGGCGAACACCAGCGCGGCCAGCCCCGAGGCGATCTGGCCGAGCACCAGGCAGAGCACGCCCAATATCACCGCGACCACGCACACCACATCGTGCGCCACCCGCGCGCCTCGCCGCTTCCGCTGGCCGTGCGGCGAGGTGAGCAGCGAAGCCAGCCCAGGGTCACTCGCGACGATCCTGCGTTCAATCTCGTGCAGCACCCGCTGCTCCGGTTCGCTCAACATGCGACTGCCTCCTGCGCCGCTCAACCACTCAATTCCGGTGTACCACGATCGGAGCCGGGCAAACAGTCGTTCTGGTCACAACCCTGGGGTGATCCTCTGCGCAAAAGGATGAGAGCCCTTTCAGCTGTGGTACGACCCTAATCACCCGTGCAAACACATTACGAGATGCTGTGAACGTCCCACGCCGGCCGGAAGTTCCCGGCACGCGGCAATTAGCGTGGGGCGTCGGAAGAATTCGGAGCGTGGTTGATGTCTGCATTGTCTAGCCCTGACGGCCCAAGCCGCGGCGGCCGCTCGGCCGAGCGCGGCTTGGGCCGTCAG